>Ga0209800_10000053_pt1 | contig 289867 bp, 242 predicted proteins | sample Higcelweek8metaG_FD_187174 | JGI IMG/M metagenome (GOLD analysis project Ga0209800, IMG submission 187174) | Freshwater pond sediment microbial communities from the University of Edinburgh, under environmental carbon perturbations - High... | ecosystem: Environmental > Aquatic > Freshwater >...
CCTGCCTTGAACAATCGAACCGCTTCGCGCTTGAACTCCGCTGTGAACTGTTGACGTTTCTGCATCGAACACCTCCGTGCGAGGATTGTCCTCGCTTTTGGGTGTCCGAGAAATCAGGGGTGGCTCACCCACTATTCGCCGCCAGGAAGACCGGGACACCCACTATTTGCCAAGCCCCGCCCCGCGCGGGGCTTGTGCGTTATCGTCGTGCGCGAGCATCGAGTCGATGACCTGGATGATGACCTGCTGGCGTGCGCGCGGCAGTTGAGTGATCGCGACGACCTGCTGTTGCTGAAGACCAGGACACCCGCTATTTGCCACCAAGCCCCGCCATGTGCGCGGCTTGCGCGGGAAGACTGGGACACCCACAGAATACAAAAACCGAAATTTCAGCGAAAACAGAATGGCGCGATCGGTTGAGATTGCCGCAGCGACAGTGCGATATTTCCGGGCCTGACCCGTCGCCCATGCGCAAGCCTCCCTTGCGGGCGCAACGCGGTTCATCCCATATCACGCCAATCTTGCCGCCAGTCCAATGCCTTTCACCCAACGTTGGCGTAAACGTTCTGCAATCGAGATCATGTCTTCGAGTCCCCCGATCACGCGCCAGTAGCCTGAGCCCACGGATTTCACGCGGACCGCCCAGCGCTGCGACTCTTGTTCCATGGTGCGGAGACACGATGGTGCGTCTTTCGGAATGCTGCCGCGTTTGCCTGGGTGAAGTTGGCGTCCCGTCCATTCCACAAGCGCGAGATAGTCTGCGGTACTGATGGGCAGGTGCGACGCGATGCGACCAGCTAGTGGTGTCAACGGTGCGTGCAGGGTTGCCGGATTGCGCTGCGTGGTCGCAATCCGGTGTTGGATGCTTGTATGCGGCGATTGATCGAGCCGGCGTGCGATGCCGGCCCGGATCGGGTTGAGATCGACATAAGCCATCGCTGCGAGTATTGCGCGGTCGTCGCACAGCAACTGGGACTTGAAGCGGCCTTCCCAGAATCTGCCGGTGCATCCGTCTTCCCGATTGGCGCGGCGAGCGATGGGCTCCACGAGGCATCGCATCAGCCAAGACAGGCTGCCCAGGCGTGTGCGGATCAGGATCAGACGATCCTTGTCCGCAAGCAGCTGCCCACATTTGAGGGTCCGCGCAAGATCCGAATCTTCGCGGGGAGGGAACAGTCGAATCCAGCGCTCGGCGATTTCCACATCGCTCCATGCGGCGACCCGGGTTGGATCCATCTGCAGTACCAGATGCAGATGATTGCTCATGACGGCATACGCTTGGATGGCCACCGCGAAACATTCGGCGACGAGGTGGATCCGGTCTTCGATCCACGTCTTGCGGTGCTCGAATGAGCGACCGGTGTATTGATCGATGCCGCAGAGGAATGCGCGTCGAACGCAGCGCTGGACGCAGTGGAAACTGCCGGGGCTTCCGGGCGGTATGAGATGGGAGCGGGCTTGTGTCATCGTCGCGATGATGCGTGGCGCGCGCGAACCTGGATGCAGGGGAACGCCTCGATACTTTGTCGGTGATTTCTGAATCTGTGGGTGTCCCAATCAAGCCATCAGGCGCAAATTTGTGGGTGTCCCAATTCGAAAGCCGCGACGTCTGCCTAACCATCTTCGCCGACCGATTCGACTGCCATTCCGCGTCGGAGTCGTGTCCAGTGGAACGCAATGCCTCGAATAAGGCCATTGCGCACATTCATGGCATGAATCCCGTTCGGCGCCGTACGGCTGCGCATCGGTCGCGGGCGTGTCTCATTCGGTGAGGACTGTCCCAGTGCATCGCGCGCCCTCTTGCCCCTTCTTCACAAAATGTTTACAAAGTCCGCTGCCGCCGGGGCAAGGGGGCCTGCGCGGTGGTCCTCGTAGCCACCTGATCCAATTCACGGAGAGATAGATAATGAGCAAGTTGCGCCGTAATCGCCTGACGGCCGCCGTCCACCTGACACTGCTCCTCGCGCTGCCCGGCATCGCCGCGGCGCAGGATGCCCAGGATGACCAGGGCACCCTCGACACCGTCAAGGTGACAGGTTCACGCATTAAACAGACCAACGCCGTCACCGCGCAGCCGGTGTTCGTGCTGGATCGCGCCAAGCTGGAGCAGACCGGCGCCAAGAGCGTCGGCGAAATCCTCCAGCAGCTCACCGCCAGCGGCAAGGCGCTGAACGCCAAGTTCAACTCCTCCGGCAACTTCGGCTACCCGCCGGACGGCGGCGGCATCGGCGCCGGTTCGGCCCAGGTCGACCTGCGCAATCTTGGCTCGCAGCGCGTGCTGGTACTGGTCGACGGCATCCGCTGGGTCAACGAATCTTCGGCCTCGGGCGTCAGCGGCAGCGCCGACCTCAACACCATCCCGCTGGCCATCGTCGAGCGCGTCGAAGTGCTGGAAGACGGCGCTTCGGCGATCTACGGCTCCGACGCCATCGGCGGCGTGATCAATATCATCACTCGCAGGAATTTCGAAGGCGCCGAGGTGCGCACGTACTACGGCGAATACAGCCGCGGCGGCGAGACCAAGGACGCGTCCTTCACCTTCGGCGGCGGCGGCGACGGCTGGTCGGCCATCTTCGGCGCGACGTATTACGAGCAGCAGAACATCAGTTCCGGGTCGTGGGGTCAGTCTTCTCTGCCGCAGCCGGGCGCTGGCCTGGACGCGGGCAGCTCGGGCACGCCGCAGGGCCGCTTCCTGTTCACCGATCCGACCCTGCTCGACACCGACGGCAACCCGCTCCTCTACAACATCACGCTGAATAACGGGACGACTACGCCGGTCTTCGTCCGCGGCAACCCGAATGGAGGCACCTACAACGGCTTCGACGGTTCCGACCGCTTCAACTTCGCGCCGTTCAACCTGCTCCTGACCCCGAGCGAGCGCAAATCGCTGTTCACCAGCATCAACATCGATCTGAGCGAGAACACCCGCCTGCACATCAAGGGCCTGTTCAACAACCGCCAGTCGTCCAACCAGGCCGCACCGGAACCGATCTTCGTCGGTCCGGGCGCCGGCACCGGCGGCATCGCCGATACCATCTCGATCCCGGCCAACCAGCTCTACAACCCGTTCGGTTTCGATCTCGACGCGAACAGCAACTTCGTGTTCGTCGGTCGCCGTCCGCTGGAAGTCGGGCCGCGCCTGTTCACCCAGAACGTCGACACGTGGTATTTCAACGTCGGCCTCGACGGTTTGTTCGATATCGGCAGCCGTAGCTTCGGCTGGGACGCGAACTACGTCCACAGCCGCAACTCGGCCACCCAGCGTTTCACCAATGGCTACAACGTCGCCAAGATCAAGCTCGCCCTCGGCGATCCGGCGGTCTGCGCCGCCACGCCGGGCTGCGTGCCGCTGGATATCTTCGGTGGACAGAGCCGTCCGTTCACGCAGGCGATGATCAACTACATCCGCACCGATCAGCGCGATGCCAGCACCCAGGTGCTCGACATCTTCTCGGGCAACATCACCGGCGATCTGTTCGCCATCGGCGACCGTACCGCCGGCTTCGCCGCCGGTGCCGAGTATCGTCGTTACAAGGGCGATTTCGATCCCGATCCCCTGCGCCAGACCGGCGAGTCGCAGGACTCGTTCGCAGCCCCGGTATCGGCCACCTACGATGTCACCGAAGTCTACGGCGAGTTCAACTTCCCGGTGCTCGCGACGCTCGACATCACCGCAGCCGTGCGCTGGTCGGATTACTCCACCTTCGGCAGTTCCACCACCGGCAAGGTCGGTTTCCGCTTCCAGCCGTTCGAGGACCTGGTCCTGCGCGGTACGTATTCGCAGGGCTTCCGCGCACCGAACCTCGGTGAGCTGTACGGCCTGACGCAGTTCGGCGCGACCCTGGTCGACCCCTGCGGCCCGACCGGTTCGCCGGTGGTGAACCGTGGCGACGGCGTGTCGGCCGGCGTCGAAGCGGCTTGCGTTGCGCAGGGCGTTCCGGACAACTTCGAACAGGCCAACACCCAGATCACCACCTTCACCGGCGGCAATCCGAATCTGGAACCGGAAGAGTCCGACAGCTTCACCTTGGGCGGCGTCTACAGCCCGGGCTGGGCCGAAGACACCGGCTGGTCGCGCAAGCTCGACTTCGAAGTGAGCTATTACAGCCATGAAATCGAGGGCGCCGTGCAATCGCGCGACATCCAGGCTCTGCTGAATGCCTGTATCGCCGGCGGTGGCACCAATGCGACCCTGTGCTCGCCCTTTACCCGCCAGACCAACGGCAATCTCAATCCGCCGAGCAATTTCCTGCAGAACTTCGGCAAGATCGAGACCGACGGCGCGGACCTGAAGATCAATTGGCTCAGCCCGGAATGGGGTTTCGGCAGCCTCAATGCCTCGTTCCAGACCACGTTCGTCAACGATTACACGGCGATCGACGGCGATGGCATCCGCTCTTCGCGTCGCGTCGGCGTGGAAACCAGCGACAGCGCGATCCCCGAGTGGCAGAGCAATCTGCAACTGGGCTGGAGCCGGGGCAACCTCGACTTCAACTACGGCCTCCGTTATATCGATGCGGTCGTGGAAGACTGCACCAGCGCGGTGATCGCCGATGTGGATGGTTGCCGCAACGCCACGCAGACCAACAAGCTGGGTTCGGTCGTCTATCACGACGCCCAGTTCGGCTGGAAGGATGCGTTCGCGCTGGAAGGTCTGAAGCTCTCGGTCGGCGGCAACAACCTGTTCGGCAAGGAACCGCCGATCTGCGTGACCTGCTCGTTGAACGGCTACGACGCCGGTACCTACGACCTGCCGGGTTCGTTCTGGTACGTCAGCGCCGATTACCGCTTCTGATGTTGGTTTGAAGCCATTTCCGTCCGGTGTCATGTCGGGCGGATGTGATGCGATGCCAAACGGGCGACGGAGCATTCCGCCGCCCGTTTTTTTGTTGCCCAATGACAGGCTGGTTCATGGGTGTCCTGTCGCCAGCCCCCAAGGATAAAAAAAATGGGTCGCTCTAGATTTTCAGTGCTAATGTTTCTTTGCGTTTTGTTTCTTATATGCGGGTATGGTTTTCGCGCCGACCTGCGTGGGGAAGGAAAGGTTGTGAAAGTGTATTACCGCGACTTCAATTCAGAATCGCTATTCTCTCTTTCTGAAGATGCATTAATTTCGATCAGCGATCAGAAATTTCAGTTTGAACATCCAAAGGATGTTCAATCTATCGAAAAATTAATCTCAATTCCGTGTGCAAGAGAAGTCCAGGCCAATGTCAATGCTAGATTGGTAATCCACTTTCTTGTCGATGGGAAAGTTGAGAGGACTTGGGTTGCTTCAAGATTCTTTTTTTATGATTCTATGTATCACCGAATATGTGAGTTTCCCGGAGGCGCAGGGGAAAGCATTGTTTCATCTCTCCGAGACATTGGATCGGATGGTGGAGGCAGGTCGCGGTCAAGCCCGTAACTTGTACAAGGGCTGTAGGGTGGGTTTTATGCCTGCCGCAATGATGATTGAGCACTGACAAAAAATCGATTTTCCCGTGCAGGGTTTGACTCATTCATGCCTGTTATACGGGCGAGCCGCAATGTGCTTCAAGGAGGACAAACAGGGCTTGCAGAATATTGGTGCCTTGCAGTTCGTGCTTCTGCTGAGGGTACCGACGTCGAACACACCGAAACTGCACACGCCCCGAATTTGCCGTAATGTCCGCACATCGCATGGAGCGAGCACAGGGAGCGGGGCATGATCAGGAACGGGCAGGACATCGCCAGCGGCAGCGAAATTTCCGCACAGGTCTGCATCATCGGGTCGGGGCCGGCGGGCGTGACCGCCGCCTGGCATCTGCAGAAGGCGGGCATCAAGGTGGTGTTGATCGAAGGCAGCCGCCATGTCGGCCGGCCCGAGGCGAGTTGGCCGGACAAGACGTTGTTGTACGCGGGCGAGGCGGTCGGCGTGTTCGCGAACAGCGAGCCGGATTTCCTCATCCGGCCATTCGCGAACTGGGACGCGCCGCTGGAGCGCGAGCGCATTCTCGGTGGTACGTCCAGCCATTGGGGCGGGCAATCGCGGCCTCTGTCGACGATCACGTTCGAGGACCGTCCCGGCTATCCGGGATGGCCGGTTTCGCGTGCGGATCTGGATCCCTATTACGCGCAGGCGGTCGCTTTCTGCCGTTTGTACGCGAATGAATTCGGACCGGATTACTGGGCGGGCGTGCTGAAGGCGCAGGCGCCCAAGCTCGATGGCTTCGATATCGAGATGTACCAGTTCATCGATCCGCCTTACCTCAATGTCGCCACGCGCACGTTTCCCGACGGCACCACGCTGGCGAACTGCGGCGTGGACGTGATCCTCAACGCCAGCCTGCAGAAGATCGAACACGCCGGCGGCCACGTCCAACGGCTGCGCGTCGCCAGCATGGACATGGACCTCGCGCGACCGCCGACGAAAGCGACCGAGTTCTTCGTCAAGGCCGACGTTTACGTATTGGCCTGCGGCGCGGTGGCCAATGCGCACCAGTTGCTGCTGTCGGATGCCGGCAACGAGCATGATCAGGTCGGCCGGTATTTCATGTGTCATCCGCTGTCGAGAAACGCGGTGATCAGTGCGAATGGCTATCTGGAACCCGGGCAGTCGCGGCTCATGGACGGCAAAACACCGGATGGGCAGGATTGGCATCCCCCCGGCTCCAACTCGAAGCTATCCGTGCAGGGCCGCTTCGTGCCCGACAGCGCGACGCTGCGGCGCGAGGGCATCGGCGCCTGCTGGTTCTGGGCGGGCGGCGGTCCGTGCTACTTCGAAATGGCGCCGAACCCGGCGAGTCGCATCACCCTGTCGGAGAAGAAAGACACGGTGTTCGGGCTGCCGGAGGCGAAGATCGACTGGCAGCTGTCGGATCTCGACCAGCGCACCTATGAGATGACGGCATCGCTGTTCAAGGCGTCGGTCGCGAAGTTGGGCGGCCAGGCGTGGGCCGCGGACTGGGCCGATGTGAAAGCGCAGATGACCGTCAACGGACACCATATCGGCACCACCCGGATGTCCAACGATCCAGCCGACGGTGTGGTCGACGCGGATCTCAAGGTCCACAGCATCGACAATCTGTATGTCGCCGGCGCGTCGGTGTTCCGGACCGCCGGGATTTCCAATCCGACCTTCACGATCATCGCGCTGTCGATGCGTCTGGCCGAGCATCTGCGTCGGATGCTTCTCTCCGCCTGACAGCCGTCCACGGGCGGCTGCGCAGCTCCGGGATCACGAAAGCCGCAAACCGGGACGGCAGGGGCCGGATCATGGCGCCTCTGTCGTCGGTGTGCTCTCTCGTGGCTCGTTCTTCAGCGGAAATCGAACCGCTCGAAACGCAGCTTCGAAGCGGGTATGCCGTGCTCGGCCATTGCGGCGCGAAGATCCGCCAGCAGGCCTTGCGGGCCGCAGAAACAGATGTCGATATCGGCAGGTGCCGTGGTCTGAGCGATCTCGGCGAAGCGCTCGCGGAAAGCGGGGGACATGCTGCCTTCCGACACCTGCACGCATTCGACGCCGCGCTCGCGGGTCAGTGCGTCCAACGCTTCGGTGCTGGGGAAGTCGCGGCCGGGCGTATGGAAATTGAACAGCGTGACCCGCTCCAATCCGGTCGCCGCACCATCGCGCAGCCAGGCGATGAACGGTGATATTCCGATGCCGCCCGCCACCCAGATTTCGCGCATCGAAGCGGACGGCCGCTTGAAGCGCCCGAACGGCGCGTAGACATCGGCGTGCATGCCGATCCTGGTGTCCGCGACCAATGTGCCGGTGTAGTCGCCCAAGGCGCGCACGAGGAACTGGATGGGTTCGCCGGGCGCATTCGTGGAGGCGATCGTGAACGGATGCGGTTCGCGCAGTCCCGGCGATTGGATCGACACGAAAGCGAACTGGCCGGGTTCGAAAGCGATGCTTTTCCCGATCGGTTCCAGCGAGAGCGCGACTGCCGCCGGGCCCGGCACGATGTCGACGATCCGATACTCGGCATGCCTGGACAGCGCGGGATAGAGCAGCAGCTTGTACAGGGCGCCTGCGACACCCAGCGTCGAGACAGTCGCAAGCCAGAGGCCGGCCGGCGATGCCAATGCGATGGGTGTCTTGAAGCTGAGCCAGTGCAGGACCACGATCAGGAACAGCGGCCCCGACAATTTGTGCCACCAGCGCCAGGTGCGATAGGGGATCCTGCGGTTCAAGGCCAGCAACACGATCAGCATCAGGGCCACGAAGCTCAATTGCCGCACCAGCCTGACGTAGAACGGCGGCAAAGCGAGGATCGCGGCCGTGTCCCAATCCTGCATTCCGGCCTTGAACACCAGATGCACGGACGCGAACGCCAGCGCCCAGACGCCGAGCCATTTGTGCGTTTCGTAAACCCGGTCCAGACCGCCGAATGCGCTTTCGACGACACGCCAGCGGGCGCCCAGCAGCGCTGCCGCCGCCATCAGCACAAGCGCGACGACGCCGGAAGACAGGCTGAACGCCGCCATCGTCAGCCGCGTGTCGGCGGGCAGCTCCAACGCGACCAGCACGAAGCTCACCAGTTCCAGGCCGATGAGGAATGACCACGTATCGAGGCGCATGGGATGACGTCCTGCACGGCCGGCCAGCGGGATATCTGGCGCCGATCGACCATAGCCCCTTTCCGGACAGTCATTTTGATGTCGCTCAAGATCGCGACCTTCCATCAGTCCGCTCGCCCCCTTGAACCCCGCCAGCGCCGCCCCATATAGCCCGGGTCCCGGGCTTCCGGGCGTTTTTTGCCCGCGGCTTTGGCACTCCCCCCGGGGGACTGCTAAAATCGCCGCCCTTTCTTCCAACAATCAATCACTTGCGAGGGTTCCCATGAATCTCAAGCCGCTCTACGACCGTGTGGTCGTCAAGCCCATCGAAGCCGAAGAAGTCACCGCCGGCGGCATCTACATCCCCGACAACGCCAAGGAAAAGCCGACCAAGGGCGAAGTGCTGGCCGTGGGCGACGGCAAGGCGCTGGACAACGGCACCGTGCGTACCCCGAAGGTCAAGGTCGGCGACAAGGTGATCTACGGCCAGTACGCCGGTTCGGCCTACAAGCACGAAGGCGTCGAATACAAGATCGTGAAAGAAGACGACATCCTCGCGATCCTCGGCTGATCTACGCGGGCGGCGGCTTTGAGTGGCGGTGTTCCCGCCACGCTTTCGCTGATGCATCGATGTCGCAATGGTGGGCCAGGGCCCACCCTACGAATCCCCAACATTTTCTGGAGTTATCGCAATGGCTGCCAAAGATATCCGTTTCGGTGAAGATGCCCGCGCGCGCATGGTGCGCGGCGTCAACGTTCTCGCCAATGCCGTCAAGGCCACCCTCGGTCCGAAGGGCCGCAACGTCGTGCTCGAGAAGAGCTTCGGCGCCCCCACGATCACCAAGGACGGCGTCTCCGTCGCGAAGGAGATCGAACTGGCCGACAAGTTCGAGAACATGGGCGCGCAGATGGTGAAGGAAGTCGCGTCCAAGACCTCCGACAACGCCGGCGACGGCACCACCACCGCGACCGTGCTGGCCCAGGCGCTGATCCGCGAAGGCATGAAGGCGGTCGCTGCCGGCATGAACCCGATGGACCTCAAGCGCGGCATCGACAAGGCGGTCATCGCTGCGGTCGCCGAACTGAAGTCGATCAGCAAGCCCACCGCCGACGACAAGGCGATCGCCCAGGTCGGTACCATCTCGGCCAACTCCGATGAGTCCATCGGCAACATCATCGCCGATGCGATGAAGAAGGTCGGCAAGGAAGGCGTGATCACCGTCGAGGAAGGCTCGGGCCTGGACAACGAACTCGACGTCGTCGAGGGCATGCAGTTCGACCGCGGCTACCTGTCGCCGTACTTCATCAACAACCAGCAGTCGATGTCGGCGGAACTGGATGACCCGTACATCCTGCTGCACGACAAGAAGATCTCCAACGTCCGCGACCTGCTGCCGGTGCTCGAAGCCGTCGCCAAGTCCGGCAAGCCGCTGCTGATCGTCGCCGAGGAAGTGGAAGGCGAAGCGCTGGCGACCCTGGTCGTCAACACCATCCGCGGCATCGTCAAGGTCTGCGCCGTGAAGGCCCCGGGCTTCGGCGACCGTCGCAAGGCGATGCTGGAAGACATGGCCATCCTCACCGGCGGCACCGTGATTTCGGAAGAAGTCGGTCTGTCGCTCGAGAAGGCGACCATCAAGGATCTGGGCCGCGCCAAGAAGATCCAGGTCTCGAAAGAGAACACCACGATCATCGACGGCGCCGGCGTGGGCGAAACCATCCAGAGCCGCATCAAGCAGATCAAGGCGCAGATCGAAGAAACCTCTTCGGACTACGACAAGGAGAAGCTGCAGGAGCGCGTCGCCAAGCTCGCCGGCGGCGTTGCGGTGATCAAGGTCGGCGCGTCGACCGAAATCGAAATGAAGGAAAAGAAGGCCCGCGTCGAAGATGCCCTGCACGCCACGCGCGCTGCGGTGGAAGAAGGCGTGGTCCCCGGCGGCGGCGTTGCGCTGATCCGCGCGCTGCAGGCCATTTCCGGCCTGAAGGGCGCCAACGAAGACCAGAACCACGGCATCAACATCGCCAAGCGCGCGATGGAAGCCCCGCTGCGCGAGATCGTCGCCAACTGCGGCGAAGAGCCGTCGGTGGTGCTGAACAACGTGGCCGAGGGCAAGGGCAACTACGGCTACAACGCCGCGACCGGCGAATACGGCGACATGATCGCGTTCGGTATTCTCGATCCGACCAAGGTCACGCGTTCGGCGCTGCAGAACGCAGCCTCGATCGCCGGTCTGATGATCACGACCGAAGCGATGGTCGCCGAAGCGCCGAAGAAGGACGAGCCGGCCGGCGGCGGTATGGGCGGCGGTGGCATGGGCGGTATGGGCGGTATGGATTTCTGATCCGTCCAGCCCGCGATGTGTGTCGAAAAAACCCCGCAGCGATGCGGGGTTTTTCTTTGCCTGCGTCCGCGTCCGACGCGCGGTCAGTTCTTGATGATATAGAGCTGGCCGAACATCAATTGCGCATTGCCATGCCAGTAGATCGTGGTTTCGACCTCCTCGAAGCAGGGATTTTCGAAATGCACCCTGAAGAACTGCCAGTCGTTCGCGGCGAGGAAGTCGCGACGCGTCAGATCCCGCTGCCCCAGGATGCGCTTGCCCAGGCGGGTGTAGACCTTCAGCGATGCGATGATCCTGTTGGGTGCTGTGGTGTTGTCGTCGACCTGGAGAAGATATTCGGCGCGGTGACTGCCGACCCCCCACTGCGCGTCATACGGTCCGTAGACCATGTAGCCGGGCTGATCGATCCCGGGGCGTACCCGCCAGTCCGAGCCATAGTACGAGCCGGTCTGATGTTGGGTGGTGCCTGCATGCCACCAGAAGTTGCCGGTGGCGCCTTCGGCGCATTGGGCGAGCGCTGCCGGCGCGATGGAGGCTGAGAGCGCCAGCGCGAATGCGGCGGTGGTGCGGGCGAGGTAGGAACAGGGCATGGTGATTCCTTCGTATGGATAGATTGATCCGACAAGTGATGATGCGTCGCTGGGACGAGCAACCGATGACTCGATGCGTTAGCGACTCCGGCGCAGCGGGGGCGGCGGCGGAGTCGGAATGACAGCGGCTGGTTCCGGGGCTGTCAACACGGCGATGTCGGCGACGGTGCGATGTGCGCGCCGGAGAATCGAAGCTGGCCCGCGGCCGGTTGCGGAGCGCTCCGGGTACCCGGGTTGTCGCGTTCGGCGCGAATGGGCGGCGTCCACGGCGTCGTGATGTCGTTTCTCCGCGGCGGCAACGCAGTCGGCGGATTCCGAAATCTCTCGGAACGACAAAGAGATATCTCGCGCAGGGAGTCTTCGACAAGGATCACGCTTCGCACGCGACCCGGTCCCTACGATGCCGCCCGCACCGGTGCCGCTCGACCTCCGGCGCGCATGTCAATTCGAGCTTGCCGCAGCCGCGATGCGTATCCCGATGCGCGCGATGCCTGCGGCCCCAACAAGGAATGCGACACATGAAGGACCCCACACGTTCCACTCTGCGGCTGTGCGCCGCCGCGGCGCTGCTGTCGGCCGGCATCGCCCATGCCCAGACCTATCAACAGCTCAATCCGCTGCCCGGCGGCATGCAGGGCGCGCCGATCCTGGTCAGCAACAATCCCGAATCGGTGAATCGCGCCGGCCTGCTGCTGGGCATGGATGCGATGAATTCGGTGGACCCGGGCAAGGTGACCCGCCGCCTGACCGGCGCGGCTTCGCTCGACGGCGGCTGCGCCAGCGGCGGCATGCGCGAGTTCTCGTTCTACATGCACCACATTCTGGGCGACCCCGTCGGCACCGACGCCCGCGTCGACCGCATCTTCCTGGTGCTCGAGCCGGTGGGCGGCAGCGCCACCTTCACCGCGTACGGCGCGGCCATCTCGCAGCGCGACATCCTGGTGAGCGCCGCCTACACGCTCGACCCGGGCCGCAGCCCCAGCTACTCGGTCGCCCGCGTGCTGGTGACCGGCGCGATGCCGAGCTGGGTGGGCACCACCAACGGTTCGAAGATCGTCAGCTTCCCGACGTCCGCGCCGCGGACGATCACCGGTCCGACCGAGATCTTCCAACTGCGCGGCGGCAGCACGCCGAAGGGCGCATCGCTGGACGCGCGGATCACCTTCAAAGCGTCCGCCGGCTGCCTGCGCGCCCGTGTGGTCGCTGCCCCCGCCACCGTCACCACCGCCACTGCGGCCAACGATCTGGGCAAGTCGCTGTATGCCTGGGGCAACGTGCCGACCACCTTTACCTCCACCGGCGCGACCAACGTGTTCGGCGGAACGCCCTGCACCAGCCGTCAATCGCAGAACAGCGACGGCACCTACAACTGGACTGGATGGGGTCGCCCGGCGGGCATTTATCAGTACAACAAGTGGAACGGCACGGTGCCGGTGTCCTTCACCGCTACCGGACAGACCTTCGGTTACCGCTATCTGGCGGCGCCGGCCAATCTGCTGAAGTCCACCAACTTCAACTCGATGCCGACAGGCGTCTGCGATCCGCCCGCGGGTTCGCCCACTTCGCCCTCGGGAGACGCCCAGCGTCCTTTTGCGCTGCGCTACTACTCCAGCAACACGTCCAACTATGCCGCGGGTGTGCCCGCCGACCGCGACAGCGACAAGTTCTCCACCGCCAACTACGGCGCGGAATACAACGTCGCCTACAACGTCACCAACAACAGCACGTCCTGCATGAAAGCGCAGCTCGTCTTCACCGCCTATCCGGGCGGCCAGACCTGCGCGGCCTACACCGGTGCGGCGACACGCCACTACGACGGCGATTTCAAGATCACCCAGACCGGGGTGGCCAGTCCGTTCGTGGTGCGGTCCTACCTCAAGTGCAACATCACCGGCAGCGCCAACGTCACGCCGTACATTCCCGCCAATCGCGTCACCGAGACCGTGCTTGCGGAAAAGGTGCTGGGCACCGCCAGCACCAACCGTTCGGTCACCTGGACGGCGCAGAACTTCATCCCGGGACTGATCTCGATTCCTGCGGCGATGCTGGTGCGGTCGGTGCCGTCGACCTGTCCGTAAGCGCTATCCAGACAGCATGAGGGTGTCTCCGACGGCCCCGCGAGCGATCGCGGGGCCGTCGTTCTGTGGGCGATGTCGCAGCCCGGTCCGACCTCTGGCACATGCCGGCGCGAGGGATTCGGGCATGCTCCAAGGCAGGTCCGTGCGCGTTCGCCGCACGGCGAAGCCATCCTTTCCGGAGAGTCCACATGATCCGTGGCACCATCATCGCCGTGGCCGCGCTGTGCGTCGCAGGCCTGCTGCCGCACGCGCACGCGCAGGCGAAGAAAGAACCGTTCACCGCCGAACGCAGTTGGAAGATCCAACGCATCGGCGCGCCTACGCTGTCCCGCGACGGTCGTACCGTCATCGCGCCGGTGACGCGGTTCGCGATGGACGAAGACAAGTCCTACGTCGATCTGTGGATCTGGAATGCGGATGGCAGCGGCCAGCGCCGGCTCACGACCGATGCCGCGAACGACGGCGCGCCGACCATCAGCCCCGATGGAAAATCCGTCGCCTTCATCTCCCAGCGCGGCGACGACAAGGCGCCGCAGCTGTACGTGATGCCGCTCGGCGGCGGCGAAGCGCGGCGGCTGACCAGACTCGCCACCGGCGTGCAGAGCCCGAAATGGTTCGCCGACGGCAAGCGTCTGGCGTTCGTGTCGCGGGTGTTCGTCGATCTGCCGCTGGCCGATCAGGGCAAGCGCCTGGACGAACGCAAGGATCGCAAGATGACCGCGATGGTCTGGGACGGCGGCCCGATCTCGGCCTGGGACCAGTATCTCGATGAGCGCCAGTTCCACGTGTTCTCGGTGGTGTTCGACCCTGCGGTCGACGGCGCCGAGTTGCCCGCGGTGCGCGCGCTGACCCAGTCGACCGGGCTGCAGCTGCCGCGCGGCGCGGTGCAGGGCACCGATGGCCACTTCGCGATCGCGCCAGACGGCAAGGAGCTGGCTTTCGTCGCCGATTCCGACCCTGCGATCAACAACAGCAACAACGACGTCTTCACCGTCGCCATCGGTGCGGACGGCAGCGGCGGCAAGGACGCGCGCAATCTCACCGCCGGCAACAAGGCCAGCGACGGCGGGCCGCAGTACAGCCCGGACGGGCGCTATCTGAGTTTCGTGCAGCAGCGCATCCGCGGTTTCTACGCCGACAAGGGCCGGCTGATGCTGCAGGACCGCCGCGCCGGCAAAACCCGCGAACTGTTCGCCGACTGGGACCGCAGCGCCGGCGGTCTGGTGTGGTCGCGCGACAGCCGCCGCCTGTACGGCGCGATCGACGACGCCGGTACCGTGCGCGTCTACGACCTGCCGCTGGACGGCGCGCCGCGCAAGGTGACCGCCAGCGCATCGTTCACCGCGCTGGCGGTATCCGACAGCGGCACGCTGGTCGGTCTGCGCGAGAGTTTCGTCGAACCGCCGACGCTGGTGCGGATCGATGCCGGCAGCGGCGCCGCGACCAGACTGTCGACGATCAACGATGCGCTGCTGGCGGCGACCGAGATCGGCACCTACGAATCGGTGACCTACAAGGGCGCGAACGGCAAGGACATCCAGATGTGGGTGAACTATCCGCCGGGTTTCGACCGTTCGAAGAAGTATCCGTTCTTCATGCTGATCCACGGCGGCCCGCACAACGCGATCACCGACGGCATGGCCTTCCGCTGGAACGCGCAGGTGTTCGGCAGTTGGGGCTATGTCACCGCATGGCCGAACTTCCACGGCAGTTCCGGTTTCGGCCAGGACTTCGCCGACTCGATCAATCCCGAGTGGGCGGAGCAGCCGTACCAAGACGTGATCAAGGCCGCGGACTGGTTCGCTGCACAGCCGTGGATCGATCGCGAGCGCATGGTCGCCGGCGGCGGCAGCTACGGCGGCTACCTCACGGCCCTGATCCTCGGTCGCGAACACCCGTTCAAGGCGCTGGTCGCGCACGCGGCGGTCTACAACCTCTACGGCCAGTACGCGGCGGACTTCTCGGCCGATGTGCCGCGTTTCGGCGGGTTCTGGGAAGGCGACAACCGCGCCGTGCTGGAGCGCAATTCGCCGCATCTGGGCGCCGCAGCGTTCAAGACGCCGACCCTGGTCGTCCACGGTCAGTCGGATCTGCGCGTCCCGGTGAATCACGGTCTCGAGCTGTACCACACGCTGTTGAACAAGGGCGTACCCAGCCGATACGTCTATTACCCCAACGAAAACCACTGGGTGCTGAAACCGCAGAATTCGGTGTTCTGGTACCAGCAGGTCGGCAAATGGTTCGACGAGCACAATCCGCCGAAGGAGCGCGCGGCCGTTCGCTGATGCGAAGACCCCGCCGGAAGGCGGGATTTCTCCCTGCACGCGACGACGCAGTGGTCGGGATCCGCGCATCACCTCGTCGCGTGCCGCCGCAAACGAGAATGGTTCTGATCGGCATGACGCGCCGTGTGTCATCGATCCGCCTGCGTAGCGGCGAAGACGAAGCCCGCCCTGCACCCGTCGTCGTTCGATGAAAGCGTTTTTTTCGGGGAAAATCCCGACTTTCGCGCAACTCTCCGGGGCTTCGGTCAGCTGGTCGTCCGCTCGGCTTTCATGTACCCATGAGTTCTTTTTTGCAGTGCAGCGTGCGTTGAGATAACGCTTCCTTCACGATGCCCGCGCATCCCGACGTGGGGGAGGGAGCAAGCCCGCTACCGGTTCGACCGGGGCGGGCTTTTTATTGCCCGCGTCCCTGTCGCCGGATGCCAGAATCCGCGCATGGATCATCCCAACCCTGCCTTTTCCGCCGTCGTCGACCGCGCACTCGCGCGCCTGCGCGCCTCATTTCCGGAGCTGCCCGACGATGCGGTCGCGCAGGCGCGGATCCGCGCGCTGGCGGTCGTCAGCGACTTCGCCATCGACGTCTGCCTGCGTCAGCCCGGGCTGCTGCCGCGGTTGCTCGCCGACGATGGCGCGCTGCGACCGTCGCTGCCGGCACTGACCGACGAGAACCGCGCCGACTGGCCGACCCTGCTGCGCCGCTTCCGGCTGGCCGAATCCGTGCGCCTGATCTGGCGCGACGTGCATGGCTTCGACACCCTGGACGAAACGCTGGCCGCAACCACGCGCCTCGCCGAAGATTGCCTGCAATGCGGGCTGGCAGCGCTGGAGCGCGAGTTCGAGCAGCGCTCCGGCGTGGTGCGCGGCGCCGAGGGATCGCCGGTGCGGCTGGTGGTGTTCGCGCTGGGCAAGCTCGGCGGCGGCGAATTGAATTTCAGCTCCGACATCGATCTGGTCTACGCCTACGAACAGGACGGCGACAGCGATGGGCCGCGCGCGCTGGCGGCGGAGGATTACTTCGCCCGCCTGGGCCAACAGCTGGCGAAACTGCTCGACGAAGTCACCGCCGAGGGCTTCTGCCATCGCGTCGACCTGCGGCTGCGGCCGTTCGGCACCGCCGGCCGCATCGCGATGTCGTTTCCGGCGATGGAGCACTATTTCCAGCGCGAAGGTCGCGACTGGGAGCGTTACGCATGGCAGAAGGCGCGCGCGGTCGCCGGCGACCTCGACGCCGGCGACCGCTTCCTCGACACGCTGCGGCCGTTCGTCTATCGCCGCTATCTCGATTACGGCGCGCTCGACGGCTTGCGCGAGATGAAGGCGACCATCGCCGCGGAAGTCGCGCGCAAGGACATGGCCGAGGACATCAAGCGCGGTCCGGGCGGGATCCGCGAGATCGAATTCCTGGCGCAGGCGCTGCAGCTGATCCGCGGCGGTCGCGAAGCGCCGCTGCGCGAACGTCGCCTGCAGCCGGCCCTGCGCGCGCTGCGCGACGCCCGACACCTCACCGACGACACCTGCGACGGACTGATCGCGGCCTATCGTTTTCTGCGCCTGCTCGAAAATCGTCTGCAGATGCTGCGCGACGCGCAGACCCAGCAACTGCCCGAAGATCCGGTGGCGCGTGCGCGGCTGGCGCAGGGGCTGGGCGAACCCGACTGGGCGGCGCTGTACGCGCGACTGCAAATGCATCGCGAGCGCGTGAGCCGCGAATTCGACCTGCTGCTGGCGCCGCGCGGGCGCGCGGCGCAGCCTGACGCGCTGGTGGCGTACTGGCGCGTGCTGCGCAAGGAAGCCGGGGGCGAGGAACGCGAGACCGGCGCGTCGGACGCGCTGCGCGACCAAGGCTTCGAGCAGGTCGAGGCGGTGGACCAACTGCTGCGCGATTTCGCGCGCGCGCCGGGCGTGCGCGATCTGTCCGACGCCGCGCGGATCCGGCTCGACCGGCTGATGCCTGCGCTGCTGGCCAGCGTTGCGGTTTCGGCCGAGCCCTTGCTCGCGCTGCGGCGGCTGCTGGCGGTGCTGCACGCGATCCTGCGGCGCGCCAGTTATCTCGCCCTGCTCGACGAACAGCGGGCGGCGCTATCGCGGTTGATCGATACGCTCGCGCGCAGTGCATTGCTGGGCGAGCGCCTGGCGGCGCATCCGCTGCTGCTCGACGAACTGCTGGATGTCCGCGTCGCCGGGCCGCTGCCGCGCCTGGACGAGTTCCACGCCGCGTGCGAGGCCGCGCTGCAGCAGGACGATTCCGAAGTTGCGCTGCTGGCGCTCAACGAAGCGCGCCAGGCGCTGGGCTTCCGCATCGCGCTGGCGACCCTGGACCGGCGCGTCGATGGCGTGGAAACCGCGCGGGTCCTCGCCGCGCTGGCCGATGCGATCCTCGACGCCGTGCATCGGTTGGCGGTGCGCGAACTGGAAGCCCAGCACGGCCGTATCGAGGGTTTCCGGTTTGCGGTGCTGGGTTACGGCAGCCTCGGCGGCCGCGAGCTCGGGTTCGGCTCCGATCTTGATGTCGTGTTCGTCTACGACGCGCCGCAGGATGCGATGTCGGACGGCGCTCGCCCGCTGGACGCGCCGCGCTGGAGCGCGCGGCTGGCGCAGAAGATCGTCGCATTGCTCGGCGCGCCCACCGGCGCCGGCCGGCTGTACGACATCGACGTGCGCCTGCGCCCCGACGGCGCCAAGGGGCTGCTGGTGTCCACCATCGCCAGTTTCGAGGACTACCAGCGCCAGCGCGCCTGGACCTGGGAGCATCAGGCGCTGGTCCGCGCGCGCGCCGTCGCCGGCGATGCCGCACTGTGCGCGGAGTTCGAGCGCGTGCGCGCGCAGACCCTGGCGCAGCCGCGCGACGGCGACAAATTGCGCCAGGATGTGGCGTCGATGCGCGCGCGGATGCGCGCCGAGCTGGACCGTTCCGGCGCCGGTCGCTCCGATCCGCAACGCTTCGATCCGCAACGCTTCGATCTGCAACGTTTTGATCTGAAACAGGGCGAGGGCGGTCTGGTCGATCTCGAATTCCTGCTGCAGTACGGCGTGCTGCGCGGATCCGCCGCAGACCCGTCGCTGCTCGTTCCGCGCGACACGCCGGGGCTGATCGATGCGCTGAAGGCTTCGGGCATGTTCGACGCTGCGGCGGCGGCCCGGCTGCACGTTGCGCACGCGACGCTGCTGGACGCCGGCCTGGCCTGCACGCTGGACCGTCGGGCGCGGATCGTCGCGCCCGACGCCGATGTCGCGGCTGCGCGGGTCGTCATCGCCTCGGCGTCGGCGGTGTTCGCATCTGCGGGCGTCGTCGGCGGATGAGTGCGCTTCGCGCGGTGAGCGCTGCCCTCTGTTGCGCGCTCCGCGTTCTGCACGACGGCACGCTGGATTTCATGCGCGATGCATGCGCAGGCGCCTGTTTTTTCGCCGAATCCGGACGGTATCGCCATGTATGAACGGAAGCGGGCGGCGCTCGGGCCGGCGACGGTGGCGTCGGGCGTTTCGCGGGGTATGCTCATCGCCGGGGAAATGTCCCGATGGAAGCAACCGCTTGAAGCGAGAGGCTTCAAACGACCAGCTTGAAGTCAGCCGTTCGACATGAGCGGCTTGAAACGAGCCGGGCGAGGCGCCAAGTCGGATGTCTCCGGATAGTGTCCGGAACGCATCTCCCGAACTCATCCCCCACACAAAGCCACGGAGTCAACCATGTCGAAGATCAATATCCTGAATACCGATGAGCTGGTCACCGACGCCAAGGTCGTCCTGGACGACGTCGAAGCGCTGCTCGACGAAGCCGCCAACGCCACCGGCGAACGTGCGCAGGCCCTCCGCGCCCGCGCCAGCGAAGCCCTCGGCCGCGCCAAGCAGCGTCTGCACGACGCGCAGAGCGCCGTCGCCACCAACACCCGCGCCGCCGCCCGCGCCACCGACGACTTCGTCCACGATCATCCGTGGGGCGCGATCGGCGTGGCTGCCGGTGTCGGTTTCCTGGTCGGCCTGCTCGTCTCGCGTCGCTGATCCAGGCCGCCATGGCTTCGGTTTCGCCCCTCGACGCCGTGCGCCGCCTCTCGGCGGCCACGGCCAATCTGCTGCTGTCGCGCGCCGAGTTCGCATCGCTGGAACTCGCGCAGGCACGCGCGCAGCTGCTGCGCTGGTTTACGCTGTCGCTGCTGGTCATGGTGCTGCTGTTGCTGACCCTGATCATCGGCTCGGCGCTGCTCACGGTGGCGCTGTGGCCGCAGTTGGGCTGGATCACGCTGGCGATACTGCTCGCGATCTACGCACTGGGTGCGCTGCTGGTGTTGCGCAAGCTGATGGGTGAAGTCGCGGCCGCGCCGCCGGTGCTTTCGCAGACGCTGCAGGAACTGTCCAACGACCGCGATGTCTTCGTTGCCCGCGCCCGGCAAACGATGCAGGAAACCGACGTGGAGGCGCGATGAGCGAAAAATCCGTCAATCGCGAATTGCGCATGGAAATGTTGCGCATGCGCGCCTCGATAGAACGTGCGGAAGTGGCCGGAGCGCTGCGCGAACTACGCGCCAGCACCGGCCGGATGCGCAGTCTGGCCTCCGTCGCCGGTGGCATCAGTGCCGCGGTCGCCGGCCGCAGCGGCTGGATGGGGCTGCTCGCCAGTTCGGTCACCGGCCGTCCGTGGTTGGCGGCCTTGGCCCTCGGCGCATTGCGCACCCTGAAGAAACGGCCGCTGCTGGCGGCATTGGCGATGGGCGCGGCGGCGATCGGCATGCGCGCGGCGAAGAAGAATGCCGCCCCGCAGTCCGCGGACGGCTGAGTCTTTCAGCCAACCTTCCTGAAATCCAGGCGCTCGGACACGAGCGCCGCCACCCTCGCGCCTTCGCGCAGCGGTTCCACATCGAACGACGCAAGCCTCGCATCCATCGCGCGGATCCGTCCGCGCGCCAGCAGCGCATCGACGAAGGCTCGCGGCCGCCCGCGCACGCGTTCCGGATCGAACACGAATACCGGCACGCGCGTCGCGCAGGCTTCGGACATCATGTTCACCGAATCCGGAGAACAGACGATGCGGTCCGCCCAAGCCAGCAGGCTGGGGTAGGGATTGGCGCCATCCTCCGTTCCGCGCCAGACCACGCCGGGCGTGTCGTCGTAGCGGTGGGCGAGGGCCCGGATCAGTTCGGGGTCGGTGCGCCGAGAAGTGGTGATCAGCACGCTGCCGCCTTCGCGGGCGAGTACCGCTTCGAATTTCGCCGCCATCACTTCGAACGCCATCCGGTCGAAGCGCGCATGCGCGCTGTTGCCTCCCAGCAGGAAAGCGGTGCGCGGCGAAGGCAGATCGGCATAGGCGGCATGATCCCGACGGGCCTTGGCGAGCCAGCCGTCGTCGACCGGATGCAGGCTGCCCAGCATCGGGATGACGTTCGGCCCGCGCAGCGGATCGTGTTCGGGCACCACCACCAGGTCCCAATGCCCTGGATCGAGCCGCGGGTCGAGAATTTGCACGACTTTGCTGCCGCGCTCGCGCAGCAGCCGGGTAGCGAGCGCCGCCTGACGGCCGCAGCCCACGGCCAAGACGGGCGGTGCCGCAAGCAGGGAGGCAAAACGCGAGCCATAGCCGCGCTCTGCGCCGGGCCAGCGGCGCGGCGCGGCCCAGCGCCAGGGCGATCGCGGTTCCAGGGTCAGCGAATCGAAGCCGGCATCGCCGGCGAGCAGGCCCGCGAGCGCGTCGGTCTGACGGGCGTTGCCGGCGCGGCCATCGCTGATCGCGCGGATGCGCCCTGAACAAATTTGCGGTGAATCGATGTGAGTTGCGCTCATTGTTCCGGATTTGACTCGATTCGTTCCTGCCGTGCCGCTGCCGCCCGGCCGCCCGGACTCTACACTGCCGGCTCGCCATCTTCAGACCAAGGATATTCCGACCGATGTCTTCGCCGCTGACCGACTCCGCTCTGGATCAACTGTTCCGCACCGCGCGCACCTACAACGCGTTCTCCGGCGACATCGACGATGCCACCCTGCAGCGCCTGTACGAACTGCTGAAGTGGGGGCCGACCGCCGCCAACACTTGCCCGGCGCGCTTCGTGTTCGTGCGTTCGGCCGAGGCCAAGGCCCGACTGGCGCCTGCGCTGGACGACGGCAACCGCGAGAAGACCCTGGCTGCGCCGGTCACCGTGATCGTCGGCCACGACATGGCGTTCTACGACAAACTTCCGGTGCTGTTCCCGCATGTCGACGCCCGCGCCTGGTTCGCCGGCAAGCCCGAAGCGGTGCTGGAAACCGTGGCCATGCGCAACGGCAGCCTGCAGGGCGCCTACCTGATCCTGGCCGCGCGCTCGCTCGGCCTCGATACCGGTCCGATGTCCGGTTTCGACAACGCCAAGCTGGACGCGGCCTTCTTCGCCGGGACGTCGATCCGCTCCAACTTCCTGGTCAACCTGGGCAAGGGCGACCCGGCCTCGCTGTTCCCCCGCTCGCCGCGGCTGGGTTTCGATGAGGCCTGCCGCATCGAGTGACCGCACTCGCGTTGCGTGCCCGCAACGTTTTACCCTTCCAGCGCCTCTGTGGCGTGTCCCCCGACGCAACCCACGACGCAATCGATCGCGTCCACCCGTATCGCAACCCATACAAGGAGTCTTCCGATGAAACGAGTTCTCGTCGCCGCCGCCCTCGCACTGGCGTCCACCGTCGCCTTCGCCGCGCCGCTGACCTACAAGATCGACGCCAACCACACCGATGTGGTCGCCAGCTGGAGCCACTTCGGCTTCTCCAACCCGATCGCGCATTTCGGCAAGGTCGACGGCAGCATCACCTACGATCCGGCCAAAGTGAGCGCCTCCAAGGTCGAAGTCACCCTGCCGCTGTCGGGCCTGAATTCCCACGTCGGCGATTTCGACGACCATCTGCGCAGCGACGATTTCTTCGACGCCGAGAAATTCCCGAACATCACCTTCAAGAGCACTTCGGTGAAGGCCGCGGGCGAGGGCAAGCTGACGGTCGTCGGCGACCTCACCATCAAGGGCATCACCAAGCCGGTGACCCTCGACGTGACCATCAACAAGGTCGGCGTGCAGCCGATGGCGAAGCGCGAAGCCGCCGGCTTCAACGCCAGCACCACCATCAAGCGCAGCGATTTCGGCGTGGGCAAGTACGCACCGAATGTCAGCGACGAAGTGAAGCTGACGATCACCACCGAAGCCATCGTGCCGAAGGCGGAAGCCGACGTGCCGAAGACCGGTTCGTAACCCGCCGCGAAGTTCCAGGGTTGACCCGCAGACGGGCCGCAGATCGCGGCCCGTCTGCGTTTCCGGGCGGTGTCCCCGGCCCGGATTTCAGCGCTGCGTCGCGGCTTCCGGCGGCGGCGCGTCGAACCGATAGGGCGTGGCCTGCGCCGACGGCCGCGCCGCGAATGCGGCGGCGAACGCCGTCAACCGCGGCATCGACGACAGGTCGATCGGGTTGCGGAACGGCAGGTGTTCCAGCAGAGAGAACAGCCCGAGATCGAAGATCGCGATCTTGGTCGGCGGCAGTTCGGCGCGGATGCCGTCCCAATGCCGGTCGAGCCACGCCAGAGACTGGATCAGACTCGTCCGCCGCTTGCGCGATGCGGGATCCGGCGGCCGTTTCGACACGATCTCGTGGAACACCACTTCCACCTGCACGGCCATCGCATGCGCCAGCACTTCGTGCGCGTTCATCGCCAGCGCGCTCGCCGCCTGTTCCGGCCAGAACACCCGCGCGACGCCGTCGTCCGCCTGTCGCGCCAGCCATCGGCAGGCGTTGAGGCTGCCCCAGATCACGGTGTCGCCCTGACGTAACGCAGGCAGCTTCAGTGCGGGATTGCCGGCGAACACTGCCGGGTCTTCGCTCATCAGATCGTGGATCGGCTGCAGCGTGTATTCGATGCCCAGTTCGTGCGCCAGCAGCCGCACCTGGCGGGTGTAGTGCGAACTCTGGCGGCCGATGATCTCGAGATGCGACATGGGCGGCTCCGATTGCAGTGAGGCGAGGCCACGGCGCGGATCGCCGCCAGCGGCATTCTCCGACATCCTCACACCCGCGCGCTGGGCTAAAATGCCGTTTCCGCGCAGGACGACCCCCATGACCACTTCCCAGCCCAGCCAAGCCAACGCCCAGCAACGTTACGAAGTGCACCATGGCGATCTGCCGCTGAGCTGCCCCAGCCCGTCGATGGCGCTGTGGAACTCGCATCCGCGCGTCTATCTGCCGATCGAGGCCGAAGGCGGTACGTCGACCTGCCCGTACTGCGGCGCGGTGTACGTGCTCGTTGAAAGCCGGCTCGTCGACGGCGCGCTTGACTGATCGACGCGAGGCGCTGAGCCGATGCGGCGCCGCTTGACCGTCGTCCAACTGTTGCCGGCGCTGCATTCGGGCGGCGTCGAACGTTCCACGCTGGAGATCGCCGATGCGCTGGTGCGCGCAGGGCATCGCGCCATCGTCGTGTCCGCCGGCGGCCGTCTTGTGCCGCAGCTCGAAGCTGCGGGAGCCGAGCACGTCGCACTCGATATCGGCCGCAAGTCGCTGCTGACCTTCCGCCACGTCCGCCCGCTGCGCGCGCTGTTCGCGCAGACCGGCGCCGACATCGTGCATGCGCGCTCGCGGCTGCCGGCATGGATCGGCCAACTCGCGCTGCGCGGCATGCCTGCACAATGTCGTCCGCACTTCGTCACCACCGTGCACGGCCTGAACTCGCCCTCACGCTACAGCGCGATCATGACCCGCGGCGAGCGGGTGATCTGCGTATCGGACACCGTGCGCGAGTACGTGCTGCGCCACTATCCCGCGACCGATCCGGCGACGCTGCGCACGATTCCGCGCGGCATCGATCCCGCGGCCTTTCCGCCGGCACCCAGGCCCGACCGCGCGACGCGCGCGCGCATCGCCGCATTGCATCCCGCGCTGGACGGCGACGGCCCGCTGCTGCTGCTGCCCGGGCGCGGCACGCGGCTCAAGGGCCATGCCGATGCGCTGGCGCTGCTGGGCGCGCTGCGTGCGGACGGCCTGGACGCGCGGCTGTGGATGCCCGGCGCGCGCGAGCCCGGGCGCGAGCAGTACATCGCCGATCTGGAAGCCGAAGCCGCGCGCGGCGGGTTCGCGCAGGCGCTGGCGATCACCCCGCCCACCGCCGCAATCGCCGAGGCCTACGCCGCCAGCGATCTGGTGCTGCAGGTCTCGCGCAAGCCGGAGGCGTTCGGGCGCACGGTGATCGAAGCGCTGTCGGTCGGGCGTCCGGTGTTGGGCTGGGCGCACGGCGGCGTGGGCGAACTGCTGCGCGAACTGCTGCCGGCCGGCGCGGTGGCGCCGTTCGATGCGGACGCCCTGCATCGCGCCGCCCGTGCGCTGCTTGCGGACGGGATGACGCTTTCGAACGGGATGCCCGCTACGATGCCTGCGTCCCTGCAGCGTTATTCGCTGGCGGCGATGCAGGCGGCGACGCTGGCCTGCTACGACGAACTGATGACGACGCACTGATCCGGGAACCGACTCCCAAATGACCCAGGCCACGACCCACGCCACAACCCGAGCGACGCCCGGCGACACCGTTCCGGCTTCACCCGCCGCCGGCTGGCGCTGGGCGCCGTTCTGGGTGCTGGCGTTCGTCGCGCTGTGGCCGGCGCCGGGCATCGCCGAAGCGGTGATGGCGCTGGGTGCGCTCGCGGCGATCGGCCGGCTGATCTTCGTCCGCTTCCGCGGCGGCGGCGCCCTGCTCAGCGCGCAGGCCTGGGCGCTGACCAGCGTGCTGTTCTTCACTTACTGGCTGCCGGAGCTGATCGGCGCCATCGATGCGGTCGACCGCGCCCGCGCGTTCCGCGAAGCCGCCGTGGATCTGCGCTATCTGCCGTTCCTGTGGCTGGCCGCGTCGGCGGTGGCCGATGCGCGCGGGCGGCGGATCACCTTCGTCGGTCTGGCCGCCATCGTCGGCGTGTGGACGCTCGACGCGATCGTGCAGGCGGTCAGCGGCACCAGCCCGTGGTTCTTCGCCATGGACGCGGCGAAATTCGCGATCAGCGGCCATCGCCTGTGCGACGCCAACGACTATCTGCTGCTGGATCGCCTCGGCGGGGCGCTGGGGCCGTGCAATCTCAAGCTCGGCCTGGTGCTGGCGAGCCTGTCGCCGTTCGCGATGCACGCCGCCGGCCGCCGCTTTGGGCAATGGGGCTGGCTGCTGGCCGGGCTGGCGATCGGCTGCGTGATCCTGCTCGCGGGGTCGCGCGCGTCCTGGATCACCTTCGGTCTGGTGTTGCTGCTGTCCGGCTGGCATCTACTCGGCTGGAAGCGGCTGTTAGGCGTGTTCGCACTGGGCGGCGCGCTGCTGGTCGCGCTGACTTTCGTGTCGCCGCAGGTGCAGCAGCGGGTCGAGCGCACCCTGCATGCCCTCAGCGGGGATCACGTCGGCGTGGACAGCGCGCTGTCGGGCCGCGGCCGCATCTGGAGCGCGGCGTGGTGCATGACCACCCAGCATCCGATCAACGGCGTCGGCCCGCGCGGCTTCCGCGAAGCCTTCCCGGCCTGCGACCCGGAACCCGGCGTGGTCGCCGCCTGGGGTGAGGGCCCGGCCTTCCACGCGCATCAGATCGTGCTGGAAATCCTCAGCGAAACCGGCGTCATCGGCCTGCTGCTGTGGCTGGCCGGCGCGGCGATGGCGCGTCGCGCCTGGCGCTATGCCGAGCCCGCCGCGCGCGACGCGGCCTACCCGGCGATGCTGGCGCTGGCGGTCACGGTCTTCCCGTTCAACACCCATCTCGCGTTCTATTCCACGTTCTGGGGCGGGCTGACGCTGCTGCTGGCGGCGTTGTTCGCGGGGAGCCTGTTGGCGCGCGAGCAGGCTGATCCTTCGGCGGCGGCACGCTGACGGCGCAGGCATGTCGCTCCGGGATTTCGAAACGTATGCGGGGATTGTCCGCGAATTCCGGTTCCATCGGCTGCGTCCGACGTTCGCGACCAACTCGATCAAGCTCTGCCGCGCCGTGAACAAGGGACGCCAGGTGCCTTACCTGTGGCTCGACCCGCCATGGCAGATACTCCGCGGCAACGAAGCTTTCCTGCATTCCTCTACCTATCCGCAATTCGGGCGGCCCGGCAGCCGTGCCCGGGAACGCGAGTGGCTCGACCATGCACGCGGCTTTCCGGGTGGTTATCTGCTGTCGTTGCGGCTCGTGCGCTTCCAGCAACGGGTGGTGTTCGACTTCGCGGATGGCTGGCGGATCGAAACTCCCATGGACGACCCGGAGCCGGATCCCGACTGGTGGTTCGACGACTGGTATGCGAAAGGTCGTGACGACCTTCAGTCGTAAACCCGCGCGCCGTCCGGCCGCCGTTTGAAGCGGCGATGGATCCACAGATACTGCTCGGGCGCGGCGCGCGCCATCGTTTCGATCGCCGCGATCACCCGTGCGGTGTCGGTGCCGGCATCCTCGGAAGGGAAGTTGTCCAGCGCCGGCCACAGGTGCAGGGTGTAGCCGCCGTCGTCGCGGCGGACATGTTGGAACATCACCACCGCGGCGCCCGAGAGCCGCGCCAGTTGATGCGTCGAACTCAGGCTCTTCGCCGGCTGGCCGAAGAACGGCACGTAAACGCTGTCGCCCTTGCTCGGGTCCTGATCCGGTGCGTACCAGAGCAGGCCGCCGCGCTTGAGGTGTTTCACCACGCCGCGCACGTCCTGCTTGGTGAACATGCCCGCGGCGTAGCGCGAGCGACCGCGCAGCACGGCCCACTCCATCGCCGGCTGCGAATACGGCCGGTACATGCCGGCCAGCGGAACGAAATCGCACAGCAGCCGGCCGCAGACTTCGAGCGTGGTGAAGTGACCGGAGACCACGATGACGCCGCGTCCGTTCGCGCGCGCCGCGTCGATGTGCTCCAGGCCTTCGACGATCAAGCCATGGCGCTGCGGTTCCACCGAACCCCACCACGCGCGTCCGAATTCGAGGATGGCAGTGCCCAGCGCTGCGAAATGCCGACGCAGCAGCGCATCGCGGGCGCGTTCGTCCAGTTCCGGGAAACACAGCGCCAGATTGCGTTCGGCGATGCGCCGGCGTTTGCCCAGCGCGACTCGCAGCACTGCGCCGAATCCGCTGCCCAGCGCGCGCTGCAGGCGCCATGGCAGGCGCGCCATCAGCGCCATCGTGCCGATGCCGAACCAGCTTGGCCAATGTCGGGCCGCGCGCGGCGGCGGAGCGTCGAATTCGAAAGGCATGCGCCATTGTAGAGGCCCGGGCCGGTCGTCGCCGGCCGCCGTCACCCGGTATCCTGTCGCGATGCGGGCCGACAGCTTCGAACGCGTGATCGAGCACATCCTGCGCGGCCTGTATTCGGCGGCGTTGTATCTGCTGTTGCCCGTCACCGTGTACCACCTGATCTGGCGCGGTTTCCGCCAGCGCGCCTATCTTCTGCGCTGGGACGAGCGCTATGCGCGCTATCGATCGCCCGCGCCGACGCCCGGCGACGGACATCTCTGGGTGCATGCGGTGTCGGTGGGCGAGGTCAACGCCGCCGCGCCGCTGATCCACGCGCTGTTGCGCGACCATCCGCAGCGGCGCGTGCTGGTCACCACCATCACCCCGACGGGTTCCGAACGGGTGAAAGCGCTGTGGGGCGAGCGCGTCGATCACGTCTATCTGCCCTACGATCTCACCGGCGCGGTCGCGCGTTTCCTGCGCCATTTCCGGCCGAGGATCGCGCTGATCGTCGAGACCGAGCTGTGGCCGAACCTGCTGTTCGGCTGTCGCGATCACGGCATTCCCGTGTATCTGGTCAACGCGCGGCTGTCGGAACGTTCGCTGCGAGGCTATCGCGCGCTGCGCGCGCTGGTCGGGCGCGCGCTGCGCACGATGCGCGCGGTCGCCGCGCAGTCGGACGCGGACGCGGCGCGCTTCGTGCGCCTGGGCGCGCGGGACGCGCAGGTCGTGGTCTGCGGCAATCTCAAATTCGACACCCGGGTCGACCCGGGCATCGAAGCATTCGCGCAGGAATTCCGCGCGCGCGTGGCCGGCCGTCCGGTCTGGATCGCCGCCAGCACCCATCCCGATGAAGAAGCGCTGGTGCTGGCCATCGATCGTCACCTGCGCGCGCGCTGGCCCGATCTGCTGATGCTGTGGGCGCCGCGGCACCCTGAGCGCTTCCGTCCGGCGACCCAGTTGGCGATCGACACGGGGCTGCAGGTAGCGACACGCAAGCTCACCCGGTTGCCGGATGCCGACGATGCGGTGTTCGTGATCGACACGCTGGGCGAGCTGATGAGTTTCTACGCCTGCGCCGATGTCGCTTTCGTCGGCGGCAGCCTGCAGCCGGTGGGCGGCCACAATCTGCTGGAGCCGGCCGCAGTGGGGACCGCGATCGTCACCGGCCCGCATCTGCACAACTTCAGCGATATCGCCGAACAACTGCGGCAGGCGGACGCGGTGAGGATCGTTCCCGACGCGGCGGCGGCGGCGGCGGAACTGGAACGTCTGCTGGCGGATCCGTCGTCGCGCGAACGCATGGTCGCGGCCGGACGCACGCTGGTCGAACAAGGACGCGGCGCGCTGCGCCGGACCATCGCGCTGATCGGGGATTCGCTCTGATCGGATGTCGCGCGTTGCGCGTTCAATGCCGCCTATCCATCGCGCGTTATCGATCCAAACGATTTCGTCGCGCACGATGCCGCTGTGATTCGAGTCGCATTCGGCCGCCTGCCGAATGGATATACAGGACGTGCGCGGAAGTTTCTTCGACGCTTCGGCATTGGCCGCCGTGTCCGATCGACGTCCTCACGTTCGTGTTCCGCGCACCCGAGCGACGGTCGCGATAGACCAAGGAGTCTCGATATGTCCAGGCATCATCTGGTCTGCGGCTTGTGCGCCGCTGTGTTCGCGTTCGGCATGATCTCCAGCGGCAGCGCATCGGCATGGCCGACGCCGACGGGCGCATGCACCGCAGACAACGAGGGCGAGTACGCCATGACGCCCGAGTATTCGCTGTTGTATGTCGAGTACGCGACATACGTCTGCAGCAACAACGAGTGGGGTCTGCTCCACGTTTCCCGCTGCTATTACCTGTCAGGGCGTTGCACGCCGGAGTAGGCGCAACACCTTTGCACGGGCGACACGCGTCCGGCCGCGGGTATCCGGAACGACGATGGCCCGCATCGCGCGGGCCATCGTGGGATATCGCCGTGCGCGATGATCAGGGCACGGATGGGCTGATGGCGTCGGTGGTGAGCTGACGGTTGACGTCCTGCAGGTCGTCGACGTCCAGCGTGCCCGCGGCCTGTTCCAGCAGCAGGCGGTTCTGCAGGAAGTTGTAGCGCGAAAGTGCGTATTCGCGCTCGGCGTTGAACAGGGTCTGCTGGTTGTTCAGCACGTCCAGCACGGTGCGGGTGCCCACTTCCAGGCCGACCTGCGAAGCGTCGTAGGCGCTGCGCGCGGAGAACACCGCGGCCTTGCGCGCTTCCACTTCGCTGATGCCCGCGACGAGGGTCTGATAGGCGTTGCGGGTGTTGCGCACCAGCGCCCGGCGCTGCTGGTCGAGCTGGTCGCCGGTGACGTCGCGCTGGGCGAGCGCCTGCCGCACCTGCGACTGCGTCGCGCCGCCGGCGAAGATCGGAATGCTGACGGTCAGGCCGACGGTGGAGGTGTCGGACGAATCGATGCCGGTCGGACCGAGGTTGCCGTCGAACAGCGAACGGCTGTTGCCGTAGGTCGCACGCAGGCCGATGCTGGGCAGATGGCCGGCGCGTGCGGAATCGACGCCGGCCTCGGCCGAACGCAGTTCGAGTTCCTTCGCCTTCAGCGCGGGATTGCTGTCGATCGCGGTCCTCACCCAGCCGTCCACGTCCAGCGTCGACGGCAGCTCGGGCTGGAAGTCCTGCGGCAACGACTTGAGCGCACGCACGTCCTTGCCGGTGATTTCCTCCAGCGCGCGATACGCGTCTTCCAGCGCATTGCGAGTGACGATGGTGTTGGCGCGGGCGCGGTCGTACTGCGCGCGGGCTTCGTGCACGTCGGTGATCGGGGCGAGGCCCACTTCGAGCCGCTTGTCGGCGAAGTCGAACTGCTTCTTCAGCGCGGTTTCCTGCGCTTCCGCCGCGGACAGCGTCTCCAGCGCGACCAGCACGTTGAAATAGGCGGCGGACGTGCGCGTGATCAGCGAATCGCCGGCGGCCTCGAGCTGGAAGTCGGCGGCCTCCGACAGCGACAGCTGCGAACGGTGGCGCGCGATGTTGCCGAAGTTGAGGACCGACTGGTCCACCGACAGACCGTAGCTGCCGCCGCCGCCGCCATCGGAGACTTCGAGACCGCTACCCAGCTCGGAGGTGGTGTCGGAGTAACTCGCGCCGACCGAACCGCCGATCTGCGGCAGGAAGGTCGCGCGGGTCTGCACCGCGCCTTCGCGGGTGGCGAGGCGTCCGGCCTCGGCGGCCGCGAACTGCGGATCGCTGTTGCGCGCGAGTTCGTAGGATTGCAGCAGATCTTCGGCCTGTGCGCCGAGCGGCAGTACCAGCAGGGCGAGGGCGAGGGCGAGAGGGCGGCGAGTCATGGTCTTCCTTTGGGTATTGAACGATCCGCGCATCGGCAACGTGCCGGACAGGCGGGTCACAGCTGGAATTGGGGGACGGGTGCGGCGCCGACGAGGTACGGGAGTTCGGTCTCGAACAGCGATTCGATCTGGAAGCCGGCAGCGTTGTCGGCGGGGCGGACCAGTGCGGCCTGCATCGCCGGCGCCAGCCCGTGGATCACGAACATGCGGCCGCCCGGACGCAGCCACTGCAGGAAGCGCGACGGGATCGTGGCGACCGCGCCGCCGACGCAGATCGCGTCGAACCGGCGTTCGCTGTCCCACTGCAGGGCGTCGATGGTATCGATGCGGACGTTGCCGATGCTCTGCGCCTGCAGCCGCGCGCGCGCGGTCCGGGCAAGATCGGCATGCCGTTCGAGACTGACCACGTCGCGGGCCAGGCTGCCGAGGCAGGCCGACAGATAGCCGCTGCCGGTGCCGATCTCCAGCACGTCTTCGCCGGCGGTGATCGACAGCGCCTGCAGCGCGCGACCTTCCAGCACCGGTTTCATCATCGACTCGCCGTGACCGATCGGCAGCGCCAGGTCGGAGTAGGCGAGGGCGCGATGCGCTTCGACCACGAACCGTTCGCGCGGCAGCCGAGCCAGGGTCTCGAGCACCCGGGGCTGGAACACTTCCCACGGGCGAACCTGCTGTTCGACCATGGTTTCGCGGGCTTTGGCGTAATCGATCGTCATCTCGGGGTCTCTTGCGGCACTGGCTGCGGTGGGAACGCGTGATCGGGCGTGAAGTTTACCGGGATGGCCCTGCCGCGACGACCTCGCCGCCACGGGATGCAGGATCGCCGCAAGCGGGGCTGCCCGCTGAGTGCCGGAAGTCACCGGGACACAGAGCACGGCGGGGGCGCAGGCGGATCAACCCGGGGTCCCGGCGGCATCGCCGCATGCATCGTGGCCGTAAGCGCTCAGGAACAGGTCCACGGTGGCTTCGATATGGTGTTCGATGTCGTCTGCAGGCGCTTCGCAGCCCATGCCGCAGAGCATCTGCATGTGGAATTCGCCCTTGACCAGACACAGGAACTGCGAAGCGGCGCGTGCGATGTCCGGGATCCGGAGTTCGTCGCGCGCGACCCGGGAGCGCAGGAAATCGACGAAGACATCCTTGATCTGCTGCGGGCCGGCCTGCCAGAACAGCTCGCGGACGTGGGTGTCGCCGGTGCCGGGCATCATCATCATGCGGTGCATCGCGATGGCTTCCTCACTGGTGATCAGGAGGAAAAACGCGTGCCCGATCGCGGTGAGCTGTTCGCGCAGGCTGCCTTCCAGGCCCGCCAGGAACAGCGCCGACGGCAGCTGTTCCTCGCATTTGGCGCGGATCGCGGAACTGAAGAGCGATTCCTTGTCGCCGAAGTGGCTGTAGACGGTGAGTTTGGAGACCCCGGCCTCGGCCGCGATCTGGTCCATGCTCACGCCATCGAAACCGTGCTGACTGAACAGGCGCTTGGCTACATCCAGGATCGCGGCGCGTTTGCCGAGGTCCTTGGGGCGCCCGGGGCCGGCCGGTCTGGCGGGTTCGGGAGTCGCGGGATTGGGGTTCGAAACAACCATGCTTGCAATACTAGACTAATTGGTATGTTATTTATACGATACCAATCAGTTCACTAATCCAGATCCGGTACCGGGATACCCCACCCGGGGGGTCTTCAGATATCTCCCGGATCGCTCGAGGCGGCCATGGCAATGCGTTGTACAGCGGTAATCAGGATGGCAGGCTTCAGAACGGCAGCAACTCTGGTGGTGCTTGCCGCCTTGCTGGCCGCCTGCGGCAACGGCGAGAAGGTATCGCAGCCACCGAGACCGGTGCTGGTGGCCCGTGCGGACGCCGCGACCGGGCATGGTGCGGATGGCCTCAGTGCCTATGCCGGCGAGATCCGCGCCCGCGAGGAAGCGGCGCTCTCGTTCCGGGTCGGCGGCAAGCTGGTGCGCCGTCTGGTGGACGTGGGCGACCGGGTGCGCAAGGGTGACCTGCTGGCCGAACTCGATCCCGGCGACCTGCGCCTGCAGGTCGAAGCGCTGCAGGCCGAACTCGCCGCGGCCGATGCCCAACTCGCCCGTGCCCGCGCCGACCATGCGCGTAACGCCAGCCTGTCGAGGGATCAACTGGTCAGCCGCTCAGCGCTGGATCAGCAGACCGCTGCGCTGCGCGCGGCCGAAGGCCAGGCCCGTGCCGCCCGTGCCCAGTTCGATCTGTCGCGCAATCAGGCCGCCTACAGCCAACTGCGTGCGCCCCAGGATGGCGTCGTCGCCAGCCGTCAGGTCGAAGCCGGGCAGGTGGTGGCGGCCGGGCAACCGGTGTTCGGGTTGGCGGCCGACGGCGGCCGCGAGGTCGCGTTCGCGCTGCCGGAATCGGGCATCCGCGACTTCAAGGTCGGCCAGGCGGTGGTGATCGAGCTGTGGAGTACGCAGGGCGAGCGGATCCCCGGTCGCATCCGCGAAATCGCGCCCGCGGCCGATCCGCAGGCCAGAACCTATGCCGCACGCGCCACGTTGGAAGGCGATGCCGCCCGCGTCGATCTGGGCCAGAGCGCGCGCGTTTACATCCCCGCCGCCCTGAGCGGCAACGCGCTGCGTCTGCCGCTGTCCGCCCTGCATCGCGGCGACAAGGGGCAGGCGGTGGTCTGGACCGTGGATCCCAAGGTCAACAAGGCCCGCCGTGTGCCGGTGCGGATCGGCCCGTACGCCGCCGATGGCGTGGCGGTGCTGTCCGGGCTGAAGCCGACCCAGTGGGTGGTGATGGCCGGCGGCCATCTGCTGCATGACGGCCAGCCGGTGCTGCCGGTCGATCGCACCAACCGCCCCATCCAATCGAACTGACCGAAGCCATCGCCATGAACGCTGCAGCATCCGGTCTTCGAAGCACGTCCCGCACGGCAATCACTCTCCTTCCCCCGTGCGCGGGGGAAGGATGGGATGGGGGTAATCACGCTGCGGCAGAAGCGATCGACATGAACGCTGCCGCATCTGAGCCCCGCTCCACGACGTGCGGGATATCCTGACCATGCGCAGATTCAACCTCTCCGAATGGGCGCTGGCGAACCGCTCGCTGGTGCTCTACATGATGCTGGTGCTGGCGATCGTCGGCGCCTGGTCGTATCGCAGTCTGGGTCAATCGGAAGATCCGCCCTTCACCTTCAAGGTGATGGTGGTGAGGACCGCATGGCCCGGCGCCACCGCAGAGGAAGTCTCGCGCGAGATCACCGACCGCATCGAAAAGAAGCTGATGGAAACCGGCAATTACGAGGAAGTCCTCTCGTATTCGCGTCCGGGTGAATCGCAGGTGTTCTTCATCGCCCGCGATTCGTTGCATAGCGATCAATTGCCCGAGGTCTGGTACCAGGTGCGCAAGAAGATCGGCGATATCCGCCCGACGCTGCCGCAGGGCACGGTCGGCCCGTTCTTCAACGACGAATTCGGCGACACCTACGGCAATATCTACGCGATCAGCGGCAAGGGCTTCGACTATGCGCTGCTGAAGGATTACGCCGAGCGCCTCGAACTGGAACTGCAGCGCGTCCCGGACGTGGCCAAGATCGAACTGCTGGGCCTGCAGGACGAAAAGATCTGGATCGAGCTGTCCAACACCAAGCTGGCCACCCTGGGCATTCCGCTGCCGGTCGTGCAGCAGGCGCTGGCCGAACAGAACGCGGTCACGTCTGCCGGATTTTTCGAGACCGCCACCGACCGCGTGCGCCTGCGCGTCAGCGGCGCGTTCACGTCGGTGGAAGAGATCCGCCAGTTCCCGATCCGCGCCGGCGACCGTACGGTACGTCTGGGCGACATCGCCGACATCACCCGCGGTTACGCCGACCCCGCCGCGCCGCGCATCCGTTACATGGGCGAGGACGCGATCGGCATCGCGGTGTCGATGAAACCCGGCGGCGACATCCTGCAACTGGGCAAGGCGCTGGATGCCGAAACCGAACGCCTGCAGCGCTCGCTGCCCGTGGGCATGCAGTTGTCCCGCGTCGCCGATCAGCCCGCGGCGGTGCGCGATTCGGTCGGCGAATTCGTGCGCGTGCTGGCCGAAGCGGTGATCATCGTGCTGCTGGTCAGTTTCTTTTCGTTGGGCCTGCGCACCGGGCTGATCGTGGCAGTGACCATCCCGCTGGTGTTGGCGATGACCTTCGCCGCGATGCAGTATTTCGGCATCGGCCTGCACAAGATTTCGCTGGGCGCGCTGGTGCTGGCGCTCGGCCTGCTGGTGGACGACGCGATCATCGCGGTCGAGATGATGGCGATCAAGATGGAGCAGGGCTACTCGCGCCTGCGTGCGGCCGCGTTCGCCTACGAAACCACCGCATTCCCGATGCTCACCGGTACCCTGGTCACCGCCGCCGGTTTCCTGCCCATCGCCACGGCTGCGTCGAGCACCGGCGAATATACGCGCTCGTTGTTCCAGGTCGTCACCATCGCGTTGCTGGTGTCGTGGGTGGCGGCGGTGCTGTTCATCCCGTATCTCGGCGACAAGATGCTGCCCGACCCGCATGCGGTGCCGAAACCGCGCTCGCTGGAAGGCCGGATACGCGCATTCCGCGAACGTCTGGCCGACCGCTGGCCGCAGTACGCGGGCATCCTCGGCCCTGCGCCGATCATGGCCGAAGGCGCGCATGCGCACGATCCCTACCATTCCGGGTTCTACCGGCGGTTCCGCGCCGTGGTGCGCTGGTGCATCCAGCGACGCTGGTTGGTGATCGGCGGCACGGTGGCCGCGTTCGTGGTGTCGTTGGCGCTGTTCCGTTTCATTCCCCAGCAGTTCTTCCCCGATTCGACGCGGCTCGAACTGATGGTCGACATCGAACTCGCGGAAGGCAGTTCGCTGAAAGCGACCGACCAGGCCGCGCGCAAGCTGGAAAAACTGTTGGCGGCGCGCAAGGAAGTGGAAACCTATACCGCTTACATCGGCACCGGTTCGCCGCGCTTCTATCTGCCGCTGGACCAGCAACTGCCGCAGACGCATTTCAGTCAGTTCGTGGTGCTGACGAAGGACATCGAGGCCCGCGAAATCCTGCGCGACTGGATGATGGGCGAGGTGCGGCAGCAGTTCCCGGAATTGCAGCTGCGGGTCACCCGCCTGGAGAACGGCCCGCCGGTGGGTTATCCGATCCAGTACCGCGTCTCCGGCGAGCACGTCGAGCGCGTGCGTGAGATCGCATATCGCGTCATGGAAAAGATCCGTGCCAATCCGGACGTGATCAACGTCAATCTGGACTGGGACGAGCCCAGCAAGGTCATGCGGCTGGTCATCGATCAGGATCGCGCGCGCGCGCTGGGCGTGAGCACGCAGCAGGTCGCGAATTTCCTGTCCAGCTCGCTGTCGGGGCTGCACGTCAGTACCTACCGCGAAGACAACGAGCTGATCGACATCCTGCTGCGCGGCCCCGAGGACGAGCGCGCGCGCCTGGAATTGCTGGGCAGTCTCGCGGTGCCGACCGCCAGCGGCAAGGTCGTGCCGGTGATGCAGATCGCACGCCTGGAATCGGTGTTCGAGGACGGCGTGATCTGGCATCGCAACCGGCTGCCGACGATCACGGTTCGCGCCGACATCGTCAACGGGCCGACCCCGGCGACGGTGGTGGCGAAGATCGATCCCACCCTGGACGCGATCCGCGACTCGCTGCCGGCGGGCTATCTCATGGCCATCGGCGGCAGCGTCGAGGATTCCGCGCGCGGCCAGAATTCGATCAAGGCCGGCATGTCGCTGTTCCTGTTCGTGGTGGTCACGTTGTTGATGCTGCAGTTGCGCAACGTCTCGCGGGTGCTGCTGGTGATGTCGACCGCGCCGCTCGGCCTGATCGGCGTGGTGCTGTTCCTGCTGGTGTTCCGGGTGCCGTTCGGTTTCGTCGCGATGCTGGGCGTGATCGCACTGTCAGGCATGATCATGCGCAACTCGGTGATCCTGATCGACCAGATCGAACAGGACATCGCCAGCGGCCACGATCGCTGGACCGCCATCGTCGAATCGACCGTGCGTCGTTTCCGGCCGATCGTGCTCACCGCGCTCGCCGCGATCCTGGCGATGGTGCCGCTGTCGCGCAGCGCGTTCTTCGGGCCGATGGCGGTGGCGATCATGGGTGGTTTGATCGTCGCCACCGCATTGACGCTGCTCTTCCTGCCCGCGCTGTACGCGGCGTGGTTCCGGGTGCGCGCCAGCGAGGCGCGCACCGGGCCCGTTGGCGACTGAGAGACACAACGCTTTCGCATCCGGGTCGCTTGCGGTTCCCTCCCCCTCCCGCCGCAGGCGGCCCGGATCGCGATTTCTTCTGGCGGCTATGGCCTTGTTCACCCCGGCGGTAGGCTGGCGCTGAGCGTAGCGATGCCCAGCACTGCCGTTCGTCGTGTCGCGTTTTACCGCGACCGCGCTGGGCATCGCAACGCTCAGCGCCAGCCTGCGCGGCGGCGGCCGCGGTCTTCTCTACAGGATCAACAGACGTTTCCGCAGCGCCGCATCGTCTGCCGCCAGCGCTTCGCCGTGCGCGGGCCGCGCAAGACAGGCCGCCAGCGCGGGCGGCAACGCAACCGGATGTCCCACCAGCGGTTCGACGATGCTGTCGAATTTCGCCGGATGCGCGGTCGCCACCACGGTCCACGGTCGCGTATCGCCCTGCGCGCGCAGGGTTTCGAGGACATGCAGGCCGCAGGCGGTGTGCGGGCAGGGCACGATGCCGTGGCGTTCCGGCGCGGCCGCGATCGTTGCGCGGATGGTCGCGTCGTCCACCGCATGCGCCGACAGCGCAGCGCGCAGGGGTGCATCGTCGCTGTGCCAGTGACGCAGGCGCTCGAAATTGCTGGGCGCACCGACGTCCATCGCGTTCGCCAGCGTGGCCTTCGTCGCTTCCGGCGCATAGTCGCCGCCGGCGAAATAGCGCGGCAGCACGTCGTTGGCGTTGGTCGCCAGCACGATGTCGCCGATGGGCAAGCCCATCCGCTTCGCGACGAAGGCGGCTGCGGCATTGCCGAGATTGCCGGTGGGCACGATGAGGTTCAGTGTCCCGCCGTGCCGCGCGTGAAATCCCAGTGCGGTATGCGCGTAGTAGACGACCTGCGGCAGCAGCCGGCCGAGGCTGATGCTGTTGGCCGAGGTCAGCGCCATCCGTTCGCGCAGATCGCGATCGGACAGGGCAGCCTTCGCCATCCGTTGGCAATCGTCGAAACTGCCGTCGACGCGAAAGGTGCGGACGTTGTCGCCCCAGCATTCCAGTCCGTGCGCCTGGCGCGGCGACACGCGGCCGTCGGGATAGAGAATGACGACCTCGAAGCCCGGGCGGCGATGGAACGCGCCGGCCACCGCGGCGCCGGTGTCGCCCGAGGTCGCGACCAGGATGGTGGTGACGGGCGCGTCGTCGGCGCGCAGGCCGGCCAGTGCTTCGGCGAGAAAACGCGCGGCGTAATCCTTGAACGCCGCGGTCGGGCCGTGGAACAGTTCGAGCAGCGAATCGCCGTCGCCGCGCATCGCCACCAGCGGCGCGTCGAAATCGTAGGCGCGTGCGCAGATCGCCGGCAGCGCATCGCGCAGACGCGATCCGGCGAAGTAGGGCGCCAGTACGCGGGTCGCGGTGTCGGCGAGCGTCATCGAAGACGACCATTCGCCTTCGAACGCAGGAATCCGCGCCGGTACGTACAGTCCGCCGTCCGGCGCGAGGCCGGCGATCAAGGCATCGTCGATCGCGGTCGCCGGCGTGTCGCCGCGGGTGCTGATGAAGTCGATAGGAATGAAGTCAGTGGCCCGCATCATGACGCGATAACCTCCGCGCGCGGCGCGGCCACCGGCGACACGTAGGCGCGGGCGTCGTAGCCGGCCGCGGCGAACGCAGCGCGCATCGCCGGTGCGGCCGCTTCGGCTTTCGCTTTCGATGCGAACCACGCGAACACGCTGGGCCCTGCGCCCGAGATGCTGGCGCCCAGCGCGTCGTGATCCAGCGCGGCCTGTTTCACTGCGGCGAAGCCCGGAATCAGCGCCGCGCGACGCGGTTCCACCAGCACGTCGTTCAGACCTTCGTGGATCATCCGCGCGTCGCCGCGCTGCAGGCCGGTGAGGAACAGCGCCAGATGCGTGGACTGCACGACGAACTGCGACAGCGGATAGGGATCGGCCAGCGCGGCGCGCGCGCGGCGGGTTTCCAGCACCTGGTCCGGATGCGTCACCACGGCATACAGCCAGCTGGGCACGGACAGCGGAATCATCCGGTCCTGCGTCGCCAGCACCACGCCACCGAGCAGCATCGGCGCGACGTTGTCGCCGTGCAGGCTGCCGCTGGCCACGGCCTCACCCTGCAGCGCGAACGGATACAGCGCGTCGCGCGAGAGAGGTTCATCGAGGACCGCATTCGCGGCGACCAGCGCGGCGACGCAGGACGCGGCCGAGCCGCCCAGGCCGGAGCCCAGCGGAATGCCTTTCTCCAGTTCGATCTCGAAGCCATAAGGCAACGCCAGCGCTTCGCGCAGCGCGATCAGGGCGCGACCGGCGGTGTTGCGTTCGGCATCGAGCGGGAGTGCGACCGCCCCGACGACCGTGCCGCGGATCGCGCGGATGCGGACTTCAGGCGCGTCGATCCTGCGGACGATGGCGATATCGCGCGGACCATCGATAGCGTGACCGAGCAGATCGAAGCCGACGCCGATGTTGCCGACGCTCGCGGGCGCGAACGCGCGGGCTTCGTGGCGGTTGTTCGTGAGTTGGTCCGATATCTGCTTCGGTTCGGCATCGGCCGGAAAGGAACTCATGCGCGGGCCCCGAGTGTGCGTGCGATCGCAAGGATATCGCCGAACACGCCGGCCGCGGTCACGTCGGCGCCGGCGCCCGGGCCCTGCACCACCAGCGGGTTGTCCGCATAGCGCCGGGTGCGGAACTGGATCAGATTGTCGGTGAGCCGGCTGTAGAGACTGGCGTGGCCGGGTTCTGGCATCGCCAGGCCCACGCGCGCGCCGCCGTCGGCGTCGAGTTGCGCCAGATAGCGCAGGCTGCGTCCAGTCGCGCGCGCCGCGTCCAGTCGCGCCTGCATCGGCGTATCGAGTTCGTGCAGGCGCGAGAGGAATTCGTCGCGCGACACCTGGCGCAAGGCTTCGGGCACCAGACTTTCGATATCGACATCGGTCAGCGACAGCGATGCGCCGGCTTCGCGGGCCAGGATCACCAGCTTGCGCGCGACATCGGTGCCGCTGAGATCGTCGCGCGGATCGGGTTCGGTATAGCCCAGCGCGCGCGCTTCGGCGACCAGTTCCGAGAACGGCGCGCTGCCGTCGTAGCGGTTGAACAGCCATGCCAGCGTGCCCGACAGCACGCCTTCGATGCCGGTCAGCGCGTCGCCGGTATCGAGCAGCGAACGCAGGGTCTGGATGACCGGCAGGCCGGCGCCTACGGTGGCTTCGTAGCGGAACAGCCCGCCATGCTTCTCGGCATCGCGGATCGCGCGGTAGCGCGCCCAGTCGCCGCTGCCGGCGTGTTTGCTCGGGGTGACCACGTGGATGCCCATCGCCAGCCATTCCGGATAGCGCGCGGCGACCGCATCGCTGCCGCTGCAGTCGACGATCAGCGCGTGCGGCAGATGCTCCGCGCGGACGTGCGCGGCGAACCGGTCGAGATCGAGCGCTTCGGCGCTGTCTGCAGCCAGCGCATCGACCGCGGTGGCGGGATCGAGGCGCGCGTTGTTCAGCACCATGCTGCGGCTGCTCGCCAGCGCGCGCAGGCGCAGATCGAGACGATGCTCGATCTTCGACTCATCGGCGAAACGCGGCAGCGCATCCGCCAACTGCGCGAGCAGGGCGCGACCGACATTGCCGGGGCCGATCAACCCCACCGACAGCGTGGCCGGCGAGAGCCAGAATGCACTGTGCGCGGCGCGCAGTGCGCGCACGGCATCGGCATCGGCGACCGCGACCGAGATGTTGCGCTCGCTGGCGCCCTGGGCGATCGCGCGGATGTTCACGCGCGCCCGCGCCAGTCCTTCGAACAACCGGGCCGATACGCCGGGCATGCCGACCATGCCGTCGCCGACCGCGGCGAGTACGGCGATGCCGGACGTGGCGTCGATGCCTTCGACCTGGCCATTGGCGATGGGGTCCGCGAACGCCTCGCGAACCGCATCGCGGCCGCGTCCGGCCTGCGCGGCGGTCACCACGCAGCAGATCGAGTGTTCGCTGGAACCCTGCGAGATCATGGTCACCGATACGCCGGCGGCGTGCAGCGCGGCGAACATGCGCTCGGCGGTGCCGGGCACGCCGATCAGGCCGGCGCCGCTGAGTTCCAGCACCGCCATGTCGCGCACCACGCTGAGGCCCTTGAGCGGCGAATCGCTGACCGAAGGGAGGTTGTCGGCGGCGATGCGCGTGCCCGGCGCGGCGGGATTGCGCGAATTGCGGATCAGGATCGGCAGGCCGGCCTGCATCGCCGGCGCCATCGTCTGCGGATGCAGCACTTTCGCGCCGAAATAGGCCAGTTCGCAGGCTTCGGCGTAGGACATCGACGGCAGGCACACCGCATCGGGCACCAGCCGCGGATCGGCGCTGAGCACGCCGTCGACATCGGTCCAGATGGTCAGATCTTCCGCGTCGAAGAGCACGGCGAAGATCGCGCCGGAATAATCGCTGCCGTTGCGGCCGAGCGTGGCGATACGGCCCGCGCCGTCGCGCGCGGCGAAACCGGTGATCACCACGTCGCGCTGCGGATGGCGCGCGCGCCAGTCGGCGAAGCGCTCGCGCGACTGCGCCCAGTCGACGCCGACGCCGAGTTCGCCCGGATGCACCACCAGCACCTCGCGGGCATCCAACCGCGCCCAGCCCGCCGCCTCGCCGCCGAGCGCGGCCTGCAGCAGGCGCGACGACCACACTTCGCCCAGGCATTGCACTGCAGCGGTATCGTGACTGGACAACATGTGCTCGGAGAACGGTTCCGAGGTCCGCGCGCAGTCCTCGGCGATGCGGTCGAGCAGGGCGGACAGTGCGGCGAACTCGCCATCGAGCCACGCCCTCAACGCATGCTTGTCGCCGCCGTCGAGACGGTGGGCGGCGGCGAGATGTTTGTCGCGCAGTGTCGACCATTCGTCCTGCCAGTCGTGGCCGGCGGCGGCGGACTCGGCGAGCGTGGTCAGCGCATCGGTGACGCCCTGCATCGCCGAAACCACGACTGCGCGCGGTTCCGGGGCGGTCCGCAGCAGATCGGCGACATGAAGATAACGGTCGGCATCGGCGACGCTGCTGCCGCCGAATTTGTGCGCGCGGTAAGGCGCATCCGCGCGATCCGCGGCACGGTCATCGACATTGCGGTGTGGTGCGGGCGAATCCATGGTGAGGCTCCATTGGGGAGCCCCGCGGCCCTGGGTTCGCGGGCGTTTCCCCGCGACCCTGATGGGATGCGGGGCGAAGGTCGAAGGGGTTATTCCGTTTCGCTGCCGCAGCCCGCACCGCTGGTGGTACCAGTACCGGTGCCAGTACCGGTGGTGGTCGCAATCATCGTGATCGCAGCCGTCGTTCCGCGCGGAACGCGGATGAAGGAAGCGGCGATGGCGGTGCGGCGGTGCATGGCATCAGGTGTAAACGATCCGTGGGCGGCGCGTCAAATGATTTTTCCAGGTACGAACATGACCTGCTTCGCAGAAGCATCCCGTAGAGCGGGCCGTAGGGCGGGCCCAGGCCCGCCATTGCGGATTGTGCGAAGACGTTGCAACGACCGAATCGGTTTCAACAGTTGCGGTCGCAAGCGGAATCGCCGCAATGGCGGGCCAGGGCCCGCCCTACGGGGATACGTCAATCCCGCAGTTCCACGGCGATGCAGTCCACTTCCAGCCGCGCGATCACCGCCGCGGCCATCGCCTCGGTCCCGATGGCCGTGCCGGCAGGCGCCAGATCCGCAGTCAACGCGCCGTTGTCGATCGCATCCGCGACCGCGCCCTCGATGCAGCGCGCTTCGGCTTCCAGCCCCAGCGAATGCCGCAGCAGCATCGCCGCGCTGAGGATCGCGCCGCAGGGGTTGGCGATGCCGCGACTGGCGATGTCCGGCGCCGAACCATGGATCGGTTCGTACAGCCCGAGTCGGCCTTCGCCCAGCGATGCCGACGGCAGCAGGCCCATCGAGCCTGCCAGCATCGACGCCTCGTCGGTCAGGATGTCTCCGAACATGTTTTCGGTGACGATCACGTCGTATTCGCGCGGACGCGCGATCAGATGCATGGCCATGCTGTCGACCAGTTGATGCTCGAGGCGCACGTCGGGGAATTCCTCGCGCGCGATCCGGGTCGCGACCTGCCGCCACAGCCGCGAGGTTTCCAGCACGTTGGCCTTGTCGACCGAGACCACGTACTTGCTGCGATCGCGCGCCAGCGCGCAGGCGCGGCGCACGACGCGTTCGATCTCCTCGACCGTGTATTCGCACAGATCGGTGGCGCTTGTGTCGGTGCGCGTGCGCTGGCCGAAATAGACGCCGCCGGTGAGTTCGCGGACCACGATCAAGTCCACGCCGGTGAGCAGATGCGATTTGATCGGCGATGCGGTCAGCGCGACCGGATGGGTCTTCACCGGACGCAGGTTGGCGTACAGCCCGAGTTCCTTGCGCAGGCGCAACAAGCCCTGCTCCGGACGCACTGCGCCATCGGACCACTTCGGGCCGCCGACCGCGCCGAGCAGGATCGCGTCGGCCTTGCGGCACGCAGCGAGCGTCGCATCGGACAGCGCCGTGCCCTCGGCGTCGATCGCGGCGCCGCCGATCAGGCGGCTGTGGAAATCGAAGGTATGGCCGTAACGGCGCGCGGCGGCCTGCAGCACGGCGACCGCGGCGGCGGTCACTTCCGGGCCGATGCCGTCGCCCGGCAGAACGACGATGTCAGCGTGCATGGTAAGCATCCTCATAAGACTGAATGGAAGACTGTTGTTTCAGCAGATAACCGAGCTGATCGACGCCTTCGAGCAGGCAGGTGCGCGCGAAGCCGTCGATCGGGAACGTGAAACTGCGGCCATCGGGAAGCGTCACGCTGCTTGCGGCGACATCGATGTCCAGTTCGATCCCCGGATTCGCCAGCAATTCGTCGACCACGGCGGCATCGAGCACCACCGGCAGCAGCCCGTTCTTCAGCGCGTTGCTGCGGAAGATGTCGGCGATCTCGGCGCTGATGACCGCGCGCAGGCCGAAGTCGAGCAGTGCCCAAGGCGCGTGTTCGCGCGAGGAGCCGCAGCCGAAATTGCGGCCGGTCACCAGGATCTGCGCGCCCTGCGCTTCGGATGCATTCAGTGCGAACGCCGTATCGGGGCTGCCGTCCTCGCGATAGCGCCAGTCGTTGAACGCGAACCTGCCCAGACCTTCGCGCGACGTGGTGGTGAGGAAGCGCGCCGGGATGATGCGGTCGGTATCGATATTGGTGTCGGGCAGGCACGCGGTGCGCGAGCGGACGTGCGTCAGCGGTGCAGGGTTCGGCGGGACGGTGCTCATGCCGCGTCCTCCTGCAGATAGCTGCGCGGATCGACCACATGACCGGCGACGGCGCAGGCGGCGGCGGTGTAGGGCGACGCCAGCACGGTGCGCGCCTCGCGGCCCTGCCGGCCTTCGAAATTACGGTTGCTGGTGGACACCGCGAGCTGTCCGGGCGCGACCAGGTCGCCGTTCATCGCGATGCACATCGAACAGCCCGGCTCGCGCCATTCGGCGCCGGCGGCGCGGACGATGCGGTCGATGCCTTCGGCTTCCGCGGCGCGCTGCACCTGCACCGAGCCCGGCACCACCAGCATGCGTACGCGCGGGTGGACATGATGGTCGCGCAGGATTTCCGCGACCTGGCGCAGATCGCTCAGCCGGCCGTTGGTGCAGCTGCCGACGAACACCACATCGACCGGTTGCCCGGCCAGCGACTTGCCGCCGGGGAAACGCATGTAGTCGAGCGCGCGCCGGGTATCGGCATCGTTCGCGACCGGCAGTTTGGCGTCGATGCCGGTGACCTGCCCGGGATGCGTGCCCCAGGTGACCGTGGGCCTGATATCCCGCGCATCGATGCGGACCAAGCGGTCGAAACGCGCGCCGTCGTCGCTGCGCAGCGTGCGCCAGTGCGCGACCGCGCGGGCGAAATCGTCTCCTTGCGGCGCGCGCGGTGTGTTGGCGAGGTATTCGAACGTCACGTCGTCGGGCGCGACCAGTCCGGCGCGGGCCCCGGCTTCGATCGACATGTTGCAGACGGTCATGCGTTCTTCCATCGACAGCGCGCGGATCGCGCTGCCGCGGTATTCGATGACGTGGCCGGTGCCGCCGTCGACGCCGATCGCGCCGATGACGTGGAGGATCAGATCCTTCGCGGTCACGCCGACGCCGAGTTCGCCCTCGACCTCGATCGCCAGCGTTTTCGCCTTGCGCTGCAGCAGGCACTGGGTCGCCAGCACATGGCCGACTTCGCTGGTGCCGATGCCGAAGGCCAGCGCGCCGAACGCGCCGTGCGTCGCGGTGTGGCTGTCGCCGCAGACGATGGTCATGCCTGGCTGGGTCAGGCCCAGTTCCGGCCCGATCACGTGCACGATGCCGCGATGGTCGCTGCCGAAGTCGAACAGTTCCACGCCGAACCGCGCGCAGTTCTCGCGCAGGGTGCGCACCTGTTTTTCGGCGTCCGGCGTGTAGTAATCCAGTTTTCCGGTGGCGTCCGGCGGCGTGGTCGGCGTGGAATGATCGAGCGTGCCCTTGGTGCGCTGGGGTCGGCGCACCGGCAGGCCGCGCGCATCCAGTTCCGCGAACGCCTGCGGCGTGGTCACTTCATGGATCAGATGCAGGTCGATGTAGAGCACCGCGGGCGCATCGGCGGTTTCGGGCACGACGACGTGCGCGTCCCAGAGTTTCTCGAACAGGGTTTTCGGTTGAGGTGTTTGTGGATCGGGAGTCATGGAGAAGGCTCGATGGAGAACTGGTTGGTCCTGAGCGTTGCAATCCGCAAAGAATCCGGTTGGTGTTTGCCCCCTTTGGAAAAGGGGGCGGGCCTCGCGCAGCGAGGACGGGGGATTTGCGGAGTCGCCGCAAAGCAAATCCCCCCGCCGATCGCGGTGCGATCGGCGACCCCCTTTTTCAAAGGGGGTAAGCGGGCATGGTCTGTGCTGGAAACTGGTTGCATGCGTGTCACGCGGTGGCGCTCAGGACTTCTTTCGACGGCGTCCCGGGCATCGCAGCGGCGCCAACGGCCGCTGGCGAAGTGCGGCGATGCAAACGATTGATTATGTCCAGCCAAGCCTGCGCGCTGGCTTCGAGGATGTCGGTACTGGTGCCGGAGCCGGTGATTTCATCGACGCCGCCGTGCGCGTCGCGAACGCGTGCGGTGAGGCTGGCCTGGCCCTGCGCGTCGTCGCCGGTGGTCACGCTGGAGACCTGGTAGCTTTCGATATCGAGATGAATGCCGGTGCCGCGCGCCAGCGCCGCGAACAGCGCATGCACGGGGCCGTCGCCGGTCGCCGCTTCGGTCACGCGCTCGCCGTCGGGCGAAGACAGTTCGACGCTCGCCGTGGGCAACGTGCCATCGCCGACGCCGGTGCTGACGTGCAGGCGATTCAGGCGCCAGCCGCCGATGACCATGCTGTTACCGGTACCGCAATCGATGCCCAGCGCCAGCGCTTCCAGGTCGGCGTCGAATACTTCGCGCTTCTTCTCGGTCAGAGTCTTGAAGCGTCCGAATACCTGGTTCAACTGCGCTTCTTCCAGCGCGAAGCCGAGTTCGCGCAGGCGGTCGGCGAGCGCGGCGCGGCCGCTGTGCCGGCCCATGATCATCTGCGATTTCGCCCAGCCGACAGCCTCCGGCCGCAGGATTTCGTAGGTGCCGCGATGCTTGAGCATGCCGTGCTGGTGGATGCCGGATTCGTGCGCGAACGCATTCGCGCCGACGATCGCCTTGTTGCGCTGCACGTTCATGCCGGTGATGCGGGTGAGCAGGCGCGAGGTCGGCACCAGCCGCTCGGTGTGGATGCCGGTGGTCGCGCCGAAATAGGCGCGGCGCGTCTCCAGCGCCATCACCAGTTCTTCCATCGCGCAGTTGCCGGCGCGTTCGCCGATGCCGTTGATCGTGCATTCGACCTGGCGCGCGCCGCCTTCGATCGCCGCCAGGCTGTTCGCCACCGCCAGACCGAGGTCGTCGTGGCAGTGCGCGCTGAAAATGGCTTTGTCGGCATCGCGAACGTTGTCGCGCAGATACTCGAACAGCGCGCGAATCTCGCCCGGCGTGGTGTAGCCGACGGTGTCGGGAATGTTGAGCGTGCGCGCGCCCGCGGCCAGCGCCGCCGAGCAGATTTCGGCGAGGAATTCCGGTTCGGTGCGCAGCGCGTCCTCTGCCGAGAATTCCACGTCGTCGACATGACGCCGCGCGAGAGTGACGCCCATCACCGCGCGCTCCAGCACTTCGGCCTTGCTCAGGCCGAGTTTGTGTTCGCGATGCAGCGGGCTGGTGGAAATGAAGACATGGATGCGCGGCCGTTCCGCGCCTTCCAGCGCCCGCGCGCAGGCTTCGATGTCGCCGACGTGGCAGCGGGCGAGCGTGGCGAGCGTCGCGCCGCGCACGTCGCGCACGATCGCGGCGCAGGCCGCGAGTTCGCTTTCCGAGCTGGCGGGAAATCCGGTCTCGATCGTGTCCACGCCGAGTTCGGTAAGCGCATGCGCGAACCGCAGTTTCTGTTTCGCGGTCATGCTGCAGCCGGGCGATTGCTCGCCGTCGCGCAGGCTGGTGTCGAAGATCGAGACCCGTGCCGGCGACTCGCGGGTAACGTCGGTATCCATCAGGCGAAAGCCTCCAGGGCGGAAGGGGGTGAAACGGTTGCGGAAGCGATGGGTGCCGCTGTTGTGGACGCGGCGAGTGCCGGCCGGGCGACGACGGGAGAGAGCGTCGCCGCCCGGCCGGCGCGGGGAACCTGTTTGACGACGGGGGATTTGACGACTGCAGGCTTGATGCCGGCATCGTCGTGGGCGCGGCGCCGCGGTTTGCGCGGCGCGCGCGGGCGCACATCGGCCAGCAGTCCGGCCAGCACCGCGGCATCGATGTTGCCGCCCGACACGATCGCGCATTTGCGTTTGCCGGCGACGCGACGCCCGGCGGCCAGCGCCAGCGCCCCCGCGCCTTCGGCGATCACGTTTTCTTCCAGCGCCAGCCGCACCAGGGTTTCGCGCAGCTCGGCTTCGCGCACGATCACGATGTCGTCAAGCAGGCGCGACAGGATGTCGCGGGTGAGCAGGCCGGGGTTTTTCACGCGCACGCCGTCGGCGAGCGTGGCCGCCGGCAGCGGGCCTTCGGGTTCGCCGCGCAGGGCGCGATGCATCGCATCGACGTGTTCGACCTGCGCACCGATGATGCGTACGCCCTGCGCGTGCAGCGCCAGCGCGACGCCCGCAGCCAGGCCGCCGCCGCCGATCGGCACCAGCACCACGTCGGGCGCGAGCGATGCGATCTCCATGCCGACCGTACCCTGGCCGGCGATCACGTCGGGGTCGTCGAATGCGGACAGGAAACGATAGCCGTTGCGTTCGGCCAGTTGCATCGCGAACGCGCGGGCTTCGTCGAAGGTGTCGCCGTGCAGGCGCACGGTCGCGCCCCAGTGCGCGACGCCGGCAATCTTGGTCTGCGGTGCGCAGTGCGGCATCACCGCGATGGCGGGCACATTGAGGCGATACGCGGCCCATGCCAGGCCTTGGGCATGATTGCCGGCGGAGGCGGCGATGACCGGGCGGTGATCGCCGCGTTCGTGCGCGGCCAGGAGTGCGTTCAGTGCGCCGCGCACCTTGTACGAGCCGGTGCGCTGCAGGTTTTCGAGTTTCAGCCAGCAGCCGAAGCGCTCGGCGTAATGCAGAGGCGTCGGCGGCAGATAGCGTCGCAGCCGCGCCTGGGCGGCGAGAATATCGCCCGCTCCGACCGTGGCGGGGCTGCGGACATCGCCGACGACATCGCTCTCCATCGCTCAGACCTCCGTCAGCCAGCCGCTCGACCACGCGCTTTCGCCGCGCACGGTGCGTGCGTAGACGGCGGCGATCTCGCGGGCGACGGGGCTGTCGGGGTCGTATTCGCGTCCGTCGATCTCGTGGATCGAGGTGACTTCCGCAGCGGTGCCGCAGGCGAAGACTTCGTCGGCGTCGCGCAGCTCTTCCATGCTCACCGGCCGCGATTCCGCGCCGATCAGCCGGATCAGGGTGTCGCGGGTGATGCCGGGCAGGGCGTCGCGATGCTCGACCGCGGTCACCCGGCCGTTGCGGACGATGAACAGGTTGGCGCCGGTGCACTCGACTACGAAGCCGTCGTCGTCGGCGAACATCGCTTCGTCGAAGCCGCGCGCTTTCACTTCGCGCTTCGCGAGGATGGAATTGACGTAGGCGCCGCAGAGTTTCAGCGGCGGCAGCGCGCTGGCCGGGTTGCGCCGCCAGCTCGACACCGACACGCGGGTGCGGTTGCCGCCCAGATGCACGTTGGTGGACGAGGTCGCGACCATCAGGTGCTGCGGATGCCCGGCCACGTCCAGTCCGAAGCTGCCGTCGCCGTACCACGCGAGCGGGCGGATGTAGGCGTCGCCCTGGCGATTGGCGCGCAGCGTCGCCAGCACCGCCCCGGTCGCTTCGGCGACATCGAAGGTCATGCCCAGCAGCTCGGCGCCCTTGCGCATGCGCTCCAGATGCTCGGGCAGCCGGAACACCGCGGCGCCGCGTTTCGTGGCGTAGGCGCGGATGCCCTCGAACACGCCGCTGCCGTAGTGCAGGGCGTGGGTGTGCACGCTCGCCTGCGGTCGGCCGCTTTCGATCAGTTCGCCGTCGTACCAGATCGTGTTCGGTGCGGTGGGGGTGTCTGCGCGCGGCGCGGGCGCCTGTTGCTGCGCAGGTGCGCGCTGCGGCGATTCCAGCGTGGCGGACGCGCTCAGAGACATGGTTGCACCTGCACGTCGAGGCAGTCGTACAGCTTCGCCAACTGCTGATGCAGGCCTTCGGCGGAGCGCTCGCCTTCCACGGTCATCTGCAGATGCCAGCGATCGCCGTCGGCGCGGGTTTCGCCCTCGACGGCGAGCGGGCGGAAGCCTCGGCGCTCGGTGATGCCCAGCACGCGGGACAGCGCGCCTTCGGCTTGGCGCAGGGTCAGATCGAGTCGATAGCGCATGGCGGTACTCCTACGACGAGGTGGGGAGGGAGAAGGCGGATGTCTGCGTGGTCGACGCCGGGACCTGCGGCATCGCGGGCATCGCGATGCGTTCCAGCGTGGTCGCTTCGTCGGCGTCCAGCATTTCGCTGTTGTTGCGGTTCGGCGGCACCAGCGGCCACACGTTCGCGGTCTGGTCGATCGCAACATGCAGCAACATCGGGCCGGGCGCGGCGATCAACGCCTGCAACGCGGCTTCGACATCGTCGGCGCGATCGACCTTCAGCGTCTGCACGCCGAACGCCAGCGCCAGCGCGCAGAAATCCGGGTTGTCGCTCAGATCGATCTCGGAATAGCGGCGCTCGAAGAACAGTTCCTGCCACTGCCGCACCATGCCCAGCGCCTGGTTGTCGAGCAGCACGATCTTCACCGGCAGGCGATAACGCGCGACGGTCGCCAATTCCTGCACGTTCATCAGGAACGAGCCGTCGCCGCTGACGCAGATCACCTGCGCCTCCGGCTTGACCATCTGCGCGCCGATCGCGGCCGGCAGGCCGAAACCCATCGCGCCCAGCGCGCCGCTGGTCAGGTGATTGCGCGGGTGATCGAAGCGCCAGTGCTGGGCGACCCACATCTGGTGCTGGCCCACATCGCAGCTCACGATCGCGGCCGGCGCCAGTTCCGACAGGCGCTGCAGCAGCGACGGCGCGTACACGCTTTCGCCGGGCGCGTCGTAACGCGGCGCGGCGATCTGCTTCGCGTGCAGGCACGCATCGCGCCAGGCGTGACGCGCGACGCCGTGGCGGCCGTGCAGGTGCGCGGCCGATGCGGCCAGCATCCGCTGCAGGCTGATCGACAGGTCGCCCTGTACCGGCGCATCGGCGATGCGCAGCTTGCCGATCTCGCAGGCGTCGATGTCCAGATGCACCACGCGCGCGTTCGGCGCGAACTCGGCCAGCTTGCCGGTGGCGCGGTCGTCGAAGCGCGCGCCGACCACGAACAGCAGATCGCATTCGTGCACCGCCAGATTCGCGGCGCGGTTGCCGTGCATGCCGAGCATGCCCATGTTCAGCGGATGCGCATGCGGCAGCGCGCCGAGCGCTTTCAGGGTCAGCACGGTGGGGATCTGGGTGGCATCGACGAACGCACGGAACGCGTCCACCGCATCGCCCAGCGCGATGCCGCCGCCGGCGTAGATCACCGGCTTCTGCGCCAGCGCCAGCTGCGCCAGCGCCGCATGCAGGGCGGCGTCGGTGGCGCCCGGCGCGGCATCGACCTTGGCCGGCGTGTGCGCGGGCAGATGCGAAGCGTCCGCGTTCTGCACGTCCTTCGGTAGATCGATCAGCACCGGGCCGGGGCGACCTTCGCGCGCGAGACGGAAAGCCTCGGCGACGATGTTCGGCAGATCGTCGACGCTGCGCGGCAGGAAGTTGTGCTTCACGATCGGCATGGTCATGCCGAACACATCCAGTTCCTGAAACGCGTCGGTGCCCATCAGCGGCGTGCCCACCTGACCGGTGATGCAGACCATCGGCACCGAATCCAGCATCGCGTCGGCGATGCCGGTGACCAGGTTCGAGGCGCCCGGGCCGGAGGTCGCGACGCAGACGCCGACGCGGCCGCTGGCGCGCGCATAACCGTTCGCCGCGAATGCGGCGCCCTGCTCGTGCCGCACCAGCACGTGTTTGAGGGGCGATCCGTGCAGGGCATCGTAGAAGGGCATGATCGCGCCGCCGGGATACCCGAACAGCGTGTCCACGCCTTCCGCGAGCAGCGCTTGCACCAGCCAGCGGGCACCGTTCATCAGGCAGTCTCGGCGATCGGATGCGTGGAAGGCTTGGCGGCGGCCTGCGCAGCATCCTGCGTCGAAGCCGCCGTGGTTTGCGGCGCGCTCTGCTGCAGCCACTGCATCTTGGCGCGCAGTTCCCTGCCGACTTTTTCGATCGGGTGATCGAGATCGGCCTGCTGGTACTTTTTGTAATTCGGCAGACCGGCGTCGTATTCGGCCACCCAGCGCTGCACGAAGGTGCCGTCCTGGATCTCGCTCAGGATGTCCTTCATCCGCGCCTTGGTGTCGGCGTTGATCACCCGCGGACCGCTGACGAAATCGCCGTACTGCGCGGTTTCCGACACGAATTCGAGCATGCGGGTGATGCCGCCTTCGTAGAACAGATCGACAATCAGCTTCAGCTCGTGCAGGACTTCGTAGTAGGCGATTTCCGGCTGGTAACCGGCTTCCACCAGCGTCTCGAAGCCCGCCTGCACCAGCGCGCTGGCGCCGCCGCACAGCACCGCCTGCTCGCCGAACAGATCGGTTTCGGTTTCTTCCTTGAACGTGGTCTTGATGAGGTTGGCGCGCGCGCCGCCCAGGCCCGCGGCGTAGAGTTTCGCGAACTCCTCGGCGCGACCGCTGGTGTCCTGGTGCATGGCGTAGATGCAGGGCACGCCGCGGCCGATCTCGTATTCGCGACGCACCAGCGCGCCCGGGCCCTTGGGCGCGACCAGCACCACGTCCAGATCGGCGCGTGGCGAGATCATCCCGAAATGCACGTTCAGGCCGTGCGCGAACAGCAGGCAGGCGCCTGGTTTCAGATTCGCGGCCAGCACGTCGTTGTAGAGTTTCTTCTGCACCATGTCCGGGGTCAGCACCGCGACCAGATCCGCGCCTGCCGCCGCTTCCGCGGGCGTTTTCACGGTGAAGCCGTCGGCGAGCGCCTTGACTTCGGTCGGACCGCCCGGGCGCAGGCCGACGACGACATCGAAGCCGGAATCGCGGAGATTGAGCGCGTGCGCGCGGCCCTGGCTGCCGTAACCGATGATCGCGATGGTGGGGTTGGTGGAGGTGTTCATGACTGGTTTCCGTGGTGTTGGAGAGGAGGTTTCTTTCTCGTCATCCTTCGCTTCGCTCGGGACGACAGCGGTTTTATTCTCAGGCGGGCACCGTGTTCTCGATGCCCGTATCGGCCGTCAACGTCGCATCGATCCGCCGCGTGTCGTCCAGCAGCCCCGGCGACGTCACCGCGCCCTGCGACGCCGAGCGCACGTCGCGCGCGTACTTCGCGAGCACGCCGTGGCGCACGCGCGGCGCGATGCGCGCGGCGCTGCGCGAGGACAGATCGGCGGCCACGTCCAGCCGGCGCGAAGCGACATCGATGGTCACCAGATCACCTTCGCGCAGCTTCGCGATCGGGCCGCCGTGCGCGGCTTCCGGCGACACGTGACCGACCATGAAGCCGTGGGTGGCGCCGCTGAAACGGCCGTCGGTGATCAGCGCGACATCGTTGCCCAGCCCCTGGCCGACCAGCGCCGCGGTCACCGCGAGCATCTCGCGCATGCCGGGACCGCCGGCCGGGCCTTCGAAGCGGATCACCACGATGTCGCCGGCGACGATCTTTCGCGCCTGCACCGCGGCGAACGCGGCTTCCTCGCTGTCGAACACGCGCGCCGGGCCAGTGTGTTTCTCGCGGCCGTGGCCGGCGAGCTTGACGATGCAGCCGTCCGGCGCGAGATCGCCGTAGAGGATCGAATAGCCGCCGCGCGGCTTGATCGGATCGCCGACCGGACGCACCACGTCCTGCGTAGGCGATGTCGTCGCGGCTTTCGAGTCCGCAAAAAAACTTTGGCCGGCGACCGTGGGGATATCCTCGATCAGACCGGCCATCTGCAGTGCCTGCACCACCAGTGCGGTGCCGCCTTGTTCGAACATTTCCGCCGCGGTGTAGCGGCCGCCCGGTTTCAGGTCGGCGATCACCGGGGTATTGGCGCTCGCCGCTTCGAATTCTTCCAGATCGAAACGCACGCCGGCTTCGTGCGCGATCGCCAGCAGATGCAGCGCGGCGTTGGTCGAACCCGCGGTCGCCGACACTGCGCGCGCGGCGTTGCGCAGCGCGGTCAGGCTGAGCAACTGGCGCGGCGTGGGGCCGTCGTCGCGCAGCAGTTTCATCACCAGTTCGCCGCAGCGTTCGGCGGACCTGGATTTCCCGGGGTGCGTGGCCGGAATATCGTTTTCGCCCAGCGGCGACAGGCCCAGGAAGGTCAGCACCATCGCCATCGTGTTCGCGGTGAACTGGCCGCCGCAGGCGCCGGCGCCGGGGCAGGCCTTGCGTTCGATGTCATCGAGTTCAGCATCGTCGATCCTGCCGGCGGCGTGCGCGCCCACGGCTTCGAACACGTCCTGCACGGTCAGCGCGCGTTCGTCGCCGTCCTTGGACTTGCAGCGACCCGGCATGATCGTGCCGCCGTAGAGAATCACCGTCGGGATATCCAGCCGCGCCGCCGCCATCGCCGCGGCGGGAATGGTCTTGTCGCAGCCCACCAGCAGCACCATCGCGTCGAGGCAGTGGCCGGTCACCGCGAGTTCGATCGAATCGGCGATGGTTTCGCGCGATGCCAGCGAGGCGCGCATGCCGTCGCTGCCCATCGCGATGCCGTCGGTCACCGCGATGGTGTTGAATTCGATCGGCGTGCCGCCGCCGGCGATCACGCCGCGGCGTGCGTCCTGGGCCAGGTCGCGCAGGGTGATGTTGCAGGGGGAGACATCGGACCAGGTGTGGATCACCCCGACGAAGGGCCTGGCGATGGCCGCATCGTCGAGGCCGGTGGCGCGCAGCATGGCGCGCGCCGGGGCGCGGGCGGGTCCGTATTTGATCGCATCGCTGAGCATGTCGCGGAATCCTTGGAGCGTGTGGTGGGGAACGTTGTGATGGAGAAAAGTCGTGATCGAGAAAAGTCGTTTGGAAAATCAGAAACCCAGAAACGCGAAAACCCCCGCACCTTCTTCAGGGGCGGGGGTTCTGTTAAACCCGGGTTGTCAGTCGCTCAACCCTATCCCGCACCTGTGGTGTTGGTAATAAGGACGACGACAAGGACGAGCGTCGCGAGCGCGACGTTGATGACGGTGGTGTCGATGCGCTTGGCCTGCGCCATACCCGCACGTGCCTGCGCCGCACGATGTGCGGGGGCGTGTTGCGGGTGCTGGATGCTGCGCTGCGTCATGACCGAAGAGAACCACGCCGTTTCCAGGAATGTCAAGACTGCGGCTGCTGACGAATTGGAATAAGCGTGAAGATGCGCTTCGGTCATGGCATGAATTCCTGTTTTATCAATACGATAGCGCGTCGCTACCGTGCGCCCTGCAGCCGCGATCCGTGTCCTTTCCGGCTGCGAACGCCAGCGTCGCTGGCGCGGGTTGGATAACAATTGCGCGAATCGCGCCCACGCCCGCCGACGGATGCGACGCACCGGTACGGCCATCGGCGATCGGAATGGCGATATGGCGATCGCATATGGCCCTATCGATGACACCCCACGTGACGACGGGCCGATCCGGGGTCTAGACTCGGGCCGCAAGCGACGGCCGACGCCATCGGTCCGACAGCCAGCGAGGATCGCGGTGAAGCCTACGGACATCCGGAACCCGGACACCTTCCACAAAGTCGTCGACTGTCAGTGGGCCTGCCCCGCGCACACGCCCGTCCCCGAATACATCCGGATGATCGCCGCCGGACGCTATGCCGACGCCTATATGGTCAACTGGCGCAGCAACGTCTTCCCCGGCATCCTCGGCCGCACCTGCGACCGCCCCTGCGAACCGGCCTGCCGGCGCGGGCGGGTCGAGGAGAACAACGGCAGCGGCCCCGAGCCCGCGGCGCCCGAGCCGGTCGCGATCTGCAGGCTCAAGCGCGTCGCCGCCGACAACAAGGGCGACGTCAGCGCACGCATGCCGCCGCCCGCGACCCGCAGCAACGGCCGGCGCATCGCCTGCGTCGGCGCCGGGCCGTCGTCGCTGACGGTCGCGCGCGATCTCGCCCCGCTGGGTTATGGGGTGACCGTATTCGAGGCAGACCCCAAACCGGGTGGCTTCATGCGTACCCAGGTGCCGCGCTTCCGCCTGCCGGAGGAAGTGATCGACGAGGAAACCGGCTACATCCTCGATCTCGGCGTCGAATTCATCGGCAACCGGCGCATCGAATCGATGAAGGCGCTGTTGGCCGAAGGCTACGACGCGGTGTTCGTCGGCAGCGGCGCGCCCCGCGGTCGCGATCTTGATCTGCCGGGTCGCCAGGAGGCCGCGGCGCAGATCCATGTCGGCCTCGACTGGCTCGCCAGCGTCTACTTCGGCCACGTCACGAAGGTCGGCAAGCGCGTACTCGTCCTCGGCGGCGGCAATACCGCGATGGACTGCTGCCGTTCCGCGCGGCGGCTCGGCGGCGAAGAAGTGAAGGTGATCGTGCGTTCCGGCTTCGACGAAATGAAGGCGAGTGCATGGGAGAAGGAAGACGCCATGCACGAGGGCATTCCGATCCTCGATTTCCGCGTCCCGAAAACCTTCGTCCACGCCAGCGGGCGCCTGACCGGCATGACTTTCGAGAAAGTGCGCGCCGAATACGACGCCAAGGGCCGGCGCAGGCTGGTGCCGACGGGCGAGCCCGACGAATTCTTCCCCTGCGATGAGGTGCTGATCGCGGTCGGTCAGGAAAACGCGTTTCCCTGGATCGAACGCGAGGTCGGCATCGACTTCGACGAATGGGGCATGCCGGTGGTGGACAAGGTCACCCATCAGTCGAGCCTGCCGCATGTGCTGTTCGGCGGCGACGCCGCGTTCGGGCCGAAGAACATCATCTGGGCGGTGGCCCATGGCCATGCGGCCGCGATCAGCATCGACAAGCTGCTCAACGGCGAGGACACGCACGAGCGTCCCGGGCCGGAAGTGACGCTGATCTCGCAGAAGATGGGCATCCACGAGTGGAGCTACGACAACGGCGTGTCGAACGACGAACGCTACAAGGTGCCGTGGTCGGAAGCGGCCAAGAAGCTGGACAGCATCAGCACCGAAGTCGAGCTGGGCTTCGACATCGCCACCGCGTGGAAGGAAACCCAGCGTTGCCTGAACTGCGATGTGCAGACGGTGTTCGTCAAGGACAAATGCATCGAGTGCGACGCCTGCGTCGACATCTGTCCGACCGACTGCATCACCTTCACCGTCAACGGCGACGAGGAGGATCTGCGCAAGCGCCTCACCGCGCCCGCCCTGAACCCGACGCAGGACCTGTACGTGTCCGAGCCGCTGAAAACGCTGCGGGTGATGGTGAAGGACGAAGACGTCTGCCTGCACTGCGGCCTCTGCGCCGAACGCTGCCCCACCGGCGCCTGGGACATGCAGAAGTTCCTGTTCAACGAAACCCAGGCCGGCCAGGGCTGTCGCAGTACGCAGAAGATGGAGGCGGCGTGATGGCGAGCATTCCAAAGGCCATCGTCCCCGCAGCCTCCAAAAGGACATCGCTCTCCGCTTTCCCCCCCTTTGAAAAAGGGGGGCAGGGGGGATTTGCTGTTGTTCTTCCCGCCCGCAAAGCAACGCAAATCCCCCTCGATCCCCCTTTTCCAAAGGGGGAGGAAACGCCATGACCCAGTTTCAACAGGCATCAGCGCAGCATCCGCAGGTGCAACAGCCGCAGATACAGTCGATCAACGATTTCGTCGTCAAGTTCGCCAACGTCAACGGTTCCGGCTCGGCATCGGCCAACGAGCTGTTCGCCAAGGCGATCCTGCGCATGGGCGTCCCGGTCAGCCCGCGCAACATCTTTCCGTCGAACATCCAGGGTCTGCCGACCTGGTACGAGGTCCGCGTCTGCGAACGCGGTTGGCTCGGCCGCCGCGGCGGCGTCGACATGATGGTGGCGATGAATCCGCAGACCTGGGATGGGGATATCGCCGAGATCGAAACCGGCGGTTATCTGTTCTACGACAACAGTAAGCCGCTGCCGAAATCGAAATTCCGCGACGACATCCACGTGCTCGGCGTACCGCTGACCGAAATCTGCAACGCGACCTACAGCGACCCGCGCCAGCGCCAGTTGTTCAAGAACATCATGTACGTCGGTGCGCTCAGCGCCTTGCTCGACGTCGACGTGCCGGCGATCGAGGCCCTGATCGCCGAGCAGTACAAGGGCAAGGAAAAGCTGCTGAAGCCCAATCTCGAGGCGTTGCATCTGGGCCGCGACTGGGCACTGGAGCATCTACCGTGTCCGATCGGCCTGCGCGTACGCAAGGCCGATGCGGTGGGCGATCGCATCTTCGTCGAAGGCAATGCCGCTGCTGCGCTCGGCTGCGTCTACGGTGGCGCCACGGTCTGCGCCTGGTATCCGATCACGCCGTCGTCGTCGCTGGCCGAAGCGTTCCAGAAGTATTGCCAGACATTCCGCGTCGACGCCGACACCGGCGAGAACCGCTTCGCGATCATCCAGGCCGAGGACGAGATCGCTTCGATCGGCATGGTCGTCGGCGCCGGCTGGAACGGCGCGCGCGCGTTCACCGCGACATCGGGGCCGGGCATTTCGCTGATGAACGAATTCATCGGCCTGGCCTACTTCGCCGAGATCCCCGCGACGATCATCGACGTGCAGCGGGGCGGCCCGTCCACGGGCATGCCCACGCGCACGCAGCAGTCGGACATCCTCGCCGCGGCCTACGCCTCGCACGGCGACACCAAGCACATCCTGCTGTTTCCGGAAGACCCGCACGAATGCTTCGCGTTCTGCGCCGATGCGCTGGATCTGGCCGATCGCCTGCAGACGCCGGTGTTCGTGATGACCGATCTGGACATCGGCATGAACCAGCGCCTGTGCGCGCCGTTCGTCTGGGACGATACCCGCGTCTACGATCGCGGCAAGGTGCTGGATCGCGAAGCGCTGGAGGCGGGCGCGGAATTCGCGCGCTACAAGGACATCGACGGCGACGGCATCCCGTACCGCACCTATCCCGGAACGCATCCGGAGAAGGGCGCGTATTTCACCCGCGGCACGTCGCGCAACCCGCAGGCGCAGTATTCCGAACGCGGCGCCGACTATATCTACAACATGCAGCGCCTGCTGAAGAAATTCGATACCGCCAAGACCCTGGTGCCGCAGCCGGTGCTGTCGCAGACCGAAGTGCCCTCGCGGTTCGGCGCGATCTATTTCGGCTCGACCAGTCCGGCCATGCAGGAAGCCATCGAACGTCTGCGCGAGCAGGATATCCCGCTGGATACCATGCGCGTGCGCGCGTTTCCGTTTCCCGCGTCGGTACGCGAGTTCGTCGATGCGCACGAAGCGGTGTTCGTGATCGAACAGAACCGCGACGGCCAGCTGCGCAGCCTGCTCATCAACGAATTCGACATCGATCCGGCGCGGCTGGTCGCGGTGCTGCATTACGACGGCACGCCGATCACCGCGCGTTTCATCTCGGATGCGATCGTTCAGCGCATCGGCCGGCCGGGCAGCGCGACAAGGTAGCTTGACCGATGAAGCTACGCGCGTTTTCCTTTGATAGCCCCCTTTGCAAAAGGGGGCGGGCATCGCGAAGCGATGACGGGGGATTTGCTCTTGATCTTGCAAGGCAGAATCAACAGAAAATCCCCCATGGCCCCCTTTTTCAAAGGGGGCAAGAGCGACGGCGAAGTGCAGGAATGGAGGGTCGGGAATTTCTCCATGGCTCCCCTTTCGAAAGAGTGCTAAAGCGACGAAGCGATGGATTTCCGCAGCGACAGCCGAAAGCCGCATATCAAGAGCGACAAGCAGGACGAAGCGCATGACCTATCTCACCAAGCCGAAACTGCACCACCCCACGCTCTCCTGCAACGCGATCGGTTTCACCCGTCGCGATTACGAAGGCAAGATCAGCACGCTGTGCGCCGGCTGCGGCCACGATTCGATTTCGGCCGCGATCATCCAGGCCTGCTGGGAGCTCGACATCCAGCCGCATCTGGTCGCCAAGCTCTCCGGCATCGGCTGCAGCAGCAAGACCCCTGATTACTTCCTCGGCCAGTCGCACGGATTCAACACCGTGCACGGGCGTATGCCGTCGGTGCTCACCGGCGCCAATCTCGCGAACCGCGAGCTGATCTATCTCGGCGTCTCCGGCGACGGCGATTCTGCTTCCATCGGCATCGGCCAGTTCGTGCATGCGATCCGGCGCGGCGTCAACATGGTCTACATCGTCGAGAACAATGGCGTCTATGGATTGACCAAGGGCCAGTTCTCGGCGACCGCCGATCAGGGGTCGGTCTCGAAAAAGGGCGTTGCCAACACCGACAGCCCATTGGATCTGGTGACAATGGCGCTACAGCTGGGCGCCACTTATGTCGGGCGCGGCTTCTCCGGCGACAAGCATCAGCTGGTGCCGCTGATCAAGGGCGCGCTGTCGCATCGCGGCGCCGCGTTCCTCGACGTGATCAGTCCGTGCGTCGCCTTCAACAACCATGCCGGCAGCACCAAGAGCTACGACTACGTGCGCGAGCACAACGACGCGGTGAACCAGCTCGACGTGATCCTGCCGCGCGCGGAGATCGCGGTCGATTACCCGGCCGGCGACACCATCGCGGTGGAACAGCACGACGGCACGGTGCTGCGATTGCACAAACTCGACGACGGCTACGACCCCCGCGACCGGATCGCAGCGATGAACCTGATCCAGCAGCGTCACGCCCGCGGTGAAGTGGTGACCGGTCTGTTGTATGTGGACGCCGCGGCCGACGATCTGCACGGTCACCTCAACACCGCCGCGAAGCCGCTGAACACGATGGGCGCGGATGAGCTGAATCCCGGCGCCGCGGCGCTGGACAGGATCAACGCATCGCTGCGGTGAAACGGCGCCGCGACATCCCGTAATCGGCTGTTTTCCGTGCTGCGGGCTGCAGATCTACCCGGAACAGGCCCGGATGCTGGCGGTCGGCGGCGAGGAATGGTTCAATGTCGCCAGAAGCGGGGGTATCGCCGGCCCGGCCGGCGATTGAGACAGTCCCTTCGAACCTGATCCGATTGATATCGGCGTAGGGAAGCTTCGCCAGCCACCACTGCGCACGCGCGCGTGGTCGCAGCGCCGCCGCTTCGTCCCGAACACTTCGCGCATCCGTGCGAGGGCTTCAACAAGACCAGGACGAATGCCGATGAATGCCGTACCCGCGACGCTGCTGCAGCAGACCGATCAACTGTCCGAATCCGTGACCCGGCCGATTCCCGGTTCGCGCAAGATCTTCGTCGAGGGTTCGCGCCCCGACCTGCGGGTGGCGATGCGCGAAGTTTCGCTGTCGCAGACGCCGACGCTGTTCGGCGGCGAAGAGAACCCGCCGATCACCATCTACGATCCGTCCGGCCCGTACACCGATCCGGATGCGAACATCGATCTCGCGGCCGGCCTCGCGCCGCTGCGCGCGCGCTGGATCGAGGAGCGCGGCGACACCGAACAACTGCTCGCGCTGAGTTCCGAATTCGGTCGCGGTCGCGAAGGCAACGCCAAACTCGACGCGGTGCGTTTTCCGAACCGCGCGCTGCCGCGTCGCGCCAAGGCCGGCGCCAATGTGTCGCAGATGTACTACGCGAAGCGCGGCATCGTCACCCCGGAAATGGAATACGTGGCGATCCGCGAGAACCAGCGGCTGGAGGCGGTGCGCGACGCGCGCCTGTTGTCGCAGCATCCGGGCGAAACCTTCGGCGCCAATATCCAGAAGATCATCACCCCCGAGTTCGTGCGCGACGAGATCGCCCGCGGCCGCGCGATCCTGCCCAACAACATCAACCATCCGGAAAGCGAGCCGATGATCATCGGTCGCAACTTCCTGACCAAGATCAACGCGAACATCGGCAACAGCGCGGTGTCGTCGGGGATTGCAGAAGAAGTCGAGAAGCTGGTGTGGGCGATCCGTTGGGGCGGCGACACGGTGATGGATCTGAGCACCGGCAAGCACATCCACGAAACCCGCGAATGGATCATCCGCAATTCGCCGGTGCCGATCGGCACCGTGCCGATCTATCAGGCGCTGGAAAAAGTGGACGGCCGCGCCGAAGAGCTGACCTGGGAACTGTTCCGCGACACGCTGGTCGAGCAGGCGGAGCAGGGCGTCGACTACTTCACCATCCACGCCGGCGTGCTGCTGCGCCACGTACCGCTCACCGCCAAGCGGGTGACCGGCATCGTGTCGCGCGGCGGTTCGATCATGGCGAAGTGGTGCCTCGCGCATCACAAGGAGAATTTCCTCTACACGCATTTCGAGGACATCTGCGAGATCATGAAGGCCTACGACGTGGCCTTCTCGCTGGGCGACGGCCTGCGTCCGGGCTGCATCGCCGACGCTAACGATGCCGCGCAGTTCGGCGAGCTCGAAGCGCTGGGCGAGCTGACCAAGATCGCGTGGAAGCACGACGTGCAGACCATGGTCGAAGGCCCCGGCCACGTGCCGATGCAGTTGATCAAGGAAAACATGGACAAGCAGTTGATCGAGTGCGGCGAAGCGCCGTTCTACACGCTGGGGCCGTTGACCACCGACATTGCGCCGGGCTATGACCACATCACCTCTGCCATCGGCGCGGCGATGATCGGCTGGTACGGCTGCGCGATGCTCTGCTACGTCACGCCGAAGGAGCACCTGGGGCTGCCGAACCGCCAGGACGTGCGCGACGGCATCATGGCCTACAAGATCGCCGCGCACGCGGCCGACCTGGCCAAGGGCCATCCCGGCGCGCAGATCCGCGACAACGCGCTGAGCAAGGCGCGCTTCGAATTCCGCTGGGAAGACCAGTTCCACCTCGGCCTCGATCCCGAAAAGGCCAAGGAATTCCACGACGAAACCCTGCCGAAGGACGCGCACAAGCTCGCGCATTTCTGCTCGATGTGCGGCCCGCATTTCTGTTCGATGAAGATCACCCAGGACGTGCGCGACTACGCCGCCGAGCACGGCGTCGCCGACGAAACCGCGGCGCTGGAAGCCGGCATGGCCGAGAAGGCCGCGGAGTTCCGCGCGCAGGGCGCGCAGGTGTATCGCAAGGAATGACTTTCGGAAATCGCCTTGGAGCGGCCGTATAGCGGCCGCTCCAAGGCCGCTTCAGGCTTCGACGACAGTGAACGTCAGCCCCGCCCGTTCCCGCAGCCGCTCGATCAGCGGCATGCCCATCGCCGCGCCGGGCGTCCACACGCCGCCAGGCGTCGCGTTGCGGTCGATATCGCGGACGAGGCACAGCGCCGCTTCGGCGATCATCTTGCTGGTGGAGCCGTAACCCGGGTCGCGATCGCCGGTGACGCGGGCGGTGAGCTTGCGGCCATCGGCGGTGGCGCCGAAGAACAGCAGTTCGTAGCGGCCTTTGAGGCGCTGTTCCGGGTTCGGGCCTTCGCCGGGCTTCGGCAGTGCGAAGCGGCGCAGCAGGGCGCGGGTCGGCGCGAACGCCAGCAGGATGTTCTGCACCTTCGCGGCGCGCGCCATCTTCTTCGCGCGCTGCTCGCCCTTGGCGCCGTCGCCGGTGAGCATGGCTTCGCTGTAGACGAAGTCGGTGCCCCACGGGTGGCCGAGCAGGAAGTGGCTGCGGTGCACGTTCTTGGTGTTGATCGTGGCCATCACGAACGGCGCGGTCCAGCCCTGCGCGAGTTCGTCGAAGGCGGCGAGGTGGTCGCTCGGCTGGCGGGGTCCCTTGAAGCCGGGAGTGAGCGCGAACGGATCGATCAGCGTGCGCCGCAGCGACGGATCGGCCTTCATCGCTTCCACCGTCGCGAGCATGCTGGCGACGGTGCCGCCGGAGAAGGTGCCCTTCATGACTTTGACCCGGCCGTGCACGCGCGCGAGCGGCGCGTCGAGACGCTGCTGCGCTTCGTGCTGCGCGTAGACCACGCCGAGGTCGAAGGGAATGGAGTCGAAGCCGCAGGAGAACACGATGCGCGCGCCGCTGGCCCGGGCGGTGTCCTGCAGTTGCGGGATCATCTTCGCCATCCAGCCCGGTTCGCCGCAGAGATCGACGTAGTCGGTGCCGGCCGCGGCGCAGGCGCGGATCAGCGGTTCGCCGTAGGTCTGGTAGGGGCCGACCGTGGTCAGCACGACATGGGTGCGGGCGACCAGTTCGGCCAGCGCGCCGGCATCGTTGGCGTCGGCCACCAGCAACGGCAGCGCCGGGTCGATGCCCAGCGCGTCGCGGACTTCAGCGAGCTTGCCCGCGCTGCGACCGGCCATGGCCCAGCGCACCGCGCCGTTCACGCCATGGGTCTGATTGAGATACTCGGCGACCAGCCGGCCGGTGAAGCCGGTGGCGCCGAAAACGATGATGTCGAAGGATTTGTCCATGCCCTATCTTGGCATGGACGGCGCGGCCGCGGGGCGCGACCGCGCCGTCGTTGCGCTTACTCGACCTGGATCGAGCCGGTGCGCGGATACACGCGATAGATGCGGTTGTTGGTGTTGGAGCGGATGCGGATCTCGTCCCCGGCCACGCCGTCGAGATTGGCGTAGCCGACGAGCGTCCACGAACTGCCGAACGTGCCGGAGCCGCTGATCGACTGCAGGTAGCTGCTGGCCGGACGCAGGATATGCAGCATGCCGTCCGCGCGCGCGATCGCGATGTCGTTGCCCGCGGCCCCGTCGAAGTCGCGCACACCGTTGTTGAGGGTCGCGTACTGATTGCCGATCCAGTAGCTGCTCAATCCGCCGGATGCCATCGAATAGATCTTCACTTCATTCGGCAGGGCGAGCAGCAGTTCCGCACCGGTCGCGGCATTCATGTTGCTGGCGCAATTGGCGATGTCGGTGCAGACCTTCCAGTTGCTGTTGGGCGTGATCCAGACCGTGCGCAGGATGGCGTTCCTGCCGTAGATGACCAGGTTGCTGCCGCTCTCGAGCGGGATTTCCTTTCCGGCCACGCCGTCCAGATCCGTGACCGCGCCGACGGCGATCGTGAAGTTCGGTCCGATGTACTGGGAGGTCTTCGAACGCGAGTAGTGGCGGATGACGGTGAGGTGAGGCGCCTGGCCCAGGACGACTTCGGCGCCCGGGGTGCCGTCGATATCGTCGATGACCGACTGGGTCCAATAGACATTCGATATGGGGTAGCGGGTCGCGGTGCCGTTGCCGGCGACGACGGCGATTTCGCTCCAGCCGTTGCAGACCGCTTCGAGGCTGCCGTTGCCGTCGAGGTCGGCGACCTGCATCAGCACGCCGTAATAGGCGGTCGATGTGGTGCACGACTGGGCGAATGCCTGGGACGGCGCGACCGCGGCTACGGCCATGAGCAGCGCGGAACATACTTTGCAGATAAGACCTTGCATGTCGGAACTCCTTGTAAGTGATGAGGAAACGCGGGTCCTGGCGGCGGCGACGTTTCCATTCCATTCTTCCGCTTCGCTGCCGGAGTGACATGGCTCCGGATATCGCTCGCACGCCTGGCCGCGAAGATGATGACGAGCCGCAATGACGCTTCCCGCAGGATCGTCGACGTGCGTTCAGCGCACGGCAGGCAAAGATTGTGCGTGTCGTCTCATGTCGCGTAGGCGTACACGAAATACAGGTGCATCAGCGCCAGTGCCGCGAGCAGACAACCGGCGCCGATATGCAGGGCGGTGGTCCATTGTCCCCATGATCCGAGGCGATGACTCGGCAACAGGTTGAGCAACGCGCCGGCCACCACCACCAGCATGGTCACGGCGAAGGTCGCGTGCAGAAAGCCCGCGTGCCCGAAGCCGGCGTGCAGCACCAGCATCGCCAGCATCATCAGACCGAGGACGCGGTGGGCGATCTGCAGGACGCGCAGCGAAGTGCCGCTCAGCAATCGGCGCTTGATCAACGCCAGCGACAGATCGAAGCTCAGCAGGCCGACGAGGATGTAGCCGGTGAGTTGTTTGTAGGCGTCCAGCCTCTGCAGCGCCAGCAGCGAGGTCCAGCGCGGCGGCCACAGCCAGGCGATGCACGACACGAAAACGCCGGCCAGGGCGCACCACGACGCCACGATCAATGCGATCTGATAGGCGGATTTCGGCGCGGCGCGGCGTCGCGATTGCGCATTCATGGCCCGCTTCCCGCATTGTCCGGCGCGCTGGCGCCGCCGGCGAGTGCCGGTGGCTTGCCTTCGACTGCGGGCGTGCGTTCCGGCGACGAATACGTCTGCAGCAGCAGATTCAGCGATGCGGTGGAATTGGTGGCTTCGATGCGCTTGCGGAAGGTTTCCGCATCGGGCAGGAACAGCCCGTCCTTGGGCCAGCGTTCGCCCAGTTGCGGGCGCTGCGCGGCATCGAAGTTTCCGGTCTTCTTCAGATACGAACCGTAGGCGTCCATGGCGACGATGCGATACGCGCCGAGGATCCGGATCAGTTCGTCCGTGGAGATCTTCGCGCGCGGGAACGACCAGGTGGTGGCGCCCATCACATCGTCGAGTTTCCAGTCCTTGCGCGGGCTGTCCGGGTGTTCGTTGTGACAGCTCACGCAGGCGGGCGCCGATGCGACATCGGGAAACATCGCGGTATGGCGTCCGGTGCTGTCGTCGATGAAGAACTGCGGTTGTCGTTCGCGCTCGATTGTCTCGAAATACGCCTGCTGTGCGCCCTTGAAATGATTCGAAGCTTCGATCGGATAGGTCGACCCCAGAAAAAGGCTCAACTCCGGCATGCGCTGCTGCAGCCGGTTGGCGGTTTCGCGCAGGAACAATGCCGGCAACGGCCCGGCATGCACGTCCTTGGCTTTCCAGTCCTCGCGATACTCGAGCCCTTTCTTCAGCCCGGGCGTGACGATCTCGGCGGTGTAGATCGCACGGATCGACGCGTTCTCGGCGTCGAGCAGGCGGAACAGCGTTTCGACCGGCACATCGCGGCCAGCGCCGGCGCTGTCGTCCAGATCGGGCGGCGCGGTCGCGAACAGATAGATGCCGATCACCGACAGCGCTGCGAGGACGAGCACGGATTTATGGATCTTCGCCTGCTTCATGGCGCGGCCTCGGGCTGTCTTGCTTTCACGACGGTTTCGCCGTACGGCGACGCGGCGGTATCGAGATAGGCGGCGACGACATCGGGCGTCAGCGCGTCCTTGAGATCGTGCGGCGGATCGTGGCCATGGTTGCCGTGAAAATCGTGACAGGTCAGGCATGTCTCCCAGCGCTGATCCTTGATCAGGGCCTCATGCGTGGGTCGCACCGGATCGTTCTTCATCGCCATGTCGCTGTGGCAGGCGACGCAGAAACCCGCGTCGGTCTGGCTGATGCGCGTGCCGGTGTGCTCGCGATGACAGCTGACGCACTGCTCCGGTGCGATCGCATGGCGCGCAGCCTCGAAGCGGGGTTCCAGGAAACGATGCGCGGGATGGCGGTCGTCGGGATTGTCGTGGCAGCCGATACAGGCGGCGTTGTCCACGGGACGCATGCCGAATTCGACATCGGCCGCGCGCAGTCCCAGCAGGTACCTGGCCTTGGCCTGCAACTGCTGACGAACGCTGCCCGGCGCCTCGCGATGGCAGTCGCTGCACGCCAGTTCGGCGTGTCCCGGGTTATGCGCGTTATTGGGCACGAAGTCCGCCAGTGCCGGCGCCAGCAACAGCAGCGGCAGGAAAGACGCCGCAAGTCCCGCGGCGTAGGCCAGCCGGCGGATGCTGCGTCGGCGCGGGGCATTGGTCTTCAGGAAGAAGGCCTCCACCCGCACGTCGGCATCGTTCACGTCCGCCTTGAACAGACCTTCCAGCAGCCTGCGCGTAAAGACCGGCGGACCGCACACGTAATAGCGCGCGCCGGGAAACTGTTTCACCGTCGCAAGGATGTCCTCGTTGTCGATGAAGCCATCGATATCGTCCGCGCGCAGATGACAGCTGACGCCGCGGCCGCTCATCGCGGACGCCTCGATCCGGTCGGCATAGACCATGTCGCCGCGACGCGACGCGCTGTAGTCGACATGCAACGACTGATCGGGGCGACGGCCGTGCAGCAGCGAAAGCGCCAGGGTCACGCCCACGCCGGCGACGAAGCACACCACCGGCCGGCCATCCGCGGGATCGGCCTCACCGGCCGGCACCGCGATGCGCAACGGAATCTCCGCGAAGGTCGGCTCGTCGGCATCGAGCAGGCGCATGCTGAGTTCGCCGCCTTCGATGCGCCGCATCGCGATGCTGACGGTATTGCCGTCTTCCGATTGACGGACAACGGTATAGGTGCGGGTGACCCAGGTCTCGTCCAGCCACGCCTGCACCACGACGTGCTGCGCGGGCAATGCCTGGGGATAGGGCGGGAAGCCCACCAGTTGCAGATCGATCTGCACGATGCGGCGTTCCGGGGTGTCGGCGTCGGTGAGCACCGTGCGCGTGGTTTTCGCCACCTCGTACCACGGCGATTCGCCCAGCAACTCCTGCACCAGCGGCCGGCAGCAACCGCACTGCACGCCGCAGCCGAGCTGGGTGCCCAGCGATTCCAGGGTCGAAGCCGGTGCGGTTGCGATGGCGGCCTTGATCCGTGCCCGACCGATGCCCGCGCAATGACAGACCAGATCGTTCTGGTCCTGGGCCTGTCGAATGGGTATCGCGTCCATGCCACCTCTGCGGCGAGCGCCGTCGTAGCGACGGCATCCCGGCCGTCGGCATCCTTTCCGCGCCTCGCGACCGTTCCGCGGGGCGTTGCTCGCGAGCCTCCTGTTGATCGTGCCTGCGTTTGTTCGGCGCCTGCACGGTCCCTCGCTGGCGCTATGGTTAACAGCCCCGCGCGTGTTTTTCAAGCGCCGCGGCAGGCGGGCGCCTTCGCCGCGCGCATCGGTCCGTCGCGCGCGACTCCGGTTAGCATTGCGCTCGCGCGCATCGCAAACCGCAGGTCTCGACCCGGAACATCCAGACAGAACCAAGAGAATCCTCGTGCCCAATCCGCTTTACGACCGACTCTTCGCACCCTTGGCCGACAGGCCCGGCGCCCTGATCGCGCTGGCCGACGACACCGCGATCTCCGGCGTCGAATTCCTGTCGATGATCCATCGCGCGGCCGGCGCGCTGCGTGCGCAGGGCGTGCGCGCCGGCGATCGCGTCGCGATGCAGGTGGCGAAGACGCCGGAGGCGCTGGCCGTCTACGGCGCGACGGTCGCGGCCGGCGCTGTGTTCCTGCCGCTCAACACCGCGTACACCGCTGCGGAAGTGGATTATTTCGTCGGCGACGCCGCACCATTATTGCTGCTGGTCGATCCCGCGCGTGCGGAGGCGCTCGCGCCGGTCGCGGCCGCGCACGGCGCGCGGTTGCTCACGCTGGATGCGGAGGGTCGCGGGACATTCCGCGAGCTCTGCGATGCGCAGTCGGACGCATTCGTCGCCGAAGGCCGCAGCGATGACGATCTCGCCGCGCTGCTCTACACCTCGGGCACCACCGGGCGCTCGAAGGGCGCAATGCTCAGCCACGGCAACCTGCTGTCGAACGCGGAGGCCCTGGCGCGCGAGTGGCGGTTCACGCGGGATGACGTCCTGCTGCACGCGCTGCCGATCTTCCACACCCACGGCTTGTTCGTCGCGACCAACGTCGCGCTGATCGGCGGCGCGTCGATGCGCTTCCTGCCGGGCTTCGATCTGGACGCGATCCTGCGCCTGCTGCCGCAGGCGACCGTGCTGATGGGCGTGCCCACGTTCTACACGCGTCTGCTCGATGCGCCGCGTTTCGATCGCGCGCTGTGCGAACGCATGCGCTTGTTCGTGTCGGGCTCCGCGCCGCTGCTCGCGGAAACGCACGCCGCGTTCGAGACCCGCACCGGGCACCGCATCCTCGAACGCTACGGCATGACCGAAACCAACATGAACACCTCGAACCCGTACGACGGAGACCGCCGCGCCGGCACCGTCGGCCCACCGCTGCCGGGCGTCGAAGTGATCGTCGCCGATCCCGCCACCGGCGCGCCGCTGCCGGCGGGCGAAACCGGTTCGGTCGAAGTGCGCGGCCCCAACGTGTTCAAGGGCTACTGGCGCATGCCCGACAAGACCCGCGAGGAATTCCGCGACAGCGGATTCTTCATCACCGGCGACCTCGGCTGCTTCAGCGACGATGGTTACCTCACCCTGATCGGCCGCCAGAAGGACCTGATCATCACCGGCGGCTTCAACGTCTATCCGAAGGAAGTGGAACTGCTGCTCGACGAACAGCCCGGCGTGCTGGAATCCGCGGTCATCGGCGTGCCACATCCCGATTTCGGCGAAGCGGTGGTCGCGGTGCTGGTCGCGCAGCCGGGCGTCGCGCTGGATCCCGTCGCCATCGATACCGTGCTGCGCGAAAAGCTCGCGCGCTACAAACAGCCGAAGTCGCTGGAGATCGTCGCCGAACTGCCGCGCAACACCATGGGCAAGGTGCAGAAGAACCTGCTGCGCGATCGCTTCGCAGCGAACTTCGCACCTTCAGTTCCGACGAACTCGTAGCCCGGGTAGAGCCGAAGGCGAAACCCGGGGCTCTTCACGACCATCTCAAAAAGCCCCGGGTATCGGCTTCGCCGTTACCCGGGCTACGGTTCTTCCTCGGAACCACAGGTATCCTGTCGCCCATGACCTTCCTCTCCCGCTTGTCCTGCCTGCTGCTCCTGCTCGCCTTGCCGGCGCTGGCGCACGCCGCGCAGCCCAGGCCGATCACCGTCTTCGCCGCGGCCAGCCTCAAGGAAAGCCTGGACGAAGCCGCGGCCGCATGGACCAGGCGCTCCGGGCAGAAGGTGTCGATCTCCTATGCGGGCAGCTCCGCGCTCGCCAAGCAGATCGAGCAGGGCGCACCTGCGGACGTGTTCATTTCCGCCGATGGCGAATGGATGGACTATCTGCAGCAGCGCAAGCTGATCGATATCGACACCCGCACCAATCTCGTCGGCAATCGCCTGGTGGTGATCGCGCCCGCGGATTCGGCGCTGCGCACGCTTGCGCTGAAGCCGGCCGCGGTGCGTCAGGCGCTGGGAAACGGTCGTCTCGCCATGGCGGAAACCGCATCGGTGCCCGCCGGGCGCTACGGCAGACAGGCGTTGACGACGCTGGGGCTGTGGGATGCCGTTTCCGGTCGGCTGGCGCAGGCCGACAACGTGCGCGCCGCGATGGCGTTCGTGTCGCGCGGCGAAGCGCCGCTGGGCATCGTCTACGCCACCGACGCCCAGGCCGAGCCCAGGGTGCGCGTCGTCGCCGCGATTCCGGGCCGCACCCACGACGTCATCGTCTATCCGCTGGCGCGCGTGGCGAAGACGCCGCCCGCCGCGACCAAAGGCTTCCTGGCGTTTCTTCGCGGCGATGACGCGAAGGCCATCTTCAAGCGCGCCGGGTTCCTGCCTTCACGATGACGGTCTGACGTGTTCACCGCCGAGGAAACCACCGCCATCGCGCTGAGCCTGCGCGTCGCCGCCATGGCCGTGGTGTGCGCGGCGCCGTTCGCGGTCGCCACCGCCTACATCCTGGCGCGCTGGAATTTCCGCGGAAAGATCTTCTTCGATGCGCTGGTGCACCTCCCGCTGCTGATGCCGCCGGTGCTCACCGGCTACGCGCTGCTGATCGTGCTGGGCCGCCAGGGCGCGGTGGGGCAATGGCTGGAGGCGTGGTTCGGCGTCACCTTCGCATTCCGCTGGACCGGCGCGGTGGTGGCCGCGGCCATCATGGCCTTCCCGCTGTTCGTGCGCTCGGTGCGGCTGTCGATCGAAGCGGTGCCGCGCGAGATCGACGAGATGGCTGCGAGCCTCGGCGCGCGCCCATGGGCGACGTTCTGGCAGGTCATCCTGCCGCTGAGTTTCCCCGGCATCGCCGCCGGCGCCACGCTGGCCTTCGCGAAAGCGCTCGGCGAGTTCGGCGCCACCATCACCTTCGTGTCGAATATCCCCGGCGAAACCCAGACGATCTCGCTGGCGATGCACACCCTGATCCAGACCCCCAGCAGCGGCGACGGCATCGCGCGTCTCGCCCTGGTCTCGCTGGCGCTGGCCCTCGGCGCGTTGATCGCCTCGGAATGGGCGGTCCGCCGTTCCGCCTATCGCCGGCAGAGCGAGTAGGGCATCGAATGCATGCGTAGCCCGGGTAGAGCGGAGCGAAACCCGGGGCTTTTTATGGTGATCTCCAAGAGCCCCGGGTTTCGCTCCGCTCTACCCGGGCTACGGTTCCTGCTTGATTCTTGAGTCCGATGACATTGGCAGGCGGTCAGGGCGGTTCCGGCTGCTCTGGACGCGTCAGCTCCGCCTGCCAGCGCACGAATCTCACGATGGAAATTCGATCGTGAAGTGCGTTCGACATTTCGATGAGCAACTGTCCTACAGTCGAATCGTTGTTCTTGACGAAGGCCTGTTGCAGCAGATCTTCGACCGAAACGGGCGAGCTTGCGGCGACATGCAGGGCGATATCCTGCGCGAACGCGATGAATTCATCGGTGTAGGGCGTGAAGTCGTTGCCCATGGCAAACTCGACGAGTACGCCGATTTTGCCCTTGTGGCCGTAGCTCTCGATATGGCAATAGAACTCGTGCATGAGGTTACGCTTGATTCGACCTTAGGTCCTGGAGAGTTTTCGACGTTTGCCGGCGTAAGGGATGGATGTGGCGATTCGGTGTTGCGATGTCGGTGGGCTGATCTTAGGTAATGTGTAGGCTGGGTCATCGACCCAGCCTTTCATTCGCTCGAAATGCTGGGTCGATGACCCAGCCTACGAGCTAACCGAAGCCAGCAAGTGGCAACGCTGACAATGCAGTTGCCGAATGCTCTTTGCCGCCTAACGTTTGAGATGAAAGGTGTGACCTGGCTTGCCGGGGCACATCCTCTCGATTGAAGGGTTCGGCGTCATCACGCGTAGGGGTTAATGCCGCCGTATTCCTGGACGTGCCGAGCAATCTCGCCAGCATGCCAAGAGCCAGCTTCTTCGAGCGCCGCGAGTTCTGGCAAAGCCCCAGCCGCTTCATTCATGGCAAGGATAAGAGCTGCGGACTCTCGAATCGGAATTTCAACCTCTGATGATTTGACGACCTCGCGCAACATCTTGGACGCATTGGGTAGTGATGAGATAACAGCCTCGATCGATTGACCAAGAGTTCCTCGGCCAATCTGCTCTTCTTGGTCAATGAAGGATAGGAGTTTGACTACGTCTTGCACGGTGAACCTTGCGAAGAGGCTGCGTGCGTACAGGCGAGTTGATGAGGTGACGGTTTCACCAAAGTAGAAGATATCTCCGTGCTCTGGAATGTGTGCCAACCAATACAGCAGGACGGGTGGAATCTCGTCAGCTGGTCTTGTGAGAAACGTTTGGACGAGTTCATCCCACACTGCCTCGTTGTTGGGGTAGCGCCGAAAGAGAACCAGAAGACCTAGATAGGTTTCGGATGGCTCTTTCGAGCGCGCAAGCCGAAACGCCTAATCAATTTCGAGAATGGGCGTCTCACCAGCGACAGCCGGCAGAAACAGTTTTTTGAACGTTACCGTGTTGAACTGGTTCGCCTGCGTAGCGGGGAAGCGCACCACCGTCGCGGTTGGGTTTGCCTTGAGGTACCGCTTGAGGTCTACCCAGTAGGCGTTTTGCAGCGCAGGCACATAGACCAAGCCGAAGACGGCTAGCGGATGCTGGCTCCAGTAGCCTCGATGGCTACCAATGGGAAACGCGCATTCATTGGCTTCAGGTGTGTAGTACGAAGCGCCTGATTTGATTTGAACGGCCAATTGCTTGTTGAGGGGGTGTTCGTCTTTGATGAACTCAAGGAGAGCGTCTATTCCCAAGTCATTCTCCTGCTCAATCTTGATGAACAGGGATCCGCCACTTTCAACTGCGCTGCGAACGAAGTTGATTCCTTCTTTCGCAGTAATGGCTGAACGCTTGTAGGTGGACATGCGGCTCCTATGACGCCTAACGCCTGAGTTAAACCGCCCCGGAGCGCGGCGGCGGACGCGTGCTAGCGTAGCGTAGGCACGTGGCCGACACCACGATACGGGGTCGGCTTGAACGAATTGTTAGGGGGCAAAGCGACGAATCTCGCGTGCAAGCCACCACGTTAAAACTAGAGCGAACACATTGACACCAATTGATAGCGGCTGCTCTGCCTGCATCAAAGAGTAGTTGAAGTTACTGCCAAGCATGAAATTTGCTTTGGCGTCTAGCGGGGGAAATTGGATAGAGACGGTTGTTTGAAAGCCGCTGGAAAAGGAGTAGCCAATAACCGGAGAACTGAAGCTTGGAATTTGAACGAGCCAGTAGACAAGGCTAGATTGCTCTGCACCGGGTAAGCCCTCAAGCACCTTAGTGCCGCACCAAATACCCCAAGCATAGGCAGCAATGAAAGCAAGGCAAAGCAGCCACTCCAGTGCATTGTTGCGTGTAAATAGAAGTGTCAGAGCTGCAGCCAAGCCAATGGCACCGCCTCCTAATGTCAGAATCCCTAATGTTCGCCGCTGCCATGTCTTCATCTTGCCCCCTAACGCCTGAGTTAAGCCGCCCCGCAGCGGGGTGGCAACAGCGTGCAGCGTAGCGTAAAGCACGCTGTTGATGCCACGATGCGGGGTCGGCTTGAACGAATTGTTATGCGTGAGCGGTTGCTTGCGCTAGGGCTTGGCAAAGCACCGCGATAGCCGCAAGTGTTGCTCCTATAGAGTTCCATTTTGATTGGGCCGCCAAGGTCTCCTGCACCTCCATGCCATTAAACTCCACACCGGAAAGATCCGGAGTTGTTCCGTTCTTCTCGGCCGCACGACGCCGCTGCACAAGAGCATTCTCGCGCGAAACTTTGACGCGGCTTGCGTAAAGCCAAGCTGCGGCTGATGCTAAGCCACACACAATTGAAATGATTGTCAGGATATCCATATAAAATTTTTCTCACGTATAACTACAGATACACCCCAAATTTGGGGTCTAGAGCATCAATCTGCGCTGCTACAAGTTCGCTGTCAACGGAGCCGCTATCAGCAGGAATCGGCATGCTGACTTTTCGTCCAATCTACCGCGCATCCAAAAAAGCCGGTGCGCCAAGTCAGCACCCTATGAAAGCCTCGTCAACTCGAATGAAGTGCGCCCACTCGCCGCAGTAATCAACCCCAACACCCGCGTCGCCTCCGCATCCACCATCCCCCACTCGAACCGCCACGTCCAATTGTGATCCCCCACGGTCCCCGGCGTATTCATCCGATGCTCAAGCCCCAAGCCCAGCACATCCTGCAATTGATACACCGCCATATTGGCGACCGAGTTGCAGCAGGCGCGGATCATCGCCCAGTGCACGTCGCCGTCGTTGGCGGGTAGATAACTCCCTGCGTAATCGCGTTCGTGCGCGGGGGCGGTGTCCCACCAGCCGCGGACGGTGTGGTTGTCGTGGGTGCCGGTGTAGGCGACGAAGTTGCGCGCCCAGTTGTGCGGCAGGAACAGGTCGGTGGCGTCGCCGCCGAAGCCGAACTGCAGGATCTTCATGCCCGGGAAGCCGCAGCTGTTGCGCAGTTCGACAACGTCCTCGGTGATCAGGCCCAGGTCTTCGGCGACGATCGGCAGCGGGCCGAGCACGCGTTCGATCGCGTCGAACAATGCCTTGCCGGGGCCGGGTTTCCATTCGCCTTCCTCGGCGGTGGGGCAGGTCGCGGGGATGTCGTAATAACCCGCGAAACCGCGGAAGTGATCGATGCGGAACACGTCGGCCTGATCCAGCGCGCGGCGCAGGCGCGCGGTCCACCACGCGAAGTCTTCGTTCGCCATCCGGTCCCAGCGATACAGCGGATTGCCCCAGCGCTGGCCGGTGGGCGCCATCGCATCCGGCGGGCAGCCGGCGACGGAGGTCGGCTGATAGTCGTCGTCGAGCAGATACAGGTCGGGTCGCGACCAGCAGTCGGCGCTGTGGTGCGCGATGAAGATCGGCAGGTCGCCCATGATCGCGACGCCGCGGTCGTTCGCGTAGCGTTTCAAGCCGTGCGACTGCGTGTCGAAGCACCACTGCACGAACGCCCAAAAACCGACTTCGTCCGCATGCGCCTTGCGCGCAGCGGCGAGCGCGGCGGCATCGCGCACGCGCAGCGGTTCGGGCCATTGCCACCATGGCGCACCTTTGTGCGCGGTCTCCAGCGCCATGAACAGGGTGTAGTCGTCCAGCCAGTCGCTTTGCCGTGCCGACCAGGCAGCGAATGCCTTGTGTTCATCCGCATCCCGCTTGGCGACGAACCCGGCGTGCGCGCTGCGCAGTTGCGCCTGGCGCCAGCCGATCACGCGCCCGAAGTCGATGGCGCGCGCGTCGAAGCCTCCGTCGGGCAGCGTCGGCGCGGGCAGCCAGCCGGCTTCGATCAAGGGCTCCAGTGCGACCATCAGCGGACTGCCGGCGAACGCGGAGACGCTCTGATAAGGCGAATTGCCGGGGCCGATGGGATTGGTCGGCAGCCACTGCCACACGCGCTGCCCGGCCGACTGCAGCCAGTCGACGAAGCGATAGGCATCCGGCCCGAAATCGCCGATGCCATGCGGTCCGGGCAGCGAGGTGACGTGCAGCAGTACGCCGGCCGCGCGTTGCTCGAGATCGATCATCGGTGGGTCTCCTGGGGATTCGTTTCGTGGCGCAGCAGCAGCAGGCTGCGGAACGGTACATCGAACATGCGGTCGTCGCCCTGTGCGGAACGTCCTGCTACGAGCTGTCCTGCCGCGGCGAGCGTGCCGCTGCTGTCCGCCGCCAGCCGCCACGGGCCGTGCGGCAGATGGAAGCGCGCAGGCTGCGCGCCGGGATTGAAGACGATGCACCAGCGCGGCGGCGACGCGGCGTCGGCCGCGAGCTGACAGGCGAATGCGTGCGCGTGCGCGTCGTGCCAGTCGTCGATCCGCATCGCTTCGCCGTCGGGCCGCAGCCAGTGGATCGCGGGTTCGTGCGCGTCGGGTTCGGTCGTGAACCAGCGCGCGTGGCGCAGCAGCGGGTCGCCGAGGCGCAGCGCGATGAGCGATGCGACGAAATCGATATCGCCATCGGCGTCATTGCCGTCGGCCATGCACCAGTCCACCCAGGCGGTGGCGTTGTCCTGGCAATAGGCGTTGTTGTTGCCGCGCTGGCTGTTGCCGAACTCGTCGCCGGCGCACAGCATCGGCGTGCCCTGCGCAAGCAGTGTGGTTGCGAGCAGCGCGCGGCGCACGCGACGGCGGGTGCCGATCACCAGCGGATGGTCGCTGTCGCCTTCGATGCCGAAATTCGCGCAGACCTCGTGCGAATGACCGTCGCGATTGCCTTCGCCGTTGGCGAGATTGTGCTTGTCGCGATAGCTGACGACATCGGCGAGCGTGCGGCCGTCGTGCGCGGCGACGAAGTTGACGCTGGCGGCGGGCAGGCGGTGGCCGTGATGGAAAAGATCGCTCGATGCGGTGAAGCGGCGCGCGAATTCGCTGCGGCCGATGGCGGTGCCGTGGTGCGCGTCGTGGCCCAGCCAGTAGTTGCGCGCGCCGTCGCGGAAACGATCGTTCCATTCGATGAAACGGCCTGGCATGTGCCCGAGCTGGTAGCCGTCGTGACCCAGATCCCAGGGTTCGGCGATCAGATGCACCTGCGACAGCGTCGGATCCTGGCGCAGCGCAACCCAGAACGGCGCCGAGGGATCGAAGCCCTGCCGCGTGCGTCCGAGCGCGGGCGCCAGATCGAAGCGGAAACCATCGACGCCCATCACTTCGACCCAATAGCGCAGCGAATCCAGCACGAACTGGGTGACGCGCGGATGGATCAACCGCAACGTATTGCCGCAGCCGCTGGCGTTCTCGTAGCGGCTGCGATCGTCGGTTTTCAGTCGATACCAGCTCGGATTGTCGAGGCCGCGGAAACTGATCGTCGGCCCGTGTTCGTCGGCTTCGGCCGTGTGGTTGAACACCACGTCCAGCACCACCTCGAACCCTGCCGCCTGCAGTGCGGCGACCATCGCGCGGAATTCAGTGATGACCGCGCCGACCGCATGATCGCCGGTTCCGTGCGAGGCCGAATAACGTGCGTCGGGGCAGAAGAAGCCGATGGTGTTGTAGCCCCAGTAGTTGCGCAGGCCGCGTTCGTGCACGCCGTGTTCGTCGATCGCGGTATGGACCGGCAGCAGCGACAGCGTGGTGACGCCGAGGCGTTGGAGATGCGCGATCGCGGTGGGATGCGCCAGCCCGGCATAGGTGCCGCGCAGCGCGTCGGGGATACCGGGCAGCGTCATCGTGAAGCCCTTGACGTGCAGCTCGTACAGCACGACTTCCGACAGCGGACGACGCGGACGCTGCGCTGCGCGCGTCGCGAGCGGCGGCGTCACCCGCGCCTTCAATGCGAATGCGGCATTGTCGCGGGTGTCCAGCACGCGCGCGCCTTCGGGATGTCCCTGCGTGTGGGCGAAGTGTTCCGGGCGCCAGTCGAAGCGGCCGACGATCTCTCGGGCGTAGGGATCGAGCAGCAGTTTGTGCGGGTTGAAGCGATAGCCGGATTCGGGTTTCCAGGTGCCGTACGCGCGATAGCCGTAGATCAGGCCCGGCTGCGCATCGGCCAGCACGCCGGAGAACACGCCGTCTTCGGCCGCAGGCAGCGGGTAACGCTTCAGTTCGTGCGTGCCGCTGGCGTCGAACACGCAGAGTTCGATCCGTTTCGCACGCTGCGAGAACACGGCGAACTGGATGCCGTCATCGACGACATGCGTGCCGAGCGGCGCGGCGCGGCCGGGCAGCATGCACTCTGGCAGGAGGTCACTCATCGTCTGTGGGAGCGACGCAAGTCGCGACAGAGACTGAAGAGGCGGCACGCATCCAACCGCCGGTCGCGACTTGCATCGCTCCCACAGAGGGCGAGGGCATGGATCCCCGCCTGCGCGGGGATGACGGCTTTGAACCATGCGCAATACACGCTGTGATGGTTCATGCCGGCACCAACATCAATGTCGCCAGCGGCGGCAGCGTCAGCGTGAGCGAACGCGCGCAGCCGTGCGCGGGTATGACATCGGCATGCAGCGTCTGCATGCCGTTGCCCAGGTCGGTGCCGCCGTAGTGGCGCGAGTCGGTGTTGAGGGCTTCGCGCCAGTGCGCGGCGCCGTCGTCGGGCACGCCCAGCCGGTAACCGTGGCGCGGTACGGGGGTGAAGTTGCAGATCGCCAGCGCCGTGCCGCCGTGGCCGTCGCGGCGGATCCACGCGAACACCGACTGCTCGCTGTCGTCGCCGCTGATCCACGCGAAGCCGGCGCTGTCGCAGTCGAGATGGTGCAGCGCGGGCGTGGCGCGGTACAGCGCGTTGAGATCGCGCACCAGTTCGCGCATGCCGGCGTGATCGGGTCTTTCCAGCAGATGCCATGGCAAGGCTTCATCGTGACGCCATTCGTAGGGCTGCGCGAACTCCTGGCCCATGAACAGCAGCTTCTTGCCCGGGTGTGCCCACATGAAACCCAGATACGCGCGCAGGTTGGCGAAGCGCTGCCAGTCGTCGCCCGGCATCTTCGCCAGTAGCGAGCCCTTGCCGTGCACCACTTCGTCGTGCGACAGCGGCAGTACGAAATTCTCGCTGAAGGCGTAGACCAGGCCGAAGGTCATCGTGTCGTGGTGCCAGCGCCGATGCACGGGGTCTTCGTGCATGTAGCGCAGCGTGTCGTTCATCCAGCCCATGTTCCATTTGTAGTGGAAGCCCAGGCCGCCGGTGTCGGTGGGCGCGGACACGCCCGGGAAGCTGGTGGATTCTTCGGCGAGCGTGATTGCACCGGGCACATCGCCGCCGATGCGCGCGTTGATGGTCTGCAGCAGCGAGATCGCTTCCAGATTCTCGCGGCCGCCGAACGCATTCGGCACCCACTCGCCTGCATTGCGCGAATAGTCGCGATAGAGCATCGACGCCACCGCGTCGACGCGCAGCCCATCGATGCCGAACTGTTCCAGCCAGTGCAGCGCGCTGCCGGCGAGGAACGCGCGCACTTCGGTGCGGCCGAAGTTGTAGATCAGCGTGCCCCAGTCGCGATGCTCGCCTTCGCGCGGGTCGGCGTATTCGTAGAGTGCCGTCCCGTCGAACTGCGCGAGACCGTGCGCGTCCTTCGGAAAATGCGCGGGCACCCAGTCGACGATCACGCCCAAACCGTGCGCATGGCAGGCTTCAACGAAGCGCGAAAAACCTTCCGGCGGACCGAAGCGCGCGGTCGGCGCGAACATGCCCAGCGTCTGGTAGCCCCACGAACCGTCGAACGGATATTCCGAGACCGGCATCAGTTCGATGTGGGTGAAGCCGAGATGGGCCGCGTACGCCGGCAGCTGCGCGGCGAGCGCGTCCCAATCCGGAACGCTGCCGTCGTCGTTGCGACGCCAGGAGCCCGGATGCACTTCGTAGATGCTGATCGGCGCATGACGCTCGTTGGCGGCAGCGCGTTCCGGCGGCAGCGCGCGCATCGGCATCGCGGCGGCGACCTTGCTGGCGGTGTCGGGCCGCAGCTGCGCGGCGCGCGCGAATGGATCGGCTTTGGTCGGTAGCAGCGCGCCGTCGGCGGCGACCAGTTCGAATTTGTAGAGATCGCCGACCGCAGCGTGCGGCACGAAGATCTCCCACACGCCGGCGGTGTGGCGCAGCCGCATCGGATGGCGCCGACCGTCCCAGGCGTTGAAATCGCCGACCACGCTGACCCGGCGCGCGTTCGGCGCCCAGACCGCGAAGCGCACACCGTCGATGCCGTCGATCGTGCAGGGATGCGCGCCGAGAAAATGCTGCGGCCGCAGCTCGCGACCTTCGCGAAACGCGAGCAATGCGTCTTCGCCGATCTGCGGGCCGAAGGCGAAGGTATCTGCGTAAATACCTGCGCTGCCATCGTGCCAGCGGACCTTCAGCCGGTAGTCGAAACGTTTGCGACGCAGCGGCACGCGCGCTTCGAAGAAGCCGTCGCGATGGTGCAGCAGGTCGGTCAGCGATCGGCCGCTGGCGGCGTCGAGCAGTTCGACCGCGTCGGCGCCAGGCAGCAGCGCGCGGATCCACAGCTTTCCGGCGGCATCGGCGTGCAGGCCGAGCGCCGCGAACGGATCGGCGTGTCGCGCCGCCAGCAGTGCGTCGATGTCCCCCTGCGCGAGCATGCTCAGCCGCGTCGGCCGCTGTGCTTCGGTGCTGCCCAGACGTTCTCGGCGTACTCGCGGACGGTGCGATCTGTGGAGAAGAAGCCCATGCCGGCGATGTTGCGCAGCGCGCAGGCGTTCCACGCGTCCCGGTCGCGATACAGCGTATCGACGCGCGCCTGGGCGGCGACGTAGTCGGCGAAGTCGGCGAGCAGCAGATAGGGATCGGCGCCGAGCAGGCCGTCGATCAGCGCGCGATAGCGTTTCGGTTCGCCCGGGCTGAAGGCGCCGTTGCCGATCGCGTCCAGCACCTGCTGCAGTTGCGGGTTCTGGCTGGCGATCCAGCGCGGGTCGTAGCCCACCGCGCGCAGTTTGGCGATGTCGCCGGTGCGCAGGCCGAACACGAACAGGTCGGATTCGCCGATGGCTTCGGCCATTTCGATGTTGGCGCCGTCCCAGGTGCCGATGGTCAGCGCGCCGTTCATCGCGAACTTCATGTTGCCGGTGCCGGACGCTTCGGTGCCGGCGGTGGAAATCTGTTCCGACAGATCGGCGGCGGGGATGATGGTCTCGGCGAGGCTCACGCCGTAGTTCGGCATGAACACCAGTTTGAGCTTGCCGCCGATGCGCGGATCGCTGTTGATGGTGCGGCCTATGTCGTGGGCGAGGCGGATGATCTGTTTCGCGGTGTGATACGCCGATGCGGCCTTGCCGGCGAGGATCACCGTGCGCGGCGTCCAGCCGTTGCCGTCCGGGCCATCGGGCTGCGCCAGCATCGCCTGATAGCGCGCCACCACGTGCAACAGGTTCAGCAACTGGCGCTTGTATTCGTGGATGCGCTTGATCTGCACATCGAACAGCGAGGCCGGATCGACCTCGATGCCCAGCTCATGGCGGATCAGCGCGGCGAGCCGCTGTTTGTTGGCCTGTTTCACGTCGGCGAGACGCTGGCCGATCGCGCGGTCTTCGGCACGTTCGCGCAGCTGCGCCAAACCAGCGAGATCGCGACGCCAGCCGCTGCCGATGGTGTCGTCCAGCAGCGACGACAGGCCCGGGTTCGCCTGCTGCAGCCAGCGTCGTGGGGTGACGCCATTGGTGACGTTGATGAAGCGGTCGGGGAAGAGTTTCGCGAAGTCGGCGAAGATCGTATCGACCATCAGTTCCGAATGCAGTTTCGCGACGCCGTTGACCTTGTGCGACGCCAGCACCGCCAGCGCGGCCATCTTCACCCGGCGGCCGCGGGTTTCGTCGATCAGCGACACGCTCTGCACCAGCGCGTGGTCGTCCGGATGGCGCGCGCGCACGTCGGCGAGGAATTCGTGATTGATGCGGTAGATGATTTCCAGATGGCGCGGCAGCAGCGCCTCGAACATCCGCACCGGCCAGGTTTCCAGCGCTTCGGGCATCAGCGTGTGATTGGTGTACGACACCGCCTGGCGGGTGATCGCCCAAGCCTCGTCCCAGCCCAGGCCGTGATCGTCGATCAGCAGGCGCATCAGTTCCGCGGGCGCCAGCGCCGGGTGGGTGTCGTTGAGGTGGATCGCGTTGCCCTGGCCCAGGGCGTCCAGCGGCCGGCCTTCGGCGAGATGGCGGGCGATGAGATCCTGCAGCGAGGCGCTGACCAGCAGCGCTTCCTGCTTCAGCCGCAGCTCGCGGCCGGCGTCGGTGCTGTCGTCGGGGTAGAGCACCCAGTTCAGCGCGTCGGCGGCCACCAGATGGCGCGCGGCGCCGGCGTGGTCGCCGCGGCAGAAGGCGGCGAAGTCGATCGCGTCCTCGGCGCTGGCCTGCCACTGGCGCAGGGTCGACACGCGCTCGCCGTGATGCGCCGGCACGATGAAGTCGTAGGCGCGGGCGAGCACGCGTTCGGCCGGCTGCCAGCGACGTCCGCCGATGCCGTCGGATTCGACCTGTCCGCCGAAGCCAATGATGTACTCGACGTCCGGACGTTCGATGTCCCACAGCGCGCCGTGGCGCAGCCAGTCGTCCGGACGCTCGATCTGGCGGCCGTCCTGGGTGCCCTGCGCGAACATGCCGTAGCGGTAGCGCAGGCCGTAGCCGAACGAGGGCAGGCCGGTTTCGGCGAAGGAGTCGAGGAAGCAGGCGGCGAGCCGGCCGAGGCCGCCGTTGCCCAGCGCCGCGTCGGGCTCGGTTTCCAGCACGTCGGCCAGCGACAGCCCGCGTGCGGACAGTTCTTCCGCCAGCGCGGGTTCCAGTTGCAGCGCCGCCAGCGCGTTGCGCAGCGCGCGGCCCATCAGGAATTCCATCGACAGGTAGTGCACGCGGCGGCTGGACGGCCCCCGGCGGGCGTCCTCGGCCTGGGTCGTGGCCCAGCGCTGCGCCAGTGCGTCGCGACAGACATCGGCGGCGGCGCGCAGGGCGGCGCGCGCCGCCGGCACGGCCTGGATATCGCTGCGGGTCATCGCCAGCGCGGCGCGGAAGGCCGGAAGCAGGCTGGCCGGCGTGGAGCCTGCCGGTGTGGAACTCGCGAGCGTGGAACCATCCGTGGTGGCGCGGGCAGTGTGGTCGGTGACTGTCATGCGTGACTCGACTCCTCGGAACGGTGCAGATGGCCGGTGCCGCAGGATGCGGGCGACGCGTAAACCCCCGGAGCTTAGGAGCCGCATCGACCCAGAGCGAGCCCGCTGTAATCGTATTCATGCCCGGCCTCAGTCCGGACGGGGCCGCCGTCGCGGTGCATTCGTTTTCACGCCCCCGCACGGCGCGGCCCGCGGGCGTCCGCGGGACATCCCCTGCGCGACTGCACGACGTCGATGATCTGTCGTCGATGATCGGGTATGTTCGATCCGACTTATCGATCGGGAGACGCGCGCATGCAGGATCGGCACGATGCGGCACCGCAACACGCGGGTTGCGGCGCCGGTTGTTTTGTACGATGCGGGGCGCGTTGAACGCGATGGATCGGCGTCGATTCCTGTCGCTCTCGGCGCTCGGTCTCGGAGCCATCGCGCTGCCGCATCGATCGAGTGCCTCTATCGGCGGATCTCCGCTGCGGTCGGAGGCGCTGCGCGCGGATGCGGCCTGGTCCGCGGTCCTCGCTCGCATGCCGGCCGCGCTCGCAGCGCGGGTCGACGATCCGCAGCATGCGGTGCAGTTGCGCTGGGTTCGGATCGTGCGCGATGCCGATGGTATGCGGCGTCATGTCGTCCACGATCGCGGCCTCATGCCGCGCCGCTGGTTTCCCGCCGCCAGCGTGGCGAAATTGCCGATGGCGCTGCTGATGGCCGAAGCGGTGCAGGCCGCGGGCGGCGGTGCGGACAACGTGCTGCGCCTGCACGCCGCACCGGCGAGCGGCGAGTGGGGCGACGAGCCGCTGGACGACACGTTCGCGCGCGGCATCGATCGCACCTTTGCGGTCAGCGACAACCGCCCGTTCAATCGCTGGTACGAACTGCTGGGCGGCGACTCCGTGCATCGGCGGCTTGCACAGTTGGGCTATCCGCACGCGCGCCTGATCGCGCGGCTGGGCTCGTCCGACATCGAAGCGAACCGGGGCAGCGGCGGCGGCGAACTGCTGTCTACCGATGGCGGCGCATTGCACCGTTTTCCGCCGGGCGTCGCGACAGCGCGGCGGTTCCCGTTCGGCCGCGCATTGCTCGGCGAAGGCTGGCGCAACGACGACGGCAGCACGACCCCGGGTCCGCATGATTTCTCGCATGCGAATTTCCTGCCGCTGGCCGACAGTCTGCGCATGCTGCAGGCCTTCGTGACGCCCGAATCGGTGCCGACCGCACAGCGCTGGCGAATCGACGGCGCCCTGCGCGCGCGGCTGCTGCGGGCGCTGGCGCTGCGTCCGCGCGACAGCGTGTCGCTGGTCTATCCCGAAAGCGATTATCCGGATGGTCACGCGCGCTGGTTCTTCGTCGGCGACGGCCACGCGCGTTATCCCGATGGCTTGAGCGTGTCCGGCAAGTCCGGCATGGCCTACGGATCGCTGAGCGAAGTGGCGTACGTGGTCGATCGCGAGTCTGGCGTGGAATGCATGCTCGCCGCCAGCATTCGCGTCAACGCGGACGGCATCTACAACGACGACCGCTACGAGTACGACACCGTCGGTATTCCGTTCATGGCAGCATGGGCGCGTGCGGTCCTCGACGTGGAACGCGAATGGAGTGCGGCAGCGCGATGAACAGAGCGGTACTGAAGACGATCGCGCAGCTGCGCCGGCATCCGGCCGGGCTGCTGTTGGCGGCGCAATTGCTGGCGGTGGTGCTGTATCCGGTGCTGGAAGAATCCAGCACCGGCCGTGCGGTGTTCGGCGTGTTCGGCATCGTGGTGCTGGCGCTGGTGCTGTGGGTGGTCAACCGCAGCCCCACGATCAACTGGGTGGCGTGGCTGATGGCGGTGCCGGCGGTGACGATGTCGCTGCTGGCGGATTTCGCAGGCTTGCGCGCGCTGTTGCCGGTGGCGCAGATGCTGGAAGCGGCGCTGTATTTATACGCCGCCATCGGACTCATCATCTATATGTTGGGCGACCATCGCGTCACCTTGGACGAACTGCTGGCGGTGGGCGCCACGTTCACCCTGCTGGCCTGGTCGTGGACGTTCGCGTTCTCGGTGTGCCAGGCGTGGTACCCCGGCAGTTTTTCCGCGCCGACGTCGCCGGAGGCCGCGCGCACCTGGATGGAGCTGCTGTTCATGAGTTTCAGCGTGCTGTCCGGCGTCGGTCTGAGCGACATCGTGCCGGTGACGCCGCCGGCGCGCGCGCTGGTGATGCTGGAGATGTTCGCGGGCGTGATGTTCATCGCGATCGTGGTCTCGCGCCTGATCGGATTGTCGGCGGCGCGCGCGCGCGCCGGGTGATGCGCGTCGATGCGCGCGCCGCGCCGCGGATACCGCAGCGCGGCTTTGCCGAGTTTGTCGGTTGGCGCCGCGGTGCGTGCATTCCGGCAGGGCGAGGCGCGGCGATGGCCTGCTAAGCTGCGGCCAACGTCGTTTCGTGCGTTCTTCCCCCGCCCGCCCATGCTGAAATCGCACCGGAATCTGCTGGAGCCGCATCCTTCCGATCGCCTGCGCATCGGCGAACGGATCGTGGACATTCCGCTTCGCGAGATCGCGTCGATCGCCGGCGGCGAGCCGGTGCGGGTGACGCTGAAATCGCTGGGCGTGCTGCTGACGCTGGTGGCGCACGCGGGGCGTCCGGTCAGCCGCGAGGCGCTGCTGGAATGGGTGTGGCCGGACACGCTGCCGACCGACGACGTGGTGACCCAGGCGGTGACGCAACTGCGCAAGGCGCTCGGCGACGATCGCGAACGTCCGCGTTACATCGAAACCCTGGCCAAGCAGGGTTACCGCCTGATCGCGCCGGTGGAATGGCTGGTCGAAACGCCGCAGCTCGAAGCGCCAAACCTCGAAGCGCCGGCCGTGCCGATGGAGGCCGTGGCCGCATCCGCAGCGAAGCCCCGCCGCGCGCGGGGGCTTCGGATCGCCGCGGCGGTCGCGGTGCTGGCGCTGGTCGCCGCCGCGGCGGTGTGGCAATGGCGCGGCCGGTCGCCTGCCGCCGATGCCTCGACGCCGGGCGTCGTTGACGCATCGGATGTCGCCATCGCACCGGTACCGGATTACCAGCGGATCGCCTCGCTGCCGCAGGCCGAGGAGCGGCCGAGTCTCTCTCCCGACGGCGCGGTCGTGGTCTACAGCCGTGCGGCGGAGCGGGGCTCGGGCTCGAATCTGATGCTGCAGACCTCGGCGGCGGTGCCGCCGCGCGCATTGACCGAACCGGCAGCGAAGCAGTTCGACCTGGTGCCGGCGTGGTCGCCCGACGGTCGCCAGATCGCGTTCGTGCGTTCGGGCGGCGGGCGCTGTCTGGTGATGGCGATTCCGGCCGCGGGCGGCGCCGCGCGCGAACTGGGCGAATGCATCGGCGGCGAAGCGCATCCGGTCGGCTGGTTTCCGGACGGCAAGGCGCTGGTCGGCGCGGGACGCACCGGCGGTTCGTCCTCGGCACCGGCTTCCGCAGGCGCGGCAGCGACTGCGGGCGAAAGAGCGCTCTACCGGATGACGCTTGAAGACGGCCGCTGGGAGCGTATCGACTACCCGAAGACGCCGGCCGACGAGGACCTGGCGCCGGCGGTGTCGCCCGACGGTCGCTGGATCGCGTTCCAGCGCAACGTGTCGCTGGCCGATCTGTGGCGGATCCCGGCCGGCGGCGGCGAAGCGCAGCGGCTGACCGACCTGCGCACCAATATCTATGGCCTGGCGTGGACGCCCGACAGCCGCCACCTGCTGTTCTCGCGCTATATCGACGGCAAGGTGATGCTGTCCACGCTCGCGCTGGACACCGGCCGGGTCACCGATCACGTCGGCGGCGATCACAGCTTCCTGTTTCCGACCGTGTCGATCGGCAGCGGCACGGTGGCGTTCGAGGTGGAACTGGTGCGTTCGCGCTCCCGACGGGTCGCGGTCGCCGACGACGGGAATGCGATGGCGGGCTCGCGGGTGCTGTTCGATAGCACCGGCTCAAATCTGATACCGGCGATCGCCCCGGATGGCCGGCAACTGCTGTTCGTCTCCAACCGTACCGGCGACATGCGCCTGTGGTGGCTGGACCAGACGCGTCCCGAAACCCTGCGATCGTTCGAGGGCTTCATGCCGATGCCGCGGCATCCGGCGATGTGGCGCGCCGACTCGCAGCGGGCGCTGGTCATCGGCCGGGTGGGCGCTCAAGGCCGTCGGGAAGGCAGCGCCCTCTACGAACTGGAGCCGGGCCGCGGCCGTTTGACCCGGTTGCCGGTGCCGGACGGGCAGCCGGTGCATGCCGCCTATCATCCCGACCCCGACCGCCTGCTGGTGGTCGCGGACCGCGGCGAGGGGCGTCTGGGCGTGACCCTGTACGACCGCAGCCGCGAGCCTTGGCGACCGCTGGCCGAGGTCGTGGATGTCGCGGTCGCGGTGGTGGATCCGCGCCACCGGCGCATCGTGCTGGCCAGCATGTCGAAGTCGCAGATCCGCAGCGCCGATCTGGATCTGGGCGATCTGCGCACGGTCGACCGGGTGGGCTCGCAACGCCGCAACCGCACCCTCGTCGCGACACCCGCCGGCGTGCGGGTGATGGATGCCGGCCCGGGCTGCTTCTGGCGCTGGCGTCTGGTCGCGGTCGTCGGCAAGTCCGACCTGCCCGCGCCGTGCCTCGGCGAAGTCGACTGGTACCTGGAAGGGGTGACGTATCACCCCGGCGAGGATGCGGTGTATCTCTCGGTGATCGAGGACATGCAGACCGACATCGGCCTGACGCCGTTGTCGGCGTTCGCCGAGGGCAAGCGCTGATCGCCCGGATATTCCCCGCAAGCCGTTGATCCGCAAGGTTTCGGAACGATTTCGGAACCGGTTCGCGCCGATTTAGGCGAAATCTCCGCACGATTTCCGGCGCTTCCGCCGCGATCCGGTCACACCGGAGCTCCGATTCGGCACGGAGCAGGCACATGCAGGGCAACCCCATTCCATTCTTCGCCGACCGCGGCAACGCGGTCGATCTCGGACACTTCGTGTCGGAACGCAGCGCAGGCGACGCCACGGCGCGCTGGCTGGCGGTCGCCCGCATGGGCAGCCTGCGGACCGGCGCCAGCGGGTTCTCGATCTGGATCCAGTTGCGCGGAGAAACCCGCGTGGCGGCGCGGGAAGGCAGTTTCACGCTGCGGCGGGGCGAATGGCTGGCCCTGGACCGCGATTCCGCGCCCGAGCTGCAGGCCGGACGTTCCGGCGCCACTGTGGGCGTGCTGCTGCCGGCCGACCCCGGCGGTGGCCGGCGCAGCGAACTGCTGCCGGGCCGCGGCGGCATGAGCCTGCGCGACCTGCGGATCGCGATCCGGCTGTGGCGCAACGGCCGCGATGCGATGGCGGGCGCGGCGACCGGCGAACGATCGGGCAGCGATGAAGCGGCCCTGCGCGCGCTGCCTTCGATGCTGGCGCACCTGTGCGCGCTGCAGCGGGTCATGGACGGCGGCATCTCGCGCTGCCCGGGGCGTTCCGTGCGCCGCAAGCGTCAGGTGTTCGGTCGTCTGCAGCGCGCGCGCCTGTTCCTGGACGGTCATCGCAACCGGGTCGTGCGTCTGACCGAACTGGCCGAGCTGACCAGTTTCTCAAGCTGGTATCTGTCGAAGACCTTTCACGAAATCTACGAAGAAAGCCCGCAGGCGGCATCGGTGCGACTGCGGCTGGAACACGCCTGCGATCTGCTGGCGTCCACCGATTATTCGATCAGCGAGATCGGCGCTGCCTGCGGCTTCGACAACAGCTGCAGTTTCGCCCGCGCATTCCGCGCGCGCTTCCTCAGCACCGCCACCGCATATCGCCAGACCGCCCGCGAAGCGGCGCGGATTCGCGCCAAGGTCGGCACAGGCACGAAACCTTCCGCGCAAAGCGCGCCCGCGATGCGGAACGTACTGTGGTCCGGCCTTTAACGGTGCACTAACACCCCACCTGTTGCACGCGCCGCGAATGCGCGGCGACCGCCTTCGCGCCACTCCCGACAACGCTTCGTCGAACGCGTCGAACGCGTCGCGCGCGGGTGTCGCCGGTGCCGCAATCACACTCAATGGAGACGACGATGAGTTTCACACCCGACAAGAACGCGCCAAGCAGGAATGTATTGAAACCCGCCGCACTGCCGCTGGCCGTCCTGGCCGCGCTGGTGCCGATGATCGGCGAGGCCCAGGACGCGCCGAATGAGGAGGATCTCGATACCGTCGTCGTCACCGGTTCGCGCATTCCGCGCAGTTCGGAAGTGGAAGGCACCTCGCCGGTGCTGGTCATCGATCGCGCCGCGATCGAAGCGTCCGGGCAGACGTCGATCGGCGACATCCTGTTCAACATCACCGCCAGCGACGGCGGCGCGCTGCGCAACGTCACCACCACCACCAACGGCAGCGACGGCACCCAGAACGTGTCGCTGCGCGGGCTCGGCGCGACCCGCACGCTGATCCTCGTCAACGGCCGGCGCTGGGTCACCGCAGGCATCACCAACAATGCCGTGGTCGATCTCAATTCCATTCCGGTGTCGGTGATCGAGCGCGTCGAAGTGCTGAAGGACGGCGCCTCGGCGATCTACGGTTCCGACGCCATCGCCGGCGTGATCAACGTCATCACCCGAAAGAATTTCGACGGCGCCGAAGCCAACGTCTATCTCGGCGGCTACAGCAAGGGCGATGGTTTCCAGCAGTCCTACGACTTCACCGTGGGATCGTCCAGCGACCGCTGGAGCGCGGTGGTCAACGTCGCCTATCAGGATCAGGAGCCGGTGTATGCCGGCGACCGCAGCATTTCGTCGGTGCCGAACTTCGGCGGCGGCGATCTGGCCTCGGGCGGCATTTTCGGCTCGGGCACCAACGCCTACGGCAACTTCACGCGTTGCGCCGATGCGTTCATCACCAATCCGGCCGGCTTCCGCACCTGCACCATCGTGGACAACGGCGCGGGAACCGGTCCGGGAACCGGCATTTCCGGAACCAGCGTGACGCTGCGGCCGGGCGAAGACGGTCGACAATCGACCGACTACCGCGCATTCGTCGACTACACCTTCGACGGCTCCGGCAGCTCCGACCGCTACAACTTCGCGCCGGTGAATTATCTGCTGCAGCCGATCTCGCGCATGAACATCTACGGCCAGGGCAGCCTGCGCCTGACCGACCGCATCAACGCCAACATGCAGGCGGTGTACGTCAAGCGCGACTCCGACCAGCAGCTGGCGGAAGTGCCGCTGACGATGGACACGCGCGGCCTCGCAGGCCCGCAGTGGGCGTTCGCGCCGACCGCCGGCAACGTATTCAACCCGTTCGGGCAGGATCTGCGCCAGGCCAACTTCCGCGCCATCGCGGTGGGCCCGCGAAAGCCGTATTTCGACAACGACAACACCGCGGTGACGCTATCGCTGGACGGTTCGTTCGATCTGGCCGGCCGCGACCTGTACTGGGACGCCGGCTATTCGTTCCTGAATTCGCGGACCAGCCAGCGCGGCGAGAATTTCATCAACCTGTTCAACCTGCGCCGCGCCGTGGGCGACTCGCGCCGCAACCCGACCACCGGCGCGCTGGAATGCCTGGACGGCGCCGGTGCGGTCATCGCCGGCTGCGTGCCCTACAACCTTTTCGGCGGCCCGGACCTGGGCCTCGCGGCAGGCGTGATCACGCGCGCCGAATACGACGCGATGAACCGCTACATCGGCTACACGCTGACCGCGTCGCAGGAAATGACCACGAAGGATTACTTCGCGAACCTGTCCGGCACGCTGTTCGATCTGCCGGCCGGTCCGCTCGGTTTCGCGGTGGGTCTGGAGCATCGCCGCACCGCCTTCGACAACTCGCCCGACGCGCTGGTGGCCGGCGGCGGTTCCTCCAGCAACTTCAGCGAACCGACCAGCGGCAGCGTCAACGTCGACGAAATGTACCTCGAGTTGAACGTGCCGATCCTGGCCGACATTCCGGGCGCGAAACTGCTGGAACTCAACGTGGCCGCGCGCAAGTCCGATTACGATTCGTCCGGCTTCTTCGGCGGCACCACCGTCGCTCCGGACATCGGCGGCGATACATCGAAGAAGATCGGCCTGAAATGGCAGGTGCACGACGATCTGCTGTTCCGCGGCACGTTCTCGGAATCGTTCCGCGCGCCGGACGTGATCGACCTGTTCCTGGGCGGCGCCGAGAGCTTCCCGGCGGCGGTCGATCCCTGCAACACGCTCAACATCGGCCTGGCCACCACCGACGCCGCGCGCTGCACCGCCGACAGCGTTCCGGTCGCCGGCGTGTTCCAGCCCAACGGACAGATCCGCTCGCTGCAGGGCGGCAATCCGGGCCTGAAGCCGGAATTCGGCGAGACGAAAAGCGTCGGCGTGGTCTACAGCCCGAGCTGGATTCCGGGCCTGAACATCACCCTCGACTGGTACAACATCACGCTGGAGGACGTGATCACCTTCCGCAATTCGCAGGCCATCCTCACCGCCTGTTACGGCACGCCGGGTTCGCCGGGCGCCGCCGCCGACCCGGCCCAGCGCGACCTGTTCTGCTCGTTCGTCACCCGCGACGCCACCGGCAACATCATCGATCTGCGCCAGAGCCAGTTCAATCTGAACCAGGGCGAGGTGGAGGGCTACGACCTGCAGGTCACCTACGCCATGCCGGAGACCGCATGGGGCCGGTTCGCGTTCCAATGGGACAGCAGCTATGCCAGCGAGAACACGCTGTTCGGCGTGGTCGGCACCTACAACGGCGCGCCGGCCTGGCGTTTGCGCTCGAACCTCACCACCTCGTGGCGCAAGGGCGACTGGGACGCGACCTGGGCGGTGCGTTACTACTCCGACATGGACGAAGGCTGCGCCGGCGGCAACTATTTCGAATACGGCATCACTCCGCAGGAGCTGTGCAACCAGGACATCTTCGACGCCAACGGCAATTTCCTGCGCTTCGAGAACCACATCCCGGCGCGCTTCCATCACGACGTCCAGGTGGGCTGGAAAACGCCGTGGAACGGGAAGGTCTCGCTGGGCGCCCGCAACGTCTTCGGCAAGGATCCGCCGGTCACCCGCAACTCGTTCGCGCACTCGTTCGACGGCGCCTACGACCTGCCGGGCGGCGGCTTCTTCTACATGCAGTACCAGCAGAAGTTCTGATCCTGCGTTCAGGCGTGTCTGCATGTTGCATTGCGTGGGGGCAAGTCAAAAGCAAATCCCCCGTAGCCCCCTTTTTCAAAGGGGGCGAATCAAAAGCAGATCTTCTCTGGCCCTTTTTCAAAGGGGGCGAAGCGCAAAGCGTTTCAGACGGGGGGGGTGTGCGGCGCAAGCAGCCTGTTGATGCAGGTTTGGTTGGCGGTGCAGGGTTGGTTGATGGTGCAAGTGCGGCTACGGGTATTTCCCCCCTTTGAAAAAGGGGGGGCAGGGGGGATTTGCCGTTGCGTTTGCTTCCAGGCCCCGGTCCCCGGGGCTTTTCCGTGCGGACTGATCCCGATCAAACCCGAACCGGCCCGACGGCCTACAATTCCGCCTACACGCCGCTCACGCAGGTTCGAGCCTTGAAACTCCAGGTGCCCTTCATCCAGTTGCCGCTGCTGTTCGATGCGGTCGCGCTCGCGCAGGAAATCGAAGCCCTTGGCGAGTCGGTCTGGAAGCCGCATCCGCAGGGCTTCCCGGGCAATTCCATGCTGCCGCTGCTGGCGGTGGACGGCGATCCCGACAACGAAGCCTTCTCCGGCGTCATGCGTCCCACTCCGCACCTCCAGCGCTGCCCCTATCTGCGGCAGACGCTGGCCAGCCTGGGCGCCACCGTCGGCCGCACCCGGCTGATGCGCCTCGCCGGCCAGGCGGAAGTGACCCGTCATGCCGATCAGGGCTATTACTGGACCGAGCGCGTGCGCGTGCACGTGCCGATCGTGACCCAGCCCACGGTGCAGTTCGAATGCGACGGTCACACCATCAACATGGCCGCCGGCGAATGCTGGATCTTCGACACCTGGCGCCAGCATCGCGTGCTCAACGATGCGGTACAGTCGCGCATCCATCTGGTCTGCGACACTGTGGGCGGCGGCGCGTTCTGGGACAAGGTCGCGCAGGGTCGCGCGCACGACGCCCCCCGCGAGGGCTGGATGCCGAAGCGGGTCGTCCCCGATCCGACGGCGCCCGCCGATTTCGCCTGCGAAGCGGTGAACGTGCCTCCGGTGATGAGCCCGTGGGAACTGAACCAGCACCTGTCGTTCCTGCTCGGCGAAGCATTGCCGCATCCGCAGTTGCCGGCCATGAGTCAGCACGCCGGTCGGCTGATCCGGCAATGGAAAGGGCTGTGGGCCGAGCATGGCGATGCGCCCGGAGGCCGCGCGAAGTTCCGCGCCGCCTTCGATGGCTTCGCCGCGACGGTGCGCCCGCTGGCGCAGGGCGTGACCCTGCGCAACGAGATGCCGTGGTTCCAGGTGATGATGGTGATGATCCACCGCGTCGCGGTGGCGCCTGCGGATGCGAAGGCGGCCGGGAAAGCGGCGGGTGAGTACGCGTAAGGATTTCTTTCGTGCGTCGTCGCCCGCGCGGCCCTCAAGCCGCCTGTCGCCGCGCATCCGCTGCTGCCGTGCATTCCCGCTCGGCATGTACGAAGAAATCGCGCTGGATTTCCGCGAAGTTGCGGTAGCCCTCGCGCGCCAGTTCCAGGATGCGTTCGCGCGATTCGGGGCGGAAGCGCGCGGCCAGTTCCAGCGCTTTCATCGCTTCGGCCAGGTGGTCGGCTTCCACGCCCTGCGATTCGAACGTCGCGTGGATCGTGATCCAGGCGTAGGCGTGCACCAGTTTGCCGCCCAGTTCGACCCGGAAATCGCGGTCGCGCAGATACTGGTAGAAGCCCTCGTAGTGCCGTTCGCCGCGGAATACGCGGTCGATGATCGCGTACTCGCGGTCGGCCATCGATTCGGAGGCGATGTGGGTGCCGATCGAGCGGATCAGCGCCTCGGCGTCGTGCGGCACGCTGCCGTAGCAGACGAAGGTGCGCGCGACGACGTCCTGCAGCCATGCCGGCGGTTCCGACAGCGCGTTGCGCTCGGCCAGCGGTAGCCCGGCGTAATCGGCGGCGGCCTTGCGCATGGCCTGGGCGAGGGTGCGGTGCGGCACCCGGTGGCCCTTGTCGAGATGTTCGTCGACGGTGGCGTCCAGCACATGCCCGGCGACATCCATGCCGCGCACCGCCTGCGCATGGTCCGGTTCGTTGGCGTCGAGGAACAGATCCTGCGATTCGCCGATGTTGCCCGACAGCTTGGCCACCAGCGCACCGGCATACCCGTTCCAGCGGGTGTAGCGGTCGATGAAGACGAACTGCGCCAGCGGGTCGCGCGCTGCGGCATCGCAGGCGCGGCGCACGGTGGCTTCCATCGCTTCCTGTTCGGCGGTGGTGATGAATTCTTCGATACGGAACATCGATGGGTCTCCGGCTGGCGATAGGCGGGCTTGCAGCCTCCTATATCCGGAGCGCCCGGTGCCGTGTCAAGCGCCGGGCGGCTTGGCTGCGGCCGGAACCGAAGAACCCGCGCAGTGCGCGGGTTCCCGGTGATGCGGACAGCGGATGTAAAAGCTCAGAAGTTCGGCTTGTCCGCTTCCGGCGTCTCGTTGTAACGGACGATCGATTCCAGGATCAGCTGTTTCGCTTCGGCGGCGTCGCCCCAGCCGTCCAGCTTCACCCACTTGCCCTTCTCCAGATCCTTGTAGTGCTCGAAGAAGTGGCCGATGCGCTCCAGCCAGTGCGGGCTGACCTGGTCGATGTCGGCGATGTGGCTGTAGCCCGAGAACACCTTGTCCACCGGCACCGCCAGCAGTTTCTCGTCGCTGCCGGCCTCGTCCTTCATGCGCAGCACGCCGACCGGGCGCACGCGGATCACCGAACCGGGGATCAGCGGCAGCGGCAGGATCACCAGCACGTCGGCGGGGTCGCCGTCGCCGCAGAGCGTGTGCGGGATGTAGCCGTAGTTGCAGGGGTAGCGCATCGGCGTGGACAGGATGCGGTCGACGAAGATGGCGCCCGAGGCCTTGTCCACTTCGTACTTGACCGGCTCGGCATCCTTGGGGATTTCGATGATGACGTTGATTTCGTCCGGCGGATGATTGCCGGTGGAGACGCGATCCAGGCCCATGTCGGGGTTCCAATCGATACGGAGAGGCGCGCATTCTACGCCGCCGGATGTTGCGTCGCAGCAGGTATTGCTTGGCCGGCGGTCGCTGGCTGGCGGCCCCCCCCTGGCTGTATCGGGGGAACCGGGGAAATCGGCTGATCGGACAGAATCTTCGCCCGTCGTCCCCGCGAAGGCGGGGACCCATGCCTTCGAGTGTTCAGGGCAGGTCGCGAGTCGCTTCACCGCTTCGGGCATGGGTCCCCGCCTTCGCGGGGACGACGAGCGACACCAGCGAAGGCGTCCCCGGCACGCATCGGACTACACGTATCTGATTGTCCCGCAAGGAAAAATGCAAGCAATCATGTTTCGTGACCGCAAACGCGAACGGCGGCCCTGGGGCCGCCGTTCGTGGAATCGTCAGGATGTCAGGGCGGCGCTTACTGCACCGTCACTTCCACCCGGCGGGCTTCGTCGGTATTGCCGCCGCCGCTGGTGGCCTTGGGCTTCTGGAGGTCGATCCGGTCTTCCGCGATACCGGCGTCCACCAGGGCTTTCTGCACCGCCTGCGCGCGCTCCTTGGCCAGTGCCTCGTTCCTGGCCGGGTCGCCGGTGAGGTCGTGGTAACCGGAGATCGTGGCTTTCGACTCCTGGCTGCCCTTGAGCGTCATCAGCACGCGATCGAGGGTGGCTGCGGCGTCGGCGGGCAGATCGGCGCTGCCGGTGGCGAAGTAGATCCGCGCCGTGCGTGCCGGGTCGATCCCGGCCTCCGCCGCGGCGGCCTGGACCTCTTCCGCCGTGGACAGACCCGAGGCCTGCGCCGCGTCGGCGGCCGCAGCCGCGGACGCAGCGGCGGCTTCGGCGGCCGCGGTCGCTTCGGCGACGGCGGCTTCGTGGCCGGCGGGCATGCCGCCCTCGACCTTGTTCACCGGCAGCAGCGGCACCATCAGCAGGGCCACGATGTTGATGATCTTGATCAGCGGATTGATCGCCGGGCCGGCGGTGTCCTTGTACGGGTCGCCGACGGTGTCGCCGGTCACCGCGGCCTTGTGGGCCTCGCTGCCCTTGCCGCCGTGATGGCCATCTTCGATGTACTTCTTGGCGTTGTCCCAGGCGCCGCCGCCGGTGGTCATCGAGATCGCCACGAACAGGCCGGTGACGATCGTACCGATCAGCAGACCACCCAGGGCTTCGGCGCCCAGCAGCAGGCCCACCACGATCGGCACCGCCACCGGCAACAGCGACGGCACGATCATTTCCTTGATCGCCGACTTGGTCAGCATGTCCACGGCCTTGCTGTAGTCGGGCTTCGCGGTGCCGTCCATGATGCCGGGGATGTCGCGGAACTGGCGGCGCACTTCCTCCACCACGCTGCCGGCGGCGCGGCCCACGGCCTCCATCGCCATCGCACCGAACAGGTAGGGGATCAGGCCGCCGATCAGCAGGCCGATGATGACCTTGTGATCGGACAGATCGAACGCGAACACCACGCCCGGATTGGCGGCCTGCAGGTTGTGGGTGTAATCGGCGAACAGCACCAGCGCGGCCAGCGCGGCCGAACCGATGGCGTAGCCCTTGGTGACGGCCTTCGTCGTGTTGCCCACGGCGTCCAGCGGATCGGTCACGGCGCGCACTTCCGGCGGAAGCTCGGCCATCTCGGCGATGCCGCCGGCGTTGTCGGTGATCGGGCCGTAAGCGTCCAGCGCCACGATCATGCCGGCCATCGACAGCATGGCCGTTGCGGCGATCGCGATGCCGTACAGGCCGCCATGCAGATGCGCGGCCCAGATCGCGACGCACACCGCGATGACCGGCAGCGCCGTCGACTTCATCGACACGCCGAGGCCGGCGATGATGTTGGTGCCGTGGCCGGTAGTGGACGCTGCGGCGACGTGCTGCACCGGCTTGAACTGGGTGCCGGTGTAGTACTCGGTGATCCACACGATCACGCCGGTCAGCACCAGGCCGATCAGGGCGCAGATGTACAGGTTGAGCGCGCCGTGGCTGTTGTCGGCCATCAACTGGGTGGTGATCGGATAGAACGCGATGGCCGCCAGCACGCCGGAGACGATCACGCCCTTGTACAGCGCGCCCATGATCGAGCCGCCTTCCTTCACCTTGACGAAGAACGCGCCGATGATCGAGGCGATGATCGACACGCCGCCCAGCACCAGCGGATACAGCACGGCGTTCCTGCCGGCTTCGGCCATCATCAGCCCGCCCAGCAGCATCGTCGCGATGACGGTGACCGCGTAGGTTTCGAACAGATCGGCCGCCATGCCGGCGCAGTCGCCGACGTTGTCGCCCACGTTGTCGGCGATCACCGCCGGGTTGCGCGGGTCGTCCTCGGGGATGCCGGCTTCGACCTTGCCCACCAGGTCCGCGCCCACGTCGGCGCCCTTGGTGAAGATACCGCCGCCGAGGCGCGCGAAGATCGAGATCAGCGACGAACCGAAGGCCAGGCCGACCAGCGCGTGCAGCGCCGCTTCGCCGGTGATGCCCATGTAGTCGGTCAGCACCACGTAGTAACCGGCCACGCCCAGCAGGCCCAGGCCGACCACCAGCATGCCGGTGATCGCGCCGCCCCTGAAGGCCACGTCCATCGCCGGGCCGATGCCGCTGCGCGCGGCTTCGGCGGTGCGGACATTGGCGCGGACCGACACGTTCATGCCGATGTAACCGGCCGCGCCCGAGAGCACCGCGCCGATGAGGAAGCCGATCGCGGTCGGCCAGTTCAGGAAGATGCCGATCAACACGAACAGCACCACGCCGGCGACGCCGATGGTGGTGTACTGGCGGTTGAGATAGGCGCGTGCGCCTTCCTGGATGGCGCCGGCGATTTCCTGCATGCGGGCGTTGCCGGCGGGTTGTCGATTGATCCAGCGCGCCGAGATGATGCCGTACAGGATCGCCACGACCGCGCAGGCCAGCGCGATCATCAGTCCATATTGCTCAAGCATGAAACCCTCCCCAGGTAGAAAGTGTGAGAACGGTAGACAGCACGCGGGAAAAACCTGCAGCCATGCGGCCTGCCGTGATCGACTCGGCCGCATGCAACCGCCCGACTATGGCATAGCCGCCGCCTTCGTTGGAACCTGATATTTGGTGGGTGATGGCGATCCTGGCGACGCGTCACGACCGGCGTCACGGATGCTGCGCCGCAGCATCCTCGGCCCCGACGTGCGGTCCGGGTTCAGCCGCTGCGGGGCAGGGTAACCCCCGCTGGTCGGCGTTCCGATCCGTTCGAGCGTGATACGACCAAACCCCATCGATCCCGTTTCGCGATCCGGCTTTTCACCGCCGATTCGCCTCGATCCCAATGCCTGGAGAAGTCCGAATGCGTTCCTGGTGTCTTGCAATCTTCCTGTCGATCTCGGTGCTTTCCATTGCCACGGCGCGCGCCGCCGGACCGCAGCCCGAGATCCAGCGCGAGCCCTTCCCCGCGCAGACGCCCGGGCAGGTCCACACCATCCGCATCATTCCGGAGACCTGCGCCTATCTGCAGGGCAGTTTCGCCGCCGATGCCGCCATGCCTTATCGCTACGGCGCAGCCTCCACCGGCAAACGCTGTCAGCCGCGCGCGCGGCTGGTCGATCCGGTCAAGGCGAAACCATCGGCCGAGAGCGGCTGGATCCTCAACGACCTGATCCGTATCCCCAATGCCGCCTGCCCGGCGCAACAGGCGGTGATCCGGGTCTGGCGCAAACCCGCGAACAACGTCCCGCCGCCCGCCGATGCCCAGGGCCGCCCGCGGATCTATCTGGAAGACGCCAAGCGCCAGGCCGCTGCGGGCAAGATCGCGCCGCTGGCGCAGTACGCGGCGGTGCTGACGATGGAAGGCGACTGCCGCTGATCGGCTGCGCTCAGGCCGCGCCCTGACGTGTATCGAAGATCGACGGCAGGGCGAAGGGATAGGGCGAGGGGATAGGGCGAAGGAATAGTGCGAAGGAATAGCGCGAACGGTCGAATACCGGTCGAAACAGACCCGGATGAATTCCTCCGTCGTCCCCGCGCAGGCGGGGACCCATGCCCGCGACTCATCAGCACAGATCGCGAGCCGCGTCATGATTCCGTGCATGGATCCCCGCCTGCGCGGGGATGACGTCGAGGCGCTTCATGATTCGGGGCATGGATCCCCGCCTGCGCGGGGACGACGGCCGGAGTCATGACGGCCAGAATGATGACGGGCAGGCTGACGAAAGCAGAGCGCGGCGCCTCAGCCGCGCAACACCATACCCACGCTGCGCAGGAAGGTTTCCACTTCGCGGGTGTAGTCGTTGTCTTCGCCCAGGTCGCGGTTGATCTCCATGGGCGACATCGGTTTTTCCAGCAACTGCGTGCGCGTGCCGTAGCGCGCGGCCTTGTCGAGGAACACGCGGTTGGCCGGGCAGGAGTCGCGGCGTCCGCTGGCGCAGACCGCCAGCACCGGTGCGGTCTTCGCGCCGATCTGCGCGACCGGCGATGCCGCGCGCCAATAGGCCGGGTCTTTGCCGAACGCGTCGTCGAACAGCGGCAGGTGGCGGCCCTGCATCGTCGCTTCGGTGTCGATCGCGCCGCCATCCAATAAAACACTGGCGCGCCAGGGCTTCACGCCGAACTCGCCCGCCATCTTCGGCGACGCCGCCAGCAGGCCGACCAGATGCGCGCCGGCGGAATGGCCCATCAGCACGAAGCCTTCGGGATCGCCGCCGAGCGCGGCCACCGTGTCCTGCGCCTTGGCGACCGCACGCGCGATGTCGCGCGCCTGCTCCAGGGGATCGGTGTCGGGCAGCATCCGGTAATTCGTCGAAATCACGATCGCGTCGGCAGCGGTCCAGCGCTTCTGCTTGGCTTCGATCAGCCCGCGCATCGCCTTGTCGCCGCGACGCCAGCCGCCGCCGTGGACGTAGAAGATCGTCGCCGCGCCTTTCGTTTGTGCCGGCAGATACACATCGAAGCGCTGCGCCGGATGCGAGCCGTAGGCGACTTCGCGCCTCTCCGACGCTGCGGAGGCCTGCGCGGCGGCCGGCGCAGGCTGGCGGAACACCGCGCCCACCGCCAGCAGCAGGACGAACCCCAGCCCGGGCCAGGGCGAACGGCGCGACGCGGCATTCACGGTTTGCGCTCGCGTTGGTTGCGGTGGGTGCGCAGCCACTCGCGACGTTCTTCAGGCGTCATCGCCTTCAGGCGTTCGCGCAGTTCCGCGCGCTCCGCGGGCGGCAGGCCGCGGCCGAGCTCGAACGCCGCGCGTGCCTCCTTGCGCTGCTGGGGCGACATCTGTTCCCAGCGGCGCTTGCCTTCTTCCGCGCTGCGGCGCTGTTCGGGCGTCATCCGCTGCCAGCGTTCGGCGTGTTGCAGCATCCGTCCGCGCTCGCGGGGATTGCTGTTCCAGCGCTCGCGCACCACCGCGATGATCGCTTCGCGCTGCGCCGGCGACAGGCGCTCCCACTCCGGCGGCTGCGGCGCGTTCTGCGCCTGCCGATGCGGCGATGGCGGCGTCTGCGCGGACGCCGTGCCGATGGATGTCATGCCCGCGCAGGCGAGCAGCGCCGCGCACAGCAGGGTGGGCAATGGGTTCATGCGATTCATGACAACTCCGATATTCAAAACAATTCCGAGCCATGGGCCTGGGCGCTGTCCGAGCCCAGCCACAGATAGAAATCCGGGTTTTCCTGCAGTGCGTCGAAACCCATGGCTTCGTCGGCACCCGAGAATTCCGCGGCCAGCAGGTCGGCCGGCAGTGCGTCGTCGATGAGAAGGCTGTCGGCCGCCGGGTCGGGCATGTCCGCGCCCGAATCCGTCGCTGCGACCGCAGGTGCGACTATGGCCGGCGCCGTTGCGGGTTCTGCGGGCGTCCGCTCCGGCGGCACAACGCCGGTGGGCGTCGCCGCGACCTCGCCCGGCGACGGCGCGACGGTGTCGCCGATGTCGCGCATCGCGAACAGCCCGATCGCCAGCGTCAACGCAGCCGCACTGCCCAGCGCGAGCATCGGCCAGCGGCGCGGGGCGGGCGACCGTCCGTGTTCCGCCAGCGCGGCGCGACGACGCTGCGCCAGCTGCGCGCGGACGCGCGGCGAGAGGTGATCCAGCGACGCGGCATGCGCGCTGCGCGCGGCCTGCGCGAGCCGGTCGTCGGGGCGGGCATCGTCTGCAAGTGCATCGCGGTCGTCGTGTGAATGGCCCGAAGTCATCGGAAATCCTCCAGCTGTTTCTGCAGAGTGTCGCGGGCCCGCGAGAGATGGGTTTTCACCGATCCCTCGCTGCAGCCCATGATCCGCGCGGTGGTGGCGACATCGCAGTCTTCCAGCACGCGCAGGGTGAAGGCTTCGCGCTGGCGCGCGGGCAGCGCGCGCAGTGCGGTGGCCACGGATCGATACGCCTCGCGGTTGTCGTGCAGCCGCGCCGGGCCGGGCGCGTCGTCGGGCGCCTGCTCGATCCAGTCGATGGTGTCGTCGTCCGTCGTCTTCGCGCTGGGCGACACCAGCCAGCGCATCCGGAACAGGCTGCGCCGCTGGATGTCGACGATCCGGCTGCGCAGGATGCTCCAGAACAGCGGCGTCCATTCCGCCGACGGCCGCTCGCGATAGCCCATCATCCGGATCATCGCGTCCTGCACCGCGTCCAGGGCGTCCTCGCGGTGCCGCAGTCCCAGTTCGGCGAAGCGGAACGCACGCGCCGAAATGCCCTCGAGAAAGCTGTCGAGAGAAAAATCCTCGGCCGCCACCGGGGAGTGGACGGCCGAGGCAGCGCGCGTGGGTGTGTCTTCGGAGCTCACGCGCGCAAGCTTAAAGCGGGGAGGGTCAGCATCGCTGGATCGGCCGTCGGCCATGCCGGTCCACCCTCAGCGCCTGCGGTTCCAGCGGCGGCCGCAGCGCTCGCCGTGGCGGCCCGGGCGGCTGTCGATCATGGCTGCACGCGCATCCGCCAGGGCGGACAGCAGCGGGGCAGGGATCTGAGGCTTCATGGCGAATCCTTCTAAGCAGATGTCGGAGGGGCGGCGGGCCCGCAGGAAGGGAAACGCCCCGGCCGCGCGCCGGTTGACAGCGTCGTGCCGGAAATCCGCGTGCAGATGCGCAACCGGCTGCCGCGAGGCATCTTTCCTGCCCCGCCGCCCCGCTTGTCTCCTTCCCCCGCAAGCGGGGGAAGGCCGGGATGGGGGCCGCCCGCCGCCCGATGGTTTGTCCCGACGCGGCGGTTATGATGCCGGCAGACCCTGGGAGAACGACGATGGCGGATGGTTTCGTAGCGCTTTACATTTTCATGCTGGCGGCGATCGCCGGGCACGTCATCATTTCGCGGGTGCCGGTGATCCTGCATACCCCGCTGATGTCCGGCAGCAACTTCATCCACGGCATCGTCCTGATCGGCGCCATGGTGGTGCTGGGCCACGCCGACACCACGCTGGAGAAAGCCATCGGCTTCGTCGCCGTGCTGCTGGGCGCCGGCAACGCCGCCGGCGGCTACGTGGTGACCGAACGCATGCTCGACATGTTCAAGTCGTCCAAGAAGCCGGGGCAGGACGGGAAATGACCGCGGATCGCGCCTTTGCAGCGCCCGCGGCGACATCGATCAGCCCAAGGCATATCTTCCAGACCGTCAGCTATCTCCAGTATCCGTTGATGCTGGCGGCGCTGGGTTATGCCATCAAGCCGCTGGTGACCGGCCTGGACGGGATCCTGGAGGACGCCAACTACGCTTTGCTCTACATGGGCATCGGGATCGGCCTGTCTTCGCTGCAGGACCCCTCCCGGACCCAGAACGAAATCTCGCGGAAGGTCTGGCAGAACCCGCGCAAGGGCATGGTGATGCTCTGGGTGCTCGCCTTCTACGCATTCGGCATGATCGCCGTCGGCCTGCTCGGCAGTTACCCGTCGCACACGAGCGCCATCAATCAACTGTCGCTGGGTCTGTTCTCTCTGGGCCTGGGCATGATCGGCCTGCTCAAGACCGCCATCGAAATGTTCGAATACCACCGGCTGGACAAAAAACCGGCGGATGCGCTGCATCCAGCTCAGGAGAAAGAAGCATGAGTGTGTTGATCCTCGTCAAGTTGAGCTACTTCGTCGCCGCCACCCTGTTCCTGCTCGGCCTGCAGCGCATGGCCTCGCCGAAAACCGCGCGCAGCGGCATCCAGTGGGCCGGCGCGGGCATGCTCATCGCCACCATCGCTACCTTGTTCCTGCCCGGCCTCCACAACATCGGCCTGATCGTCGCCGGCATCGTCATCGGCACCGCCGCCAACTGGTACTGGGGCAAGAAGGTCGCGCTGACCGACATGCCGCAGATGGTCGCGCTGTTCAACGGCATGGGCGGCGGTTCGGCCGCGGCCATCGGTGCGGTCGAACTGTTCAAGTATTCCGCGGCGGGCACCGGTCCGAACTACGTGACCCTGGGGCTTGCGGTGATCGGCGCGCTGATCGGCGCGGTCTCGCTCACCGGCTCCGTGATCGCCTGGGCCAAGCTCGACGGCCGCATGGACAAGCGCTACACCTTCCCGGGCCAGCAGATCTTCAACGCGCTGGTCGGCATCGCCGCCATCGTGTTGGGCGCGATGGCGCTGTACACCCTGGAAGTGCCGTACATCATCGCGTTCTTCGTCGCCGCGCTGGCGCTGGGCGTGCTGATGACCCTGCCCATCGGCGGCGCCGACATGCCGGTGGTCATCTCGCTCTACAACGCCTTCACCGGCCTCGCGGTCGCGTTCGAAGGCTATGTGCTGGGCAACGAGGCCCTGATCATCGCCGGCATGATGGTCGGCGCCGCCGGCATCCTGCTCACGCGCCTGATGGCCAAGGCGATGAACCGCTCGATCAACTCGGTGCTGTTCTCCAACTTCGGCGCTACGGGCGAGGCTGCGGCCATCGAAGGCAGCCAGAAACCCATCGACGCCAGCGACGTGGCCGCGATGATGGCCTTCGCCGAACGCGTAGTGATCGTGCCCGGCTACGGGCTCGCGGTCGCGCAGGCGCAGCACAAGATCTGGGAACTCAGCCAGCGCCTGATCGAACGCGGCGTGAAGGTGAAGTTCGCGATCCATCCCGTTGCGGGTCGTATGCCCGGGCATATGAATGTGCTGTTGGCCGAGGCGGGTGTGCCGTACGACCTGATCGTGGATATGGAGGACATCAATCCGGAGTTCGCGAATACCGATGTATCGCTGGTGATCGGTGCGAATGATGTGGTGAATCCGGTTGCGAAGACGGATCCGGCGTCGCCGATCTATGGGATGCCGATCCTGGACGTGGTGAATTCGAAGAACACGATCGTGATCAAGCGCGGCAAGGGCACGGGGTTCGCGGGAATCGAGAATGCGCTGTTTTATGCCGACAATACCCGGATGTTGTATGGCGATGGGGCGGAGATGGCGAGTGCGTTGGTGAGTGAGTTGAAGGCGCTCGACGGGGGGCATTGATTTTGTAGGCTGGGCCATTGGCCCAGCTGTTCTATTATTCAAAGCGCTGGGTCAATGGCCCAGCCTGCAAGTTGTTCCGCGTATCAATTCGCTGGGTCGATGATCCGGCCCGTGGGCTTGGGGATGAGTAATGTCGGATGAGTTGGCAAACATTTGGATAGTGATCGTAGCAGTCATCCAAGCGCTGTTTTTCTTTTGGCAGCTCAGGATTATGCGCCGCCAGAATGAATTTTTACGTCTTCAACAGCAGGTGATGTACTCTCCGGAAGTCAGGGTTACAAACGTTCAAATTTGGCCCAAGAACGGAGCAATGGGTGATCGGGTTCGGCTCTCTAAAGGGTTGACTGTTTCAATTCGCGCTCATGCCGTGAATGCTGGTGGTTCTACGGCATATTTATGTCAAAGGGAGTCAAATTGCGCGTTGGCTCATATGGTCAAGGGTGGTGTAGCTTTGCCTATGTTTAAACCGTATAAGAATGTCGGCATTGCGCTTGCTCGGCTTAAGCGGCCACATGTGGTCAACCATTACGATTCCATTGAGATGATTTCAGAGCTTAATCCCGGGGATTTCGGATTTTGGCAATTTGATTATGTTGTCGGCGACGATTTCTCCGAGGGTGATGTCTTGCATGTAATGGGGCTGGTTGTTTATTGGGATGCTAAAGAGCAAATTGAAGTGACCGGCATAGCGAAACTTATGGAGATTTTCAGGCTTGGCAACGGATGGCGTGCTGTGCCGAGGACAAGGCGACGACTCATAGCATTTGCGAAGCGGTTTCATGAAGAAGAACAAATTTTTAGTTCGGTTGATGCAGCCAAGAATCCAGATTATGAATATGTTGAATGAAATCAGCGCGTAGGGTGGGGTGAGCGCAGCGATGCCCACCCATGAAGCGCCGGTGTCGCTTGATGTTCTCGGGGTCTGATGCGTCGGGATGGTGGGCCAGGGCCCACCCTACGAAAATACGGGGCTGTGTTGGTGGCGGCGGCAGGCACAGATCCGGCATTCAATGGAGCCGAACGATGAATCGCTTGGATAAGAGCCCGGACGATATCGCGGATGCGATGGCGGAGCGGTTGGACAATCCTTCGATGCGCGCGGAAAGCCGTCCAGAGGATGATCCCGCGGACGACATCAGGTATGGCTATCTGCTGTTGCCTGCAGCGGCATTGGCATACGAGTACGGCTTCGGCTTCTTCACCCCGCTGCTGGTGCTGGGGGGCGTCACGCAGATGCTGTCCAGTTGGTACGTGCAACTGCAACTGTGGTCGTCGGGCAGGCCGACCCGGGTCGGATGGGGCGTGATCGCCGTCGGCCTGTTGTTGGGGCTCCTGCTTGTGGCGATCAAGGAGACTAGGACACCCATAATCTGAAACGGCGAAAGTCGCGAGTGGCTAGATGGGGTATTGAATTGATCTGCTGGCTCATCCTTGGGACTGGTCGACACTAGGAGCGATCGTGATGGTGGACGAACATCGTAAAAACGAAGATGCAACCCTTTCCGAACCGAAGCAGCCGGTCGTCATGGTTGTTCATGGATTGGAGGCATTGGCCGGGCCGCTGATCGCAAAACTTGGTCCTATCGCGGGTCGCGAAATTTACAATGCTATCCGCGAAGATGAGGCTGTCGTGATTCGGGTAGAGGAAAGCTGGATGTACGAAGATGATTTCTACGCGATCCTCAGATTGATTAACCTGACAGCACATGGCGTTTATATTGAAGAGATTTCCTGTCCTTCTGAACAGGTTGATGCATCTTTCTCCCAATCGAATGGTATTTTCGGACACGTCATGGCGTACGGCTCAAAGGACGTCGTGGAATGGTTTCCGCTAAGCGATTTCAGGCCACAGAGTGTCAATATTTTCTCTGAAATTGGGGTGAGAATTGCTCTGAAGATCAGCGGCGTCAATTTCAGGAAACAAAGCAAGAACATCTTTTGGCAAAATATCAATCAGGTTGATTTTAAAATCAGTTTTTCTCGACTTGATAAAGCGAAGCTGCTTGAGAAGACCGTATGCGTCATGCTGCGTCGTGCGGATCTTCGGGATAAAAGAGATCTCTAGGAAGCTGGTGCATCCGCACGTAGGGTGGGGTGAGCGCAGCGATGCCCACCCATGAAACGCCGGTGTCGCTTGATGTTCTCGGGGTCTGATGCGTCGGGATGGTGGGCATCGCTGCGCTCACCCCACCCTACGAAACTCCACCCCGCGGATCTGCGGCGATGGCCCAGGAAGTGGCACCGGGGACGATCCGGAAAGGACCTGTGAACGCGGCTGGAAACCACCAGCATCTGCGTTCGCGGAAGCGTATCCGACGTTCCGTTACGGCCTGACGCATGCGTATCGGCAGACGACGCGATCTATCGCATCGTCGATCCGTTGGCGGTCCGAAGCCGCGTTTCCAGCGTCCTGCCCGATGTCCTCTCACCGAAGCAAAAAAGGAATGCCCGATCATGCTGTTGACCAATCCGAAAATCGATGGAACCCGCACCAACGTCCCCGCGATCCTCAACGCGCTGCCGCGGACCAATCCGACGACATACAACGTGAGTGGGACCATTCCGATTCCGCCGTGGTCCTCGTTCAATCCGATCCAGAGTACCGAATGGCACTATCAGGGCATCGCGCCGTACAACGGCACCGCCAGCCCCTCCGTCGCCAACGGCTGCATTTCGGCCAGCAGCACCGCAGGCTATTTTTCGGGCTTCTCGCAGGCGCCGGGCGCCAACCCGGGCGTGCGTTCGGTCGTCGTTCCGAACTCCAGCTATTTCCACGCCGCCGGCATCCAGATGCTCGGCGACCTGCTCGCCGTGCCGCTGGAAAGCACGAATGGCGGGAACGGGTTGGTGGCGTTCTACAACGTCGGCAATCTCGCCGCGCCGGTGTATCTGTCCACGCTCACGATGCCTGCGAAGAAGGCCTCGGCCGTCGGCATCACCACGTACACGGACACCAGCGGTACGGAGCAGTGCCTGCTGGTGGTGTACGAATACGACCATCACCAGATGTACGTCTACCAGGCGCTGGCGAGCGGCATCGGCAGCGCCACGCCGGGGTGGGTGTTGAAGACGACGTACACCGGCAGCGCCCTGGACACGGGCGACCAGTTCCAGAGTTTCGCGCTGGTGACCCAGCGCAACAGCAGCGGCGACGTGGTGTATCTCCTCGGCTTCCGCGAGGACGAGGAGCTGTGGCTGTATACCGTCAACACCACGCCGGGCACGTCGTTCGGACAGTTCGTGTACGACGCGAAATACACTGGATGGAACGGATCGGACTGGCGCAACGGCATGGGCCTGCAGATCGCAAACACCACGCAGATGCGTCTCTTCGGCACCGCGAAGGATCCCTCGGGCAGTTCGACCTACCCGGGCGGTCCTGCGAGCTACACGTTCCAGATCTACATCTACGGGGGGTGAGGCCGCGACGGACGTATGGCGAAAGCGTTCAGACGCCGCCCCCGTTCTGCGATATCGCGGGCGATGGGCCGCCCGCAAGGCAACTGGAATCCGCCGCATCGGATTTCCTTCTGGCGCCGCTGGAACACGGCGGCGTTCGGAACAGCGCGACTCCGGAATCGATCGCCTTTTGCTGCGCCTGGCGCATCGACGAGCAGTGATTTCTCTTTCAGCCCGGTTTGTAGCGGCTGAAATTCCGTTTGAAGCGCTTGAGCAGGAGATCTTCCGGGCAGGGCGTCGGCTTGAAGCCGCCGCCCTCTCCACCGATGACCGGCACGACGGGTCGGTCGTTGCCCGTGCCGATTCCGACATCGCCCGTACCTCGTCCGTCGCCATCGCTGGGCCCCACGCGTATCGGACCGAGGACGGGTCTTCTGCGATTGATCCGCGGTCTGGTGCCGACCGGCGCAGCGCCCTGTGGGTTCAACCATTCCTTGCGCTCGAGACTTCCGGACGGCGTGCCGTCGGAACCATCGCTGTACCGGCCGTTTTCGGTATGGCCTTCCGGCGGCGGAATGACCGTCGGATCGCCTGCAGGTTCGGGATAGTCGCCCTTCGATGTGTTCGTATCCGTCGATTCTCCGCCTTTACCGGAATCGTTCCGATTCGCGGGATCGTCTTCCTTTTTCCCGTCATCCTCGCTTTTCTGTTTTTCGCGTTCTTTGTCTTCGCCGGTCTTCTCGGCCGGTTGGGTCTGCGCGGGCGTCGAGCCTGCGGGCGAGCCGCCGGACTGCGTTCCGCCCGATTTCGAGCCGCCCGATGGAGAGCCGCCGGACTTCGATCCGCTCGAAGCGGCGATGATGTCCTCAAGCGTCGTGACCTTGATCGGCCCGCCGACGTTCCCCGTTCCCAGTCCGAACGAGTAGCCCTTGTCGCCGTGCACGACACCCATGCCCACGGCGCCCAGGCCGAGGCCGCTTCCCGGATCGCCGATCACGCCGAAACTCTGCTTGCCTCCCTTGCCGCCGCCGAATGTCGTGCTGAAGCCGATGCCGATACCGCCGTCCTGTCGCTGCCGGCCGATCTCGCCGAGGCCCTGTTCGATGCGTTCGCGCGTTTCGTCTTCGCGCCCGGCTTCTCCCAGCCATGCTTCTCCCTGCGCTCGTCCGCTTCCCTCGATCGAGGGTTCTTCCAGGGCAGGATGCGAGGTTCCGATCTGCTCCTGCAAAGACTCGTCGCGACTCAATTCAGGCGTCCGCTCCAGGACCGGTCGTCTGACGGCTTTTCGTGGATCGGCGATCGAGAACTTCGTCGAGCGCGCGTTGCGCGGAATCGCAGCTTTCGGGTCCCGGTCCTTCGGCATATCGTTGTCCTTCCTGTCCGTTCGAATTGATGACATCCACGTTGCATGGCGCAAGAGGCGTCTGCTTCGCCATGCCGTTTCGGATGTGGTGTCCTGTATAGACGCGGTTTCGAATGGCGGCAGGCCAGCGATATCCTTTCGCGGGAAGGAAACCGAGCGGATCGTCCCCACAGATATTATGAGACGATCAGCCTCCGATCGCGGCCAGACGCCAGCCTGCGAAACCACGAACCTGCAACGTCGATGCGGCGTCGCCGAATATCCGGAAGCCCTGCGATGCACGTCAAGCACATCACCCCGATCCTCAATGTCTCCGATCTGGCGCAGAGTTTCGCCTGGTTCGGAAAGCTCGGCTGGAAGAAGGGTTGGGAGTGGGGCACGCCGCCCAGCTTCGGCGGCGTGAACAACGGGCATTTCGAGATATTCCTGTGTCTCGACGGGCAGGGCGGACGCGGTTGGGGCGATCATCCCGCGACCTTCGGCCCGGAATCCAGCGAGGTCGCCGAAAAGGGCGTGTGGATGTCGGTCTGGGTCGACGATGCGGATGCGGTGCATCGCGAATGCATCGAACACGGCATCGAGGTGACGTGGCCGCCTACCGACATGCCGTGGAACGTGCGGGAAATGCATATCCGTCATCCGGATGGACATGTGTTCCGCATCAGCCAGAGGATCGAATGCGCCCCCGGAACACCGTCCGCTGAAGGCGCATAGGCCGGGCCCGGCATCGCGGAGCGTGCAAAAAACAACGCGCCTTCTTCGGGACTATGATGCGTGACCATCCAGCAGCGCCTCGGGCCTGCATCAGGAGATCACGATGATCGACGACACCGCGGCAGCGACGACGCTCCATTCCGGCCGCTTGACGGTCTGTACCTACGGCGGATTCGCGCCGATCTGTTTCAAGGACGCGGCCGGCGGCCTCGCCGGTCTGGATATTTCTTTTCTGGCGCGCTTCGCCGAGAGCGAAGGGCTTGCGCTGGACATGATCGATCGCACGTTCGATGGCATCTGGGCCTTGCCCGGCATGGATGTGTGCGACATCGCCGCGGCCGGCATCACGAAACTGGATTCGCGCTACGTGGGCGAGGCGGCTTCCTGGAGCGACGCGTATTTCCAGGTCAACCGGTCGCTGCTGGTCCGCAGCGCGGAACAGCCGATATTCGATGACCACGCTTCGCTGGTCGGCAAGAAGATCGTGGTGACCCGCGGCTCGACCGCCGACATCGACGCGCAGACGCGCTATCCCGACTGCACGCTGCAGTACGTGGATGAGGTCGCCATCGGCCAGCCGGATCCGCAGGCATACGTCGTCACGACGCTGCTCGCGAACCGCGACGCCGACGCGTTCGGCGAGGGCGACGTCAGCAATCGCTATCTCCGCGACACCTATGGCAAGGATGTCGAAGGGGATCTGGCGCTGGCGGACATCCATCCGATCGACGGGCCGGACGAAACCTTCAGTTTCGTCGTCCGCAACGCCAGCGTGGGACTGCTCGATCAATTGAATGCGTTCATTGCTGCGAACAAGGGTTCGTACGCATCCAACGCAGAGGCCTGAGCAGGAAAATCGAAGAACCTCCGCGCATCCGGGCGATGCGCGGGTAGGAAATTGCAAACGCGACCGCATGACATGAACGCATTCCGATGCCGCCGCTCCGCATCCTCCTGCTGACCACGCTCGCGATGCTCGCCTTCGCAGGCAATTCGCTGCTGTGCCGGGCGGCGCTGGACCACACACGCATCGACGCCGCGAGTTTCACCACGATCCGACTGCTGTCCGGGGCGCTGGTGCTCTGGCTGGTCGTGCGCTCGCGCGCGTCGATGCGCGCGGGAGCGGGCAACTGGATGTCCGCGTTCGCACTGTTCGCTTACGCCGCCGGATTTTCGTTCGCCTATCTCCATCTGTCTGCGGCCACCGGCGCGCTGCTGCTGTTCGGCGCGGTGCAGGCGACCATGATCGGTCATGGCCTGTGGCGGGGCGAACGTCTGGCCTTGCGGCAGTGGCTTGGCGTGATGCTGGCGCTGGGCGGGTTGCTGGCCTTGCTGCTGCCGGGGCTGGCGGCGCCGCCGTTGCCCTCGGCGGGACTGATGCTGTGCGCGGGGATCGCGTGGGGCGCGTATTCGCTGCGCGGCAAGGGCGCCGGCGATCCGACGCGGGTGACCGCGGGCAACTTCCTGCGCGCGGTGCCGTTCGCGCTGGCCTTGAGCCTGCTGATGTCGAGTGGAGCGACATTCGACGCCGCGGGTATCGGTTATGCGGTGGCATCGGGCGCGCTGACCTCGGGACTGGGTTACGCGATCTGGTACAGCGCGCTGCCGGCGCTGAAATCGACGCATGCGGCCACCGTGCAACTGAGCGTGCCGCTGATCGCCGCCGTGGGTGCGGTGATAGTCCTCGATGAGACGATGACGTCGCGGCTGGTCGCGGCATCGGTCGCGATCGTGGGCGGGATCGCGCTGGTGATCCTGAGTCGACGGATCGCGGCGTCTTCCGTAGCGGACCGCGGACAGGGCGGACGCGGCGCGCAGCGATAGAATCGTCGCGCGGCCGGCCCGGGTCGCCGCATCGGCCCGCACCGCATCCTGAGGTCATCCCCATGCATCACCCAGATTGTTTCCGGCCGATCTTCGATTTCATCGCGGGCGTCGGCATCGACATCGTCGAAGCGCCGCTGCCGGACAGCACATTCCTGCCCGGTATCGAACTGCGCGGCGGCGGCATCGCGGTGGATCCCGACAGACTCGTCTGGCCCGGCGATCTGCTGCACGAAGCCGGACATCTCGCGGTGTTGCCCGCGGCGCTGCGCCGCGAGGCCCACGAGGATCAGCCGAATGCCGCCGAGGTCGAACATGCGGGCGAACTGGAAGCGATGGCGTGGGCGTGGGCGGCCGCGGTCGAACTGGGTCTGCCGCCGGAAGTGCTGATCCACGAGGGCGGCTACAACGGCAAGTCCGGCGATCTGCTGCAGATGTATGCGTTCGGCGTGTATCCGGGCCTGAAAGGCCTGTGCGAAAGCGGAATGACGGCAGCGCCCGGTTTTACGCCCGATTGCGGAACGGTGCGCTATCCGCGGATGTTGCGCTGGTTGCGGGATTGAGCGGTGGAAGGGGAGGGAGCGGCAAGTCGATCGGCCTGAAATCGTTTTCCCTGGGTTTCGTCGATGCGTCCTTCGATTGAAAGCGATTTCAACCTCTCCCATGCGACGGCACGCTGATATGCTCGTGCCGCGAAACGGAATGCATGGATCGGCAGCCCGGGTCGACGCTCACGCTTCGGCGTGAATGCGAATTCCGGTGCCCCCGTTCCGGCAGATGTTCCCACTGTCACGAGGCTGCCGATGCGCATCAAGCAATTGGTCTATGCCAGCCGGCAAGCCGTCGAATTCGACGGACTGCGTCTGGTGTCCCTGCTGTACACGGCGCGCGACCGCAATGCGGCGCTGGGCATCACCGGGGTGCTGCTGTATTCGAACGGCCTGTTCGTGCAGTGCCTGGAAGGGCCGCCGGAGAACGTCGATGCGATCTACGCGAAGATATGCCTCGATCACAGGCACAAGGAACTCGTGGTGCTGCAGTCCATCGACACCGATGAACGTCATTTCCAGAGTTGGATGATGGGCTGCGCCAAAGTCTCCGATTACCAGGCGCTGGAGCTGATGCGTTCGGAATGGCAATCCGCATCCGATGCCATGGATCGCCCGGGTTGGCTCAGTCCCGGCTTCGTGCTGATGAAGACGATGTGGGGCATCTACAAGGATTTCGGCGAGCTGAACCTGGACGCGCCCGAAGCCTGAATGCGACCCGCGGCGCGCTGCAGCCGCCGCCGATCTACAGCAAGCGCTGCGTGATCGCCTTCAGCACCGCATGGGTGCGGTCGCGACAGTCCAGCTTCACCAGCACTTCCGACATATAGTTCTTCACAGTGCCTTCGGACAGGTGCAGGCTGCGCGCGATCTCCTTGTTGGAATAGCCGCCGGCGACCAGGCGCAGGATCGAGCGCTCGCGTTCGGTCAGGCGCACGCCCGTGTCCGCGGGCGCGCTGTCGGCCCACGCGGCGCGTACCGGCCCCAGGCTGACCGGCTGCAGCAGGGTTTCGCCGGCTGCGACCCGCACGATCGCGGCTTTCAGGTCTTCGGGCGATGCGTCCTTGAGCAGGAAGCCCTGTGCGCCGGCGTCCACCGCCTGGATCATCAGGTTCGGGTCGTCGAAGGTGGTGAGCAGGATCACCGGCGTGGCATCGCCGCGGGCGCGCAGTTCGCGCAGCAGACCGAGTCCACCGAGTCCGGGCATGCGGATGTCGCTGACGATCAGGTCCACCGGCCGCTGCGGCAGCGCGGCGAGCAGGCGCTCGGCGTCTGTGCTTTCCAGCGCGATCTCCACGCCGAGATCGGCGAGCAGGCTCGACAGTCCGCGCAGCACCAGCGCCTGGTCGTCGCACAGCGCGATGCGGACGGCGCGCGGCGCGGTCACGCCGCGTGCTCCGCAGCATGTGGAATGCGTGCGATCACCCGCATCCCCCGCGGCGGCGTGGTGACGATCTCGAGCGTGCCGCCGACCGCATCGAGACGCTCGCGCATGCCGGTGAGGCCGTTGCCGAAATCGATCCGCGCCGGGACCAGGCCATCGTTCGCGATCGACAGGGTCAGCGCACCGTCGATCCGATGCAGCGCGATGCGGATCTCGCCCGCACGACCGTGGCGCAACGCATTGGTGATCGCTTCCTGCGCGCAGCGCAGCAGGGTTTCGGCCTGTTCGATATCGTCCACGCGCAGATGGTCTTCGATGTCGATGACGATCTTCACGCCGGGAATCGGCTGCGTCAGGGCTTCAAGCGCAGCGCGCAGATCGAAGCCGTCATGGGCGCGAAGCGTGCCCACGACCTGACGGATCTGCCCGAGCAGATCGTCGGCCAGCGCCGAGGACACCTGCAGTTCCTCGCGCGCGGCCAGCGCGGGATCGCGCGCCAGTCGCGCCAGATTGAGCTTGAGCGCGGTGAGGCTGTGGCCGGCGACGTCGTGCAGTTCACGCGAGAGTTTCAGGCGCTCGCCGGCGCGTGCGGACTCCTCGAGCAAGCGGCGGGTGGCGAGCAGTTCGGCGTTGATTCGCGCCAGATGCTCGCGGGCGCGTTCGCGGCTGCCGGCGTAATGCCCGGTCAACGCCGCGAACGCCTGGAAACCGAAGATCGGTAGCAGCGACAGCAGGAGGTTACCGACCGAATCCGTGCGCCCTAGCCACATCGCCGCGATCGCCGCATTGAACGCGAGCATCAACAACACGAACGTGCGCGTGGAGAACAGCAGCACGGCCTGTCCGGCGACGATGATCAACAGCACGGCGGTCTGCCCGCCGCGCAGCAGCCACTCGGCCAGCAGCACCAGCAAGCCCTGGGCGATGACGTTCCACGGCGGCGTTTCGCTCTCGTTGCGGCGCGCCGCGGAAGCGACGAACAGCGCCAGCATCGCCAGCAGCGCGGCCACGCCCGCCCATTCGCGCACCCACAGCGTCGGATCGGCGGCGCGCAGTTTGTCCGGATCGATCACCCCCAGGCTCACCGCGAACCAGGTGACATAGGCGGCGATGTTCAGCGGCGCGAACAGGCGCTGGGGAAAGGTGCCGTCGTGCGATTGCAACTGCTGGCGGGCGTTGGGCGAAGAGGGCATGGGCACAGCATGGCAGCGGCGATGCGCAGGCGGAAGCGGTGGGGCGCAGAAGGTGACTTTTCTCACCCCCGCCGGGTGACTGCGGGCAGGTGCCGCGCCGCGCCCGGGATCCGGAGACTGTGCCCATCGCCTCCGGAACAACGCCATGGACACCGCCTACCAATCCCTGCTCCTCGTCCACGGCCTCTGCGGCCTGGTCGCGCTGATCACCTTCTGGATCGCCGCGTTCGCGAAGAAAGGCGCGCCGCTGCATCTGCGCACTGGCAAGACCTACATGATCGCGATGCTCTGCATCGTGATCACCGCGGTGCCGATGGCGGCGATCATCGCCAACCGCGGCAAACCCGGCATCGCGACCTTCCTGGCGTATCTGGTGGTGATCACGCTGACCGCGATGTGGATGGGCTGGCGGGCGGTGAAGCGCAAGCGCGACCAGAACGCGTTTCGCGATACGGCCTATCTCGCGGTGGCGCTGATCAATCTCGTCGCGTCGGCGGTGGTGTTCTACATCGGCATGCAGATGTCGCAGGCGCTGCTGATGGGGTTCAGCGCCGTCGGCACCATCACCGGCGTGCAGATGCTGATGCGCCGCGCGCGACCGATGGCGACGGCGCGCTGGTGGCTGAAGGAACACTACTCGGCGATGATCGGCTGCGGCGTGGCCACGCACATCGCGTTCCTCGCGATCGGCCTGGATCGCGTGATCCGCGCGGTCGGCATCGATCCGCCCGGCTGGTATCACCTGATCGCCTGGTTCCTGCCGCTGTCGCTGTCGTTCGTGATCGGCGCCTGGCTCAACCGCAAGTACATGCCGAAAGCCAGCACCGGCGCGGCGGTGGCGAGCCGCGCCTGACGGTCAGAGGCCCAGCCGCGCCCGCACCAGCGCCACCACCCTCGCCTCGGCCAGTCCGGGGCGCAGCGCTTCGACGAAGCGGTCGGGGCGCAGGCCGTGATCGCCGTCGAGCAGGCGGCGCAGCGCGGGTTCGATCTCGCGCGCATGGCGCAGGCGCAGCGCGACGCCTGCCACCTGCAGACGCGCGGCGTGATCGAACTGGTCGTAGTCGTTCGGCAGCACCAGCGCGGGCACGCCGGCGCGCAGGCATTCCCACATCACTCCGGCGCCGCCGTGATGCAACACCGCGCGCATCCGCGGCACCCACGACGGATAGTCGACCCAAGCGTGTCGACGCAACGCGCGATGGGCGACGTCGGCGCCGGCATCCGGGCGGCCATCGCTGAAATGCAGGCGGATCGCGGGCATCGCCTGCGCCACGGTGTCCAGATGTTCACCCATGCGCTGCTTGGCCCAGCCCAGATGGGTGCCGAGCGTCGCCAGGACGTTGATCGCATCGTCGTGAGGCGGTGGTGGGCCGATGTCCGGCGGGCTCCAAAGCATCGGCCCGACGAAACGCAGCGCCGCCGGCCACGCGCGTTCGAATTCGAGTTCGCGCAGGCCCAGGCCGAGAATGCATTCGGGCGAATACGCCGCTTCGCTGCCGTCGTCGCGATAGAGCGACGGAAACCCGAGTGCGGTGAGTCGGCGACGGTGAAAGTGATGCACGCTCCATTTGAAGCCGCGCACTGTTGTTGCCGCGATCGCATCGCGGCTGCGACCGAGCGCGCCGATACCGGGCATCCAGCCGCCGAGATAGGCCGGCGGCCCGCCCGGCGCTTCGATCACGCACGGCGACGGATGACTGGTCCACCACGGAATGCCGCGACGCTGCGCGGCCGCACCGGCGACGGGCAGGGTGAAATCGGCGATCACCAGATCCGGTCGCGTATGCGAGTAACGTGAATCGAGCGCCTGGCCGAACGCGTCGAGCAATTCGAGGCTGCGCCGGAACTGCGCGTGCAGCCGCAGCGGATGCGCACCCACCGCATGCGGCGGGTCGACGATGGCCTTCAGCGCGGCGTCCGCGCCGGGCACGACCGCGCTGCCTGCGAGGCCGGCTGCGCGGATCCGCGGCTGCGCGGCTTCGGTGCTGATCACTTCGATATCGGCGACCTCGCGCAGCGCGCGGCCGATCGCGAGGATCGGATGCAGATGCCCCGCGAACGGCGGCGCCAGCAGTTCGATGCGCGGCCGGCTCATGCGCCGCGCAGCCAGTCGAGTTGCGCGCGCGCGGCGGCGATCACCGGATTGCGCGCCGGATCGCCGTCGAGGTAGTCCATATGCCCTGCGGCGATGCGCTGCGGCGCCGGGCCGTCGCCGGGACCGAGCCATGCGGCGATGCGGTCGCGGTCGCCGCGCAGCTGTGCGCCGTCGATGCCGCGCGGCCAGCGCGGCCCGACCGCGCCGTAGGCGACGATGCGCAGACGCGCGCGGTCGGCATCGTCGAACGGCGCGATCAGCGCATCGAACAGCGCCATGCCGCAGCTGCCGACCAGCAACAGCGTGCGCGGAGCGTGCAACAGCCGTTCGCGCGCGGCGTCGCACTGCGCCGGAGTCACGCCGTGCAGGCGGCCGCGGCGCGCGCCGAGATACTGACGGCCGTTGGCGAGGCTCGCACGCAGCAGCGGGACCGGTCGCCATGCGCCCGCGGCGCTGTCCCAGGGGAACTGATGCGGATCGAAATGGACGTCGTCGCTGCGTTCGGCCAACGCATCCAGCGCGGAACGCTGCACAGGTGACAGTGCGCCGCGTCCCGGATCGCTCTGTCCGGTGAGGAAGGCGACGCGCGGCCTCGCGTTCAAGGTCGTACGCTCACGGCAGTTCCTCGAAACGGTCGTTCGCGATCACCCGGTAGCGATGCTCGCGCCAGCGGATGCGCGTATCCAGCAGCGCGTGCAGCAGATGCAGCGGCAGCAGCAGCGCCACCAGCAGCGACGACAGCGGTTCGATGCGCGCGGCCTCGCCGGCGCAAGCGCGCTGCAGTACGCGCCGGCCGAACACATGCGCCGATGCGCCCAGCGCGAATGCGATGACGCCCGGCCACGATGGCGCGATCGCGAGCGCCGTTGTGGCGATCAGCGGCAGCGCCGTGGGCAGGCCCTGGCCGAGCGCGATCCGCAGCCGCGCCGGCCACGGCTGCGTGCGCAGCAACAGGCGCGCGAACAGCATCCAGCGATGCATCTGGCGGATGTAGGCGCGCAGATCGGGCAACGCGGTGCGCATCCACACCGGCTCGCAGCGCTGCTCGATGCGGCCGCCGCCCGCAAGCGCCGCCTGCGCCATCGCCAGATCGTCGGTGAGATGACGCAGGCGCGGCGCGAAGCCGCCGATCGCCATCAGCGCGTCGCGACGCATCGCCCACGCCATGCCGTTGATCGTCGGCGTGTCGCCGCGCAGACGCGGCGGCAGATACGTGAGCGCGGCGCTGTCGTTGACGAAGCGCGCGAGCAGCCGTGCCCCGAATCCCTGCGCCGGTAGATAGATCGGCAGCGCGGTCGAGACCGTCGGCGCATCGACGCGGCTGTCGCCGAGCGCGGCGAGCAGCGCATCCAGCGTCGAGGCCGGCATGCGCGCGTCGTCGTCGAGCACCAGCACCGCATTGCCTGCGCAGCGCATGAGCGCACGGTCGAGCTTGAACAGTTTCGGGTTGATCGCGGGCGGACAGGGCGGATGCTCGCTCACTTCGACGCGCGCGCGCAGCGCGGGCTGCGCGTCGATGATGGATCGCACGGTATCCGCTGCGACCGCGTCGTCGCTGTCGATCAGCCAGTGCAGTGTCGCGCCGTGGGCGCCGAGCGTCCGCAACGATGCGCCCAGCGTCTCGGCGAGTGTGGCGTCGCCGCTGCGGATCGGTTGCAGCACGTCCACGCCGTCGAAGCGCTTCGATTCGTCGCCGTTTCCGGTGTCGTCGTGGGCAGGAAACATCGGCATCGCCCGCAGCGCGCGCCAGGCCGCGGCCTGACGCAGCAGTTCCAGCGCCGGCCACAGCGCGACCGGCAGCCACCACAGCCATGCGCAGTCCGCGTTCATCCGGGCTGCTGCCGCTGCCATTCGACGAACGCGTCGACGCCTTCCGCCAGCGTCTGCGATGGCGCGCCGAGCACCGCGCGCGCCTTCGCGATATCGAAGGTCTTGCTGAACACGAGCACGTCGATGCCGAAGCGCGTCACCGGCGGTTCGCCGCGCAGCGGCAGCAGGGTCCACGCGAGTTCCGCGGCATGCGCGGCGGCATGAGCGACGCGATACGGCACCTTGCGCGTGGGCGGCGGCAGGTCGAGGCGGCGGAAGATCCGCGCGATGAAGTCCTGCATCGGCACCGGCTCGCCGTGGCTGAGATTGAAGGCGCCGACGGCGTCCGGCCGCTGCGCCGCGCGCAGCATGTAGTCCGCGAGCGCATCGACCGAAATCAGATCGCCGATCGCGGGCGGCGCATCGCGCACGATCTGCGGCAGTTTGCCGCGCTTCGCCGCGGCCAGCAGGCGCGGGAACAGCACGGTGTCGCCGGGGCCGAACACCGCACGCGGCCGCAGGATGGTCCACGCACCTGCGTAGTCGCGCACCAGCGTTTCGCCCGCAGCCTTGGTCTCGGCATAGGTGTTGGCGAAGGTCGGGCCGATGGGATCGTCCTCGCGCATGCCCAGTTGGTCGCGCGGCTGGTAGTGCACCGAACTGGACGAAATGTAGATCAGCTTCGGTCGACCATGCGCGCGGCACCAGTCGATCACGTGAGCGGTGGCGTCGACGTTGTGGCGCAGATACTCCCGGCGCGGCGCGAACGGCGACGACAGCGCGGCGGCATGGATCACGACGTCCGGCGCGAATCGATTCGCGATGTCGAGCGCGCCGGGTGTCGAGAGATCGATCGAACGATAGTCCGCGTCGGGCAGCGCGCGCCGGCCGACGCCGAGCAGTTCCAGCCCCGGCGTATTGCGGAAGCGCTGCATGAAACGTCCGCCGATGAAGCCGGACGCGCCTGTGAGCAGGATCTTCATGGGGATGCCGTCGTTGTGCGCGTCTTCATGGCGTGCCCCGCATCGCGTCCGGCAATCGCGCATAGCTGCCGGCGCAGTGCGAAGGCAGGATGCAACGGCTGTCGTCGCTGTCGCGCAGCACGCGGCGCAGACGCATCAGCGTGTCGCGCTGCACGTCCCAGTCGTCCGCGAGCAGGCGCGTGGGCCATGCCGATGCCGCGGCTTCGCCGTTGTCGTCGATGCGCCACGTCGCATCGCCCGCGAGCAGATATTCGCGGTCGTCCTCATGGCGCAACAGCAGGCCGTAGTGCCCGCGCGCGTGTCCGGGCAGCGGCACCGCGCGCAGGCTGCCGTCGCCGAGCAGATCGAAGCCGTCGCCCAGCTCGCGCCACGCATGCGGCAGCGCGGCGCGCGGCAGCGATTCGATCGCGCGGTGGCGCATATTGAAATCGTCCGGCAGCAGATCGAGCAGCGTCGCCTTGCGCAGGCGCGTGAGTCGACCCGCGTTGCGCGCTGCGCGCAGCGCGTCGCCGCCGCACCAGATCGCAGCATGCGGCAGGTCGCGCAGCCCGGCGATATGGTCGGCGTGCAGATGCGAGGCGAAGACGAAGCGCACTTCGTGCATCGCGATGCCATGACGCGCGAGCTGGGTCTGCAGGCATTCGCTGTCGGGCAGCGTGACGGGCGTGGTCCAGCGGTACAGACGTTCCGGGAAACGCGCGGTGGCGCGCTCGAAGTGTCCGGAATAGCCGGTGTCGAAGAGGATCGCGCCGGCGCCTGGATGGCGGATCAGGCCGACCAGCGCCGGGAACACGCCGGTCCGCCACGCGCCGCCGCGTAGCGCGAAGCATTCGGGATGCGTGCAATGCCCGACCCGCAGCATCGTCAGCGACGTGCGCGGGAATGCGTCGGCCTGCGCAGGCGTCACAGCCGCAACACCGCGCCGCCGAGCGTAACGCCGGCCGCCGTGCCGATCAGCAGCGCGTTGTCGCCGCGCACGAGCCGTCCTGACGACAGCGCGTGATGCAGCGCGGTCGGCAACGACGCCGAGACCTGGTTGCCGTGCGCGGCGAAGATATCCTCGACGCGTTCGCGCGGCACGCCGATGCGCTTGAAGATGTGCTGCATGCCGAGCTGCGAGGCCTGATGCGGCACAACGCGATCGATGTCGGCCAACGCAAGGCCCGCGTCGTCCAGCAGTTCGCCGACGAAGCGATCGAACTGTTCCGCCGCGGCGCGGTACAGGCGCTTGCCGTCCATGCGGAACGTGCTGATCTCGCGATAATCGCCGTCGTAACGCATCGGCGCAAACCGCGAACCGCCGCCTGGAATCTCGCAGGCGTGCGCGGATTCCGACCAGGTTTCGAAACGCGCAGCGAGCAGCGCCGGGTCGTCGTCGTCATCGCTCATGTCGAGTACCGCCGCCGCAGCGCCATCGCCGAACAGACCGAAGGTATCGAGATCGGCTGGATCCAGCGCCCGCGAGGCGAGATCGCAGGAGGTCAGCAGCACGCGTCGATAACGTCCGCTGTGCAGCAGCGAGGCGACGAGGTCCAGCCCCATCAGGAAACCGATGCAACTGGCGTTGACGTCGAACGCGGGGATGCGCGCCAGACCCAGTTCGCGATGCAGCAGCGCGGCGTTGCACGGCATGGCCTGGTCGGCGCTGGCGTTGGCGCAGATCACCGCGTCGATGTTGTTCGCGCCGATGCCTGAAGCATGCAGCGCGGCCAGCGCCGCTTCGGCCGAGACTTGGGCCGCGTTGCGTTCGGGCTCGTGCCCGCGTCGCGCCACGCCGGTGCGCGCCTGCACCGTGCCCGGCGCGAGTCCGAGGCGGGCGTCGAGATCAACGCTGTCCAGCCACTGCTGCGGCGTCGAAATGCCGGTGCCGAGGATGCGCAGCGGTCTGGGGCGATTCGGGATCATGAACGTTCGCGTCGGGGCCAACGCGCAATGTAGCGTTTCGACGGCGGATCTGCGCAGCGGAGCGGCAAGTCGCGCGATGCGCTACCGGTCGTCGATGCTGCGCGCCGTCGATACTGCGTTTGTCGTCGTCGTCGTCGTCGTTGCGGCGGCTCAGCTCTGGCCGTTGAACAGCTCGCGGCCGATCAGCATGCGGCGGATTTCGTTGGTGCCGGCGCCGATGGCGTAGAGCTTGGCGTCCCGCAGCAGGCGGCCGGTCGGGTATTCGTTGATGTAGCCGTTGCCGCCGAGGGTCTGGATGGCTTCCAGCGTCACCTGCACCGCGGCGTCGGAGGCGTGCAGCAGGCAACTGGCGGCGTCGATGCGCGACCTGTGGCCGGCGTCGTAATCGCGCCCGACCTGATAGGCGAACGCGCGCGACGACTGCAGCGCGGTGTACATGTCGGCGATCTTGGCCTGCATGATGCCGAAGGTGCCGATGGCGGCATCGAACTGCTTGCGTTCGCGCACGTAGGGCAGGGCGATATCCATCGCCGCCTGCATCAGCCCGATCGGGCCGCCGCTCAGCACCAGGCGTTCGGTGTTCAGGCCGCTCATCAGCACCTTCACGCCCTTGTGCACTTCGCCCAGCACGTTTTCGGCGGGGATCTCGCAGTCCTGGAACACCAGTTCGCAGGTGTTGCTGCCGCGCATGCCCAGCTTGTCGAGTTTCTGCGCGGTGCTGAAGCCCTTCATGCCCTTTTCGACGATGAACGCGGTCATGCACTGGCTGCCGGCGTCCTTGCCCGCGGTGCGCATGTAGACCACCAGCACGTCGGCTTCCGGGCCGTTGGTGATCCACATCTTGTTGCCGTTCGCGACCCAGACATCGCCGCGCAGCTCTGCCGTACAGCGCATCGAACCGACCACGTCGGAACCCGCGCCGGGTTCGCTCATCGCCAGCGCGCCCTTCCATTCGCCGCTGCACAGTTTCGGCAGGTACTTTTGGCGCTGCGCTTCGTTGGCGTTGACGTAGAGATTGCTAACGCAGAGATTGGAGTGCGCGCCGTAGCTCAGGCCCACCGAGCCGGAGGCGCGGGAGATTTCCTCCATCGCCACCAGATGGGCGAGATAACCCATGTCGCTGCCGCCGTATTCGCCGGCGATGGTCAGACCCAGCAGGCCCATCTCGCCGAGCTTCGGCCACAGGTCCTGCGGGAAGACGTTCTCCTCGTCGATCTGCGCGGCGCGCGGCGCGATCTCGGCCTCGGCGAAGCGACGGACCGCATCGCGGAGGGCATCGATGTCTTCACCAAGCGGGAACGGGCGCATCTTCAAATCCTTGGGATTGATCGAGGAATTCGACGGAGCGAAAGCCCCCTTGAGTCAAGGGGGCTGCCGCGACAGCGGCGGGGGGATATGTTGCAGTGAAGCACGGGCAGCGAAGCATGGGGCCCAAGGTTTGCGAAGCAAACTTTGGGTGATTTCCGGCGGAGGTGGAAATCAATGTCCGCGCATGCGACCGAGGAAGCGCGGCGCGGTACGGCCCATCGGCAGTTTGAGCTTGCCGATCGCAGAGATGCGCTCTTCGGCCAGACGGTCGGCGGCCAGATAGGTCGGGATGCCGTCGCGGTCGGAGATCTCGTAGATGCGCGCAAGGTTGTGATAGATCGTGCGCATCATCCGCATCGCGCGCTCGCGGTTGTAGCCGTCGATCTCCAGCGACACGTTCATCACGCCGCCGGCGTTGACCGCGTAATCCGGCGCGTAGAGGATGCCGCGCTTCTGCACTTCGTCGCCGATCGCGTTGTTCGCCAGCACGTTGTTGGCGGCGCCGCAGATGATCTTCGCCTTCAGGCGCGGCAGGGTCTGTTCGTTGACGGTGCCGCCCAGTGCGCACGGCGAGTAGACGTCGGCGTTGACGTCGTAGATCTCGTCAGGCGCCACCGCTTCGGCGCCGTACTCGTTCACCGCGTGCGCAACCAGTTCCTTGTTGATGTCGGTGACGAAGATCTTCGCGCCGCGTTCCTTCAGCAGTTTCACGAACTCCATGCCGACGTGGCCGAGGCCCTGCACCGCATAGCTGTGGCGGCCGACTTCCTCGTCGCCGTATTTCTTGTTCAGCGTGGCCATCAGGCCCTGCAGGGTGCCGTAGGCGGTGAACGGCGACGGATCGCCCGAGCCGCCGTGGACCTGATGCACGCCGGTGACGTATTCGGTTTCGCGATACACGTATTCCATATCGTTCACATCGATGCCGACGTCCTCGGCGGTGATGTAGCGGCCGCCCAGCGAATCGACGAACTTGCCGAACGCGCGGAACAGCGCTTCGGATTTGTCCTTCGACGGATCGCCGATGATCACCGCCTTGCCGCCGCCGATGTTCAGGCCCGCGACCGCGTTCTTGTAGGTCATGCCGCGCGACAGGCGCAGCACGTCGTTCAGCGCGTCCTGCTCGGTCTTGTAGGGCCACATCCGCAGGCCGCCCAGCGCGGGGCCCAGCACGGTGTTGTGGATGGCGATGATGGCTTTCAGCCCCGCATCCTTGTTGTGGCAGAACACGACCTGTTCGTGGCCATTGTTTTCGATGTGTTCGAAGATCATCGGAAGCTCCAGTGCGCGGGCGTCGGAGGGCTCCGATACGCCGAAGTATGTTGCAAGCCTTTGAATCTCATGGCATCAGCGGCTTGGCGGAACGGCCGGTACGGGCCGTAGGCGCGCAAGTGTAGAGGGTGCGACGCGCTTTTGCATGGGCACTCGGGCAGCGCCCGTTCAGCGCTGCGGAGCCGGTGCGAACGGTTTGCGGCCTGCCTCGGACCCGGCGTTTCGCGCAACGGATGCATCCGGATCGTCCTCTCGTGCGTATCGAAACGTGATGCCGGCAGCAATCGCAATCGCAGTGGCATTGCGCACCGGGCACGCTCATCCAAGGGGGAATACACATGTCGAAACACACAGTGGGCGGCTTCGCCGCCCTGCTGACACTCGTTGCTGCGATCGCGATGCCGATCCGGGCGCAGGATCCGCCCGGCGTCGCGAAAGCCGTGCCTGCAGAGGTCGCTGCGCCTCGCGATGCCGCCGCGTCGGCGGAACCGGCGAACGAGGCCGAGGCTGCAGACGCCGTCGTTGCGAAGCCGGCTGCGCCGCCCGCTGCGAAGCCCGCAGCACAGAAACCCGCAGCGCAGAAACCCGCCTTGCAAAAACCTGCCGTGCAGAAGCCTGCGGCCGCGAAGCCTGTCGCTGCGAAGCCTGCGCCTGTCGTTTCGATCCAGGGAAGACTCGAGCTCGTCGCCGGCCAGAAGCAGCGCGTCGACGCCGGCGAGGTGGCGGATGGCCTCGTGTATTTCCTGCCGAAGGCGGGCAATCCCAAGCCGAAGCCCGGCTACTTCACCATCCGCACCCACAGCAAAGGCTTTTCGCCCGCGCTGCTGGTGGTGCCGGCGGGCAGCACCGTCGCGTTTCCCAATCGCGACACCGTGCTGCACAACGTGTTCTCGCGCACGCCTGGTGCGATCTTCGATCTGGGCAATTACGGTCCCGGACAGAGCCGCCAGCAGGTGTTCACCAGGCCGGGCCTGATCACGGTGAACTGCAATGTGCATTACACGATGCGCGCGACGGTCGTGGTGATGGCAACGCCTTATTACACGCGCCCGGACAAAAACGGTCGTTTCGAACTGACCGGCCTGCCGTCGGGCCCGGGCACGCTGGTGTACTGGCATCCGCGTACCGCCGCGGCCACGACGCAGATCGCGCTGCCGAACGCGACCGCACAGAAACAGACACTCATCGCTACCAAGCCGCGCAGCGATCACCACGCAGGGACGCATTGAACCATGACGAATTCCGTACGCTATGCGCTGTTCAGCGCGCTCGTCCTGATCGCCGCAGCGGCTACCGCGGCGGGGCTTTACATGCTTCACGACCGTCGCCTGTCCGATGCCGTGGCCGCGGATCATCTGGCCGCCATCCGCTCCGCACAGACGCTGGTGGAGCGCGCGCAGACCGATCAACTCACGGTGCGCGCGCAGTTGATCGCGAGCAATCAGGCGGTGACCGGCTACATCGTGCAGTCGCTGGAGACCTCATTGCCCGGCACCGAAGTGGACTATGCCTCGGTGGTCGATCTGCTCGAAGAGCGCCGCAGCCAGCTCGGTCTCGCGCTGGCGGCCGTGCTGGACGCCGACGGACGCATCGTGGCGATCACCGAGCCGCTGGCCGGCCGCGAGAGCCTCGGCGATCTCCCCGCATTCCTTGCGGCACGCGAGACACAGGCCGCGCGTACCGCGGTGCTGGTCGACAGGACGCGGCTGCTCGGCATCGCCATTCAGCCGCTTGCGGTGTATGGCGCCAACGAGGCTTATCTGCTGGTCGGCATGCCGGTCAACCAGGCGTTCGCGGAATCCATCGCCCAGGTCGGCGCCGCCGATGTCGCGGTGTTGATGCGGACCGCGGATGGTCCGCTCATCGCTGCGTCGACATTCCCCGCCGCGGAATCCGCCCGGCTCACCGAGGCGCTGCGCGCGAACAAAGCCGATACCGGCGGCAAGACCGACAGCCGTCTGATGATCGACATCGGCGGCGTCGCCCATCGCGCTTCGCTCGCCCCGTTGTTCGGAGATGCCGACGCGCGCCTGCTGGCGGTGATCCCGAACGACAGCGGCTCGGCGGTCTTCGGCGCTTCGTGGCTGCCGTTCTTCATCGGCGTCGGTCTGGCGCTGCTGCTGTTGGCCGTCGCGCTGGCGATGCTGTGGTTCCGCCTGCTCGCACCGGCCGACGCGCTGGCGCGGATGGTCGAATACTCCGCGGATTCCGGCGATTTCCGGGTGAAGGCGCCGCTCAAGGGCGGCAAGACGATCCGCCGCATCGCCGAAGCCTTCAATCGCGCCTGCGAACGCGTCGTTTCGGCGCAGAAACCCTGATGGCCGCGTCATCCCATGGCATCGCGCACCGCGGCGATGCACCGATCGTTCCAACACAGAAGGACATCCAGATGCTCCAGCGATACAGACGGCATCCGCTGCCGCGTACACGCACGCTCGCTGTCGCGTGCCTGCTTTCGATCTGCGCATCCCAGGCGTGGGCGCAGGACGTCTCCGATCTGGAGACGGCGCCCGAAGACGAAGCGCCGGTGGAGCCCGCGAATCCGGCCACCGGCGGAAAACTGCTGCTCACCGCCGGCGTGACCCAGATCGAAGGCGCGGCCGGTGGCGGCCTCACGCCGTGGGCGGTGATCGGCGGTTACGGGGAAAACAACCAGTTCGGCGCGAATGCGTTCTACACCCGCGTCGATGTCGACGACTACAACCTCGTCAGCTATGGCGCGATGATCGGCTTCCGCGATCGGGTCGAATTGAGCGTGTCGCGCCAGGCGTTCGATACCGAACAGGTCGGCGCCGCGCTGGGACTGGGCGCGGGCTACACGATCCGCCAGGACACCTATGGCGTGAAAGTGAAACTGTTCGGCGACGCCGTGCTGGAGCAGGACAGCTGGGTGCCGCAGGTCGCGGTCGGCGCGCAGCACAAGCGCAACGACCGCGGCGCACTGGTGCGCGCCATCGGCGCCGAAGACGACAGCGGCACCGATCTGTACGTCAGCGCCACAAAACTCTATCTGGACAAGAGCCTGCTGCTGAACGCGACCGTGCGGTTCACCGAGGCCAACCAGTTCGGCATCCTCGGTTTCGGCGGCGACCGCGACAGCGGCTATTCGCCGCAGTTCGAGACCTCGATCGCCTATCTGGTCGATCGCCGTCTCGCGATCGGCGCCGAATACCGCACCAAGCCGAACAACCTCGACATCGCCGACGAAGACGATGCCTGGGATGTGTTCGTCGCCTGGGCGCCGAACCGCCACGTGTCGCTGACGGTCGCGTATGTCGACCTCGGCAACATCGTCATTCGCGACAGTCAGCGCGGCGTCTACGCCTCGCTGCAGGTCGGCTTCTGATATCCCTTCCGGAGATGAACATGCGTATTCCAATGCTTTTCCGTGCGCTTCCGCTCGCCGCGGCTTGCATCGTTTTCCACGCGTCGCCGGCGTTCGCGCAGGACGCGACGGCTCAGGACGCGGCCTCCGCACCTGTCCCGCCGCGCGCTGCGGGCGTGCCCGATCCCGCACCCGCGCATCCGGAACTCGCCGGCGTGTTCGAGCAGTTCGGCGGCATGCCCGGCATGACCGCGCTGATGGACGACTTCATGGTCATCCTGCTCGAAGACCCGCGCATGCGGCCGTTCTTCGAGAAGGTCGACCACGACCGCGTCAAACTTCAGCTCGCGGAGCAGTTCTGCGCCATCCTCGGCGGCGGCTGCGCCTACAGCGGCCGCGACATGAAAGAGACGCACGCCGCATTCGCGATCGACAAGGCCGATTTCAATGCGCTGGTCGAAGACCTGCAGATCGCGATGAATCGTCGCGGCGTGCCGTTCCGCGCGCAGAACAAGCTGCTGGCGATCCTGGCGCCGATGCATCGCGAGGTCATCACCCGCTGAAAGCCGCGCGCTGAGCGCGCTTTCGTAGGAGGGCCTTCAGGCCCGAGCTCTAGAGCGTAAACCCCATCAGGCAGAAGCTCGGGGCTGAAGCCCCTCCTACGAAAGCACAGCGATCGAATTCAAACGTCATTGCACCGGCTCGATCGTTACCACGGACGGTAACGTCCCTGGCGGATCCACAGCGTCGCCAGCCATTTCTCGCCGGCCTCCACCGGCGTGCCGGCGTGCAGCGAATCGGGGTCGGGGCGGCCGTCGGGATGCAGGTTGTCGAAGATCACCGCGCGTCCCGGGACCGGGTCCACGCGCAGGCCGGGCACCGGAAATTCGGTCGCGCCGCCGGCTTCCACCGCATTGAGGTAGACGCAGATGGTGCGCAGCCGGTTGCCGGCCAGCGGCCGGTCGCGTTCGATCGCGCCGGGCGGCGCGTAGTCGCGGTGCGGGCGATATTCCTCGCCGGGCGCGTAACGCAGCACGGTCAGGCGTTCGGCATGCGGCAGGTCGATGCCGGCCGCCGCCGCCATCCGCAGTTGCACCAGACGCAGCGCGCTGGTTTCCAGCAGCGGATCGACGCTGGTATCGCTGCTGGTGCGGATCTCGATCTTCAGCGCTTGTCCGGTCGCCGGATCGATGGTCGTCGAATGCTTCAGATACGGCCGCGCGCTGGCGATCAACAGCCGGCATTCGTCGGCGGACAGCAGCCGGTCGATCACCGACACGCGCGGCCGTTCGCACAGCGCGCGCGCCGTTGGCGGCAGCAGGGCGTCTTCCAGCGCCAGCTGCCGCGGCGGCGCCGCAGCGCCCGGCGGCGGCAGCGTGAACGCGGGCAGCCGCGCGAAGCCGTTCGCTTCGATCTGCGTCCACAGGTCTGCGGCCACGTCGGGCTGCGCTTCGCAGCCTTCGCCGTGGGCCAGACGCTCGGCCATCAGCGCCGCGGCGATGGCGTCGCCGCGCGCGGCGGCGCGTTCCAGCAACTGCATGCACAGCGCCTGGTCCTCGGGATGCGGCTTGCGACCGAAATGGATCGCCGCGGCCAGCAGCGCCGGCGGGAAATCCGCCTGCACCGCGCGAAGCAGCCGATCGTTGATGCGGCCGTCGCGCGGCAGCGCCGCCCCGCCCAGCGAGATCTGCACCAGGAAATCGCTCGCCGCCGGATGTCCGGCCTGCTCGGCGCGCTGGAACCATGCGATGGCGTCGCGCGGTTCCGCCGCCCCGCCGATGCCGTACAGCCGCATCCGCGCGTATTCGAGCTGCGCGCCGACGTGCCCGGCTTCGGCCGCGCGTCGATGCCAGTTGTGCGCTTCTTCCATCCGCTGTGCCGCCACCAGCGCATTCGCCAGCGCGAACGCATGTTCGACCGACCCGGCTTCGGCCGCGGTCTGCAGTTCGGCGAGCGAAGGTTGCGCGCTCACAGTTGCGACTCCAGCGGCAGCCACGAAATCGCATGCGCGCTGAAACGCTGCCAGCCGGTGGTATCGGGCTCCTTCGAGTGCAGCGACGGCGGCTGCGGCACGCGATCCAGCCAGCGCGGTTTGCCGCGTTTATCCAGGTGCATCCAATAGCTCAGGTCCGGCGCCGCCAGGCGCAGATATTCGTCGCGCACCGCTTTCGCCAGCGCGGCGTCGTCGAACATCACGCCCATCTCGGTGTTGAGATACGCCGAACGCGCATCGAGATTGAACGAACCGATGAAACCGCGCGTGTCGTCCACGCTGTAGGCCTTGGTGTGCAGGCTGGCGCCGCTGCTGCCGAACAGGCTGCTGCCGGGATGTCCCTGCGCGCGCAGTTCGTACACGTGCACGCCGCCGCCGATCAGCGTATTGCGATACGGCCGGTACGCGCCGTAGACCGCGGCGACATCGTTCGCCGCCAGCGAATTGGTGACGATGCCCACGGTGACGCCCTTGCCGACCAGCGCGGTCATGTCCGCGGTCACCTCGGGGCCGGGCACGAAATACGGCGAGATCAGCAGCGCCTTGCGCTTGGCGGTGGACAGATCCTTCGCGATGGCATGCACCAGCCATTCGTCGCGGCTGTCGTCCTCCCATTTCAGCGGCGGGTCCGCGACCAGATGGATGCGGTCGCTCCAGAACGGTTCCAGCCGCTTGCCGGCGTAGTCCTGCACGCGCGGCGACGACTCGACCCGCTGCAGATAGCGCCGCGCCGCCGGGCTGGCGGCTTCGGCTTCGATGGCTTCGCCCAGTTCGTCGAACGCCCCGGCCGGCGCGCGCGCCAGCCCCTTCAGCGGCACCGCCGCCTCGCTGTTCCAGTAGCGGTCGAACATCGCGCTGGTTTCTTCCACCGCCGGCCCGAACAGCACCACGTCCAGGTCGCGGAAATTCACCTCGTCGCCGGCGCCGAAATATTCCACGCCGATATTGCGGCCGCCCACCACCGCCACCCGGCCGTCGGCGATCCACGCCTTGTTGTGCATGCGGTGATTGACGCTGAAGATCCGCTGGATGAGTTCGATGATCCGTGCCGGGCCGCTGCGGTTGCGGAACGGGTTGTACAGCCGCAGCTCGATGTTCGGATGGCTGTCCAGCAACAGCAGCTTCGAGTCCATGCCCTCGGCGTTCATGTCGTCCAGCAGCATGCGCACGCGCACGCCGCGCTCGGCGGCCTGCCAGGCTTCGCGACCCAGCAGGCGGCCGGTCAGATCGTCGTGCCAGATGTAGTACTGCAGATCCAGGCTGCGCCCGGCCTTCTGCGCCGACAGCGCCCGCGCCGCAAACGCCTCCACGCCGTCGGTCACCAGCAGCGCCCCGGTCTTGCCGGGATGCGCGGCCAGCAGCGGCGCGAGTTCGCGGTCCAGCTCGGTCGCGTCGGCCTGCACCGGCAATGCCGCGCTTGGCGCGCCGTTCGCCGGCGGCGTGAAGTGGTTGGCCAGCAGCAGCCCGGTGCCGATCAGCATCGCGAACGAAAACGCGCCCCAGCGCACGATCCGCCAGAAACGCGAAGCCGGTGTCATCGAACGGATCGGTGTGTTGTTCCCCATGCGGCGGAGTATCCCCGCCCGGGCGCCGGACAGGCAAGGCGAGCACGCCCGCGCGGGACCATACGGCTGGGGCGGGGAGGGCCCGCAGGCTAGAATGCGCGAATCCCCGTTTCCGCACGGAGCGCGCCATGAGCACGCCAGCCGCACCCGCCCTCGACCAGATCACGTCTTCGGCACTGAACGAGCACTCGCCGCTGCGGTTCGTCACCGCCGCCAGCCTGTTCGACGGCCACGACGCCGCCATCAACATCATGCGCCGGCTGATCCAGGCGCAGGGCGCCGAAGTCATCCACCTCGGCCACAACCGCAGCGTCGAGGACGTGGTCCGCGCCGCGCTGCAGGAAGACGCCGACGCCATCGCGCTGTCCAGCTACCAGGGCGGCCACGTCGAATACTTCAAGTACATGGTCGACATGCTGAAGGAACGCGGCGCTTCGCATATCCGCGTCTTCGGCGGCGGCGGCGGCACCATCACCCCGGAAGAGATCCGCGAACTGCAGGCCTACGGCGTCGAGCGCATCTATCACCCGAACGACGGCATGCACATGGGCCTGGTCGCGATGATCGAGGACGTGGTGCGCCGCGCCGGCGCCGCGCGCCTGCCGGTGGAAAAGCCGCATCGCATCGACATCGCCAGCGAGGGCGACTCCGACGAAATCACCATCGGCCGCATGCTCAGCGCCATAGAGGAAGGCGCGCTGGACGAATCCGAACTGGTCCATCTGCGCAAGGAATGGCAGTTGGCCGGCGGCGGCACCCCGGTGGTCGGCATCACCGGCACCGGCGGCGCCGGCAAATCGTCGGTCACCGACGAACTGCTCAACCGCTTCCTCGCCAATTTCCCCGAGATGCGCATCGCCGTGGTGTCGGTCGACCCCACCCGTCGCCGCACCGGCGGCGCGCTGCTAGGCGACCGCATCCGCATGAATTCGCTGCGCAGCAAACGCGTGTTCATGCGTTCGATGGCCACCCGCCGCCAGCACGCGGCCACGAACGTGGTGCTGAAGGACTGCGTCGGTTTCCTGCGCTCGCTGGGCTACGATCTGGTGATCGTCGAAACCGCCGGCATCGGCCAGAGCGATTCGGAGATCGTCGATCTCGTCGATTTCCCGATGTACGTGATGACCAGCGATTTCGGCGCGCCCAGCCAGCTCGAAAAGATCGACATGCTCGATTACGCCGAACTGGTGGTGCTGAACAAGTTCGACAAGCGCGGCGCCGAAGACGCACTGCGCGACATCCGCAAGCAGTGGAAGCGCAACCGCGTCGCGTTCCAGACGCCCGACGAGGATGTGCCGGTCTATCCGACCATCGCCTCGCAGTTCAACGACCCCGGCATCAGCTGGATGTTCGCGAATCTGTGCCGATTGATGCGCGAGAAGCTCGGCGTCGGCGGAAACGCATCCGTGGTGGCTTCTGTAGGAGGGGCTTCAGCCCCGAGCTCTTCCTCGAATCTCAAGGCAGGGCAAAAGCTCGCGGCTGAAGCCGCTCCTACGAAAAGCAACAGCCGCATCGACTGGCACCCGAACATCGACACCTCGCTGAAAGAGCCGCGCGCCACCGTGCTGATCCCCGGCAGTCGCGTGCGCTATCTCGCCGAGATCGCCGAACAGGGCCGCGGCATCAACCGCCAGATCGAAACCCAGGCCGAGATCGCCGACCGCGCGCAGTCGTATTGGCAGTCGTTGCATGATCTGGGCGACGAGGCGCTGCCGAAGTCGCTGGATCTCTACGCCGCCGACGCTCTCGTAGGAGGGGCTTCAGCCCCGTGCTCTTCCTCGAAGACCGCGGTGGAGCAAGAGCTCGCGGCTGAAGCCGCTCCTACAAAAGCCGATCCGACGCTGATCACCCTCCGCCAACGCTACAACGACGCCGTCCAATCGCTGTCGTCCGAAGCCCTGAAGCTGCTGCGCGAATGGCCGATGCGGCTCAAGTCCATCGTCGATGAAGTCACCGAATACCAGGTCCGCGACAAGACCATCAAGGTCGAGAACTACCGCGAATCGCTGTCCTACCAGAAAATCCCCAAGATCGCCGCGCCCACCTACAAGAGCTGGGGCGAACTGCTGGTGTTCCTGCAGAAGGAAAACCTGCCCGGCTACTACCCGTACACCGGCGGCGTCTATCCGTACCGCCGCACCGGCGAAGACCCCATCCGCATGTTCGCGGGCGAGGGCACGCCGGAGCGCACCAACCGCCGCTTCCATTACCTCAGCGTCGGCCAGCCGGCCGCGCGCCTGTCCACCGCCTTCGACAGCGTGACCCTGTACGGCGAAGACCCGGCGATCCGCCCCGACATCTACGGCAAGATCGGCAACTCCGGCGTCAACATCGCCACGCTGGACGACATGAAGAAGCTGTATTCCGGCTTCGACCTGTGCGCGCCCAGCACCTCGGTGTCGATGACCATCAACGGCCCGGCGCCGATCATCCTCGCGATGTTCATGAACACCGCCATCGACCAGCAGGTCGAGAAATATCTGCGCGCCGACCAGGCGCGCTGGGACGCCGCGCACGCCGTCATCGAAAAACTCTTCGAAGGCCGCACGCGTCCCGACTACAGCGGCGAACTGCCCGAGACCAACGACGGCCTGGGCTTGGGCCTGCTGGGCGTGACCGGCGACCAGGTGGTCGATGCCGAGACCTACGCGAAGATCAAGGCGCAGACCCTCGCCAGCGTGCGCGGCACGGTGCAGGCCGACATCCTCAAGGAAGACCAGGCGCAGAACACCTGCATCTTCAGCACCGAATTCGCGATGCGGATGATGGGCGACATCCAGCAGTATTTCGTCGATAAGAACGTCCGCAACTTCTATTCGGTGTCGATCAGCGGCTATCACATCGCCGAAGCCGGCGCGAACCCGATCTCGCAGCTCGCCTTCACCCTGAGCAACGGCTTCACCATCGTCGAGTACTACCTCGCCCGCGGCATGAAGATCGACGACTTCGCGCCCAACCTGTCGTTCTTCTTCAGCAACGGCATGGACCCGGAATACACCGTCATCGGCCGCGTCGCCCGCCGCATCTGGGCGCGTGCGATGCGCGAACGCTACGGCGCCAGCGCCCGCAGCCAGATGATGAAGTACCACATCCAGACCAGCGGCCGCAGCCTGCACGCGCAGGAAATCCAGTTCAACGACATCCGTACGACGCTGCAAGCGCTGTACGCACTCTTCGACAACTGCAACAGCCTGCACACCAACGCCTACGACGAAGCCATCACCACGCCCACCGAGGAATCGGTGCGCCGCGCGGTCGCGATCCAGATGATCATCAACAAGGAACTCGGCCTCAACTTCTGCGAAAACCCCTGGCAGGGCAGCTTCATCGTCGACAAGCTCACCGACATCGTCGAGGAAGCCGTTTACAAGGAATTCGAAGCCATCAGCGAGCGCGGCGGCGTGCTCGGCGCCATGGACACCATGTACCAGCGCGGCAAGATCCAGGAAGAGTCGATGACCTACGAGCACAAGAAGCACGACGGCAGCCTGCCGCTGATCGGCGTCAACACCTTCCTGCCGAAGGACCACGGCGGCGATATCGTCACCGAGATCGAACTCATCCGTTCGACCGAGGGGGAGAAGGGGCAGCAAATCGACAACGTCGCCAACTACCAGCGCCTCCGCAACCCGCTCTCTGTAGGAGCGGCTTCAGCCGCGAGCTCTGGCGACGGCCCCGGCCTCGCCTACCTCCAGAAAACCGCCCGCGACCGCCAGAACGTCTTCACCGCCTTGATGGAAGCGGTCAAAACCCATTCCCTCGGCCAGATCAGCCATGCGCTGTACGACGTGGGTGGGGAGTACAGAAGGAATATGTAAGCGATGTCCAGCCTGCTCGGTCAGATCAAGGAGGCGCTGGTGGCCTTCGCCGGTTTGAAAACGGCGCCGGCGCTGATCGGCGGGCTCGCGTTGGCATCGCATGGCGTCGTGCGCGCGACGCGCGACGTCGATTTCCTGGTCGACGCCGACGACGCCGACCGATTGCACGACATCCTGCTCGGCCTCGGCTATCGCTGTCTCCATCGCAGCGAAGACGCCGCCAACTACCTGCGCGGCAAAGACGGCTTCGATGTGCTCTATGCCCACCGGCCTACGGCCCGAAGGTTGTTGAGCGAAGCGGACGAGCGCCAGACCGGCTTCGGTCGCCTGCGTGTCATCGGGGCGGAAGGGCTCATCGCGTTCAAGCTGCAGGCCTATGTCAACGACCCGACGCGGGGCCGCGATCTCGACGACCTCCGCGCCCTGTTCAAGGCCAATGCCGGCCAGCTCGACATGGACGAAGTGCGGCGCTACTTTGCACTCTTCGATCGGGAAGACCTGCTGGAGGCGCTGACGGATGGCCGTTGAGCGACACCCCAAAACCGGCGCCCCCATTCTGCTTGTCGCTGACGGCGGTCTGCAGAACACCTTGCCACGGAGTTCTGATCCGATCGGCGATTGGATCGATCTGATGGAGGTTGTGGAGGCGTTGTGCCCTAAGTGGCCGGCGTGTGAAGTGTCGAGGGTGGGGTGGGTGTATCGGTTGTAGGTTAGGTTAGGCGTTGCTTAGAAAATGAACTTGGCCCCATTTCGTTTGGCCGTAATATGTGAGTATGTCTATGAAAAGCGTACGGGTTGACCATTCTGAGCTTGAAGCTCTTCTCGAAAAAAGCGATTTTTCGGTAGGGCAAGAGCGCAATGACTTTTTATTGCCCCAAATTGTCGATTTTGTCCGGCGAGACCAATGGATAAATACACAGCCAGAATATCAGCGCCGACTTGTATGGGATATACGCAAGAAATCTAGGCTTATAGAATCTTTATTCATGAATGTGCCTATACCTCCAATATTTCTTTATGAGCATGATCTTAATCGCTATGAGGTGATGGATGGGCAACAACGGCTTAATACGATTATAGAGTTTTATGAGAATCGGTTTGAGTTGAAAGGGTTGGAGTATGGGTCGGCTTTAAATAATTATTCTTATGGGGCATTGCCGCCACGTGTCCAGCGTGGTTTGGATAGGCGGCGAGTTACTGCGACCGTTCTGCTCGCAGAGAAAGGCTCTACCTATGAATCAATGAGCGAAATTAGACGGCAAGTCTTCGACCGCCTCAACACTGGCGGTGAAAAATTAGTCCCCCAAGAGTTGCGTAATTGCTTATATTCTGGGCCTTTTAACGAGTTGCTTATCGAATTGGCCGGGCTTTCTCGTTTTAATGACTTGTGGGGCATTCCTCGTTACAAGGATAACATCCGAGCCGGTGTTGTCTCTGATCGGCTTGCAAAAAATTCGTTGTTCAAGCGTATGGGCGATGTGGAAATTGTTCTCCGTTACTTTGCTTTCAAGGGGCAAAAGTCAAAAATAAAAGGTGCTGTTAAAAAAATACTTGACGAATCAATGAGAGATCTCATGCCTTCGTCAAGTGCTGATGTAGAGAAAATGAAATTAGATTTCACTCGTGATTTGGAAACGGCATACGAGATTTTTGGTGACGATGCGTTTGTTCCGCCTGACGGGAAAAGTCCTTCTCAACCATATTTTGACGCGATTATGGTCTCGCTTAGCCGATTAGAGTCCAAGCAAGATGTCCTTGTTCAAAGGCGCAGCAAATTGCGTCGAAAGGTTAATGCCCTTGTTCGGGAGTCTGAAGAAAATCGCGAATTATTTATTGGACGGGCCAATACCGCTCAGGCTATACGTCAGCGTCTCGATAAAATGGAAGCGGCGTTTCGCGACGTCTTATAAAAAGTGTCTGCCTTCACCTCATATGAAACAAATTTAGACGAGATACTGGAAACAGTATCTTTTTATCGGGCTGCCTTTGCCTTGCGTGCTGGACTGGCTGCACAAATCAGGCGAGACAATAATAATGATTTCGTCGGGCTAGTAGATGCATTTCTCCGCAAGGCAGTTCGAGAGGAAAGGATTCATCAGGCATTCTTGTTAGTTGCTCATGCGGGTTTTGAGCATTTTGTGTTGGCGCTGCATGAGGATGCTTGCGAATTAGTCAATCAAGCTCGGATTGGTCCCGCCGAGCTAGAGCGTAGGCTTCCCGGATTTGCGCGTAAATATCAACGCGTAGCTGGAAGCGCGCTTGCTCAGATCTTTGAACCGCGAGATTATTGGAGGCTTGACTATGCCCGGCTGATTGAGGCAATCGGTAGTACTGGGCCTCGTTCTGAAATCACACAATTAATGAGCCGAATATTTGTCATTGATGCTTCGCCAGTAGATTCAGAAGGTTTACGCAAAAAGTTAAGCTCTTTCGGATACGCAATGAATTGGGATAATTTCGGTAGAAAGCCTGAAGTTGCACGCTTGCTTGGAACTAGCGGAGTTAGAGAGACCGCAAAGAATGCAAAGGATCAGCTGGATATCCAGTGTGGTTGGCGAAACACGCTTGCACATAGCCACGGTGAGCTTATTCTTACTCAGCATGATTTCGATAAGTCGTTAAGCTTTTATCGATACTTAGCTCAATTTTTATCAGAAGAATTTATACGCACAATTCGTCAAACGCTCGCATAATCAAGGCCGTAAGGCGGATATGCTTTGGTAGGGTGCATAAGCGAAGCGTCATGCACCTTCTCTTGATGCATCCCGCAAGGTTCAGGATTCATGGCGCATGACGCCTTCGGCTTATGCGCCCTACGGTGGTGCGGACCAATCTGGTGGGAGGAGGCCACGCTGGATATGGTGGTGAAGGCTGGAGTGGGGCCAATCGGCGGCTCATTGCACAAGGCCGTGTTTCACCGGACTGTAGTGGATGTAGTCGACGTGATTGCGGTAGCGCACACCGCGCCTCGCCTTACGACAACGGCAGGAGAGTGAAATGAAGACACCGGGTGCGCTCGTTATGATGCTGGGCATGGGCATGGGCATGGGCATGGGCATGGGCATGGGCGCATGCGCCTCTGGCCCTGCGGACCGCCATACGGCCGGGCATGCGGCTGGGCGTACGGTGATCCTGGTGAAGTACCAGCCCGATCCCGATGCCATCTGGCTCACGGTGCGTGCCGAAGGCGTTATCACGGTGCGCAACGGATGCGTCTACATCCTGTCCGGCAAGCGGCGCGTGCCGATGCTGGCGATCTGGCCCGCATCGTATGAACTGTCGATGGAAGAGGGGCGAGCCGTGGGCATCGTGGATACGCTGTCGAAGCAGTCTCTGAAGTTCAACGTTCCATCGGCGTTCGGCGGCGGCACGGTGCGCGATGTCCCGGACGCGCTGCTGGCGCAGCCCATTCCCGCTGAATGCGCAGGCGAACGCTTCCAGGCCTACTTCGCGCGCCGCTGAAGGAAGGCCGTAAGGCTCATAAGCTGTCGTAACCCGTAAGGCGGGTGAATTTTAAAAAATACGGGTCAGAGTGAGCCACCCCCATTGAGATCAGCTATTGCACCTGATGATCCGAGCAGCCGCAGCAGACCCGGGAAGCCACCAGACGCGTGAGATTGACGGGCGCGTGTTTCCGAAACAGCATAAACCGCGTCTATCGTGAGCCGCTCGCATGGTAAGGCAGTTGATAGGCAACGCTGATCGCCATCAATGCGTTCAACGCCATCCGGCCTGTTTTGCAGAAAGCTCGAACGTCGTTTTTTTCGGGATTCCGTCCGGTTCCGTTCGTCGCAAAAATATGCACGAGCATTGTGACCAGCCAAATTCGAGGAATAGAATCGAACGGCCACATGACGCAGCCCGGTCGGCACGAACCCTCCAGCTTGCACGTGTATTCGATTGGAACAGGCGGCCCGACTTCGCGGCGACAGGTGGCTTCGCCACAGGGCGCGATCGCGCCCTGCTCGGCGAACATCCATCCGAACGTCAATTCCGAAACTACAGACAAGGAGTCGTAGATCATGAATACGTTACGTTTGCGCCGACCGCCGCATGGCCGTCACTGGCTGGGCATGCTGGCTCTTCCCTTCCTGTTCGCTTCGCTGACCGCAGTCGCACAGACTCAGCCGAGCCCGGATATCAAAAACATCGAAGTGCCGGCGGACGAGGGTCCCGACCCGTTCGAGAAGCCCGAGCAGCGCGAGCTGGTGACGCCATTGCGCTGGGTCGAGGACGATGCCCGCGGCGCCGTGAAGGCGCCCAGCAGCGACGCTGCCGGCAGGAAAGCCGCGCCCGGCACCGCAGCAGGCGGCGCAGCGGGTGCGCGCGCCAACGCGCGGGCGAAAGCCGCGTTCCCCGGTGCCTGGGCGGAGCTCGAGGCGATGGACCGGATGATCGAGAATGGCGAGGTCAGCGTCGACGCCCTGAACAACAAGCAGTTCGTCCCCTTGGGAACGGCCGGCGTATTCACCCGCTACTCCGGCAACATCAATGCCCAGATGTGGCAGTTCTCGCCGTGGAACAAGATCGGCAAGCTGTATTTCACCACGCCCGGCGGCGGCAACAGCTACTGCACCGCCAATGTCATCAGTCAGCGCAACATCCTGGTCACTGCGGCCCACTGTCTGTACACCCGCGGGCAGGGTTGGCATCGCAACTTCCGGTTCGTGCCGGCGGATCGCTTCGGTGTGGCGCCCTACGGCGTCTACGGCTGGCAGTCGGCCGCCGTCATGACCAACTGGATCACGATCGGCGGACGTCCATGGGACGTCGGCATGATCCGGCTGAGCAACAATCTGAGCACCGGAATCCCGGTCACCAGTTATGTCGGCTGGCTGGGCCGCACATGGAATCAGCCTTACATCATGAACCTGCACTCGGTCGGATATGCCAGCAATCTGAGCACGCAATACACCCATATCTGCACGGCGGAGAGCTTCAGCGGCGGGTTGGATGTCCTGGCCAAGGGCTGCGACATGACCTTCGGCAGCAGCGGCGGCGGCTGGCTACTGCGTTATCACCCGTATTCGAGCAGCAGCGCGCACAATTTCGTGACCGGTGTGACCAGTGGTCCGTACCCCGGCGGGTTCGGCACGACCTTCGTCGGGCCGCGTTTCAGTTCCGCCAATTTCGTTCCGCTGTGTAGTTTCTACGGTTGTTGAATGCGGTCGGGTCGCTGCTTGCGGGCAGGTTGCGATGCGCCCGCAAGCAGCGCCTGCGACCCTGATGCCAGACTGGCTTTTTGTATGCGTGCGATTCCGCTTTTGTAGAGCGGCCTTCAGGCCGCTGAGCGCTCGCGGCAAAAGCTTCAGCGGCCTGAAGGCCGCTCTACGGACGGCAGAGATGGCTCAACCGACCGGCACCGGTTCCGACCGCGTTTTTTCCGGTTTTTCTTTCTGCGTTCGGCGCGAACGCCGAACGATCCACTCGGCCACGACGCAGTTGATACAGAACCCGGCCCAGGTCACCGTCGCCGCCTCGAACTGGCTGGGGTTGCCGTACATCAGGTAGGCGGGAATGAAATACAGGCGCGTCGTGGATAACGCCAGGCCGATCGCGTAAGCGCGGACCACCCAGGCGCGATGCAGATCGATCCGCCGCCGTATCGCCGCTCGCCACGCGAGCACCAGGGCAACGAGCATCGCCAGCGAAAACAGCACCATCGCCGCACGTTTGACGTAGCCGCCACGCAGCGGAAACGTGAACTCCACTCCCAGCCCGGTCGCTGCGGCGATCAACCCGCAGACGAGGAACACGCGCCCCGTCACCCGATGCATCTTCGGCCAGTGGCGACGGATCGACGGGATGAACTGCAGCGGCCCCAGCAGCATGAATACCGTGCCCGCCAGGATGTGGATCGCAGGCAACCAGGGCTGATGCACATAGACCATGAAGACCGGGTCGTCGACCGGCTGACCCGTGGTCAAGGCTTGCCCGGTGATCGCGAGTCGCATGATCCCCGAAAAGACCACGATCCCGCCGTACAGCCATAACAGGATCGGCACCCAGCCGATCGCCAGTTTCTTGCCTGCCGCATCCATTCGCCGACTCCGAAAACTCCCCGGCGGGCATGCTACTACACATGTCAGGCACCATTGCGACCGTGGTGCGAGCGAAAGCGAATCGCCCCGATCGCTCGAGAGATGACATTGGGGGTGTCCCGATCTACCTGCGCGATCGGCAGCACGCACGTCACCTACGACTTCGGCCGCCTGATGGACGGCGCCACTGAAGTGAAATGCAGCGAGTTTGCGGACGAGATCATCCGGCACTCGTGATTTGCAGCGCGATGGGCAACGGAACGCCGGGCACGTCGCCGGGCGTTTTTTATGGCGCGGTCGGCACGCTGCGGTAACTAAAGCAAGGAGTTACGACTGCAGCAGGTCAAAGATATAGGGCCTCAGCCAGAGCATGGCGAATATCGCGAAAAAAACCATGATCAACACCATGGAGGAGAGATCTATTTTCAATGCAAGCTTCCGCCAATCGCTGGGCGACGCTGAAGCGGGCAGCGTGGCCAGAAGCTCGGATGTGGGCCCATCATCGGGCAATACCTGCTTCAGCCTCATCAGCGAAATTGCCTTGAGGACAAAGTCCGGCAGTAAGGCCAGGGTTAATAAAATATGTATGTTGCGGCTCGGGTCCACCATCCAGAATGCCAGCAGGCCCAGGCTGTAGACCGCACGCAGCGCATGTCTCGCTTTAATCCGCACTCCGAAGCGTAAGGCATGCAATCGTGCATACCAGTTTGTTTCGCGCGTGGTTTCCTCGTCGACGCTGCTCGAGGGGAACAGGATCAGGATCAGCGGATATGCACCCGACATGCCACTCTCCCAACGCAGAGCCAGCATTCGTTTCCATAGCCTCCAGGCCAGCGTCATCAGAGCCAATGTGAGCAAAAGCCACACGGTGCCCGGAACCCCGGCATCGCCTCCAGGTATCCACACCCTCAGGTCGATGTCCATCTCCCTGCGCAGGAACATGGCAGCGATCAAAGCGAAGAAGAGCACGCAAACTGTTGTCGCTACTGCGCGCGGGGTACAGAGTAGAACCACTGTGAACACCCCAAGCCAGAAGGCTGTCTGATTGACGTCCTGCCAGTGGATTCCGTCAGGCGACCACGCGTCGAGCACCAGACAGGCAATGACAGTGATGAACGCAAGCGACCACGCGTAACCCACCTTTCGGTCCAGACCCGACAGGAATGCAGCCTGTCCGTCGCAATGCAACCTCGCCAAGTCGCGAAGCCACCACCACCACAGCATGAAAACGGTCACGCTCCAGGCTTGATTTGCTTCCAGAAAATTCAGATACATCCACGGCAAGAGGATTGCGATCACGATGCCGATGCTGCGGCGGGGAAACAGCAGTACACGCATGCCCGAGAAGACGCTCGCTGCACCCTCCAGCCGGGTCCCGATGGCGGTCATGCTGTCACCTCGATGAACAAATCCTCCAGACCCAACGCTTCCCCGTTTCCGGCCTGTGCATGCAGAGCCTCGGGCCACGCGTCCCTCGATCCGCGTCTGAAGACGACCGTCCAGCCGTTCGTCGTCCGTCGTTTGGCGATCAGCCCGGGAATATGCTCCAGGTCGCTGGCCGCGATCCCGACAGGAAGATGCGCACGTGCGCATTCCTCCTTGATCACGTCGATCTCGTCGTGGAGCAGTAGGCCTCCCGCATGCAGCAGGGCGACATGCGACGCGACCCGTTCCAGATCCGAGACGATATGGGTAGACAACAGGACTGCGCACTCCTGTTCTCCCGCACGCGAAACGACCTCGCGCATGAGCGCCCGCCTGGCCACAGGATCGAGCGAAGCCGCCGGTTCATCCAGCACCAACAGATCCGGTTTCGCGGCCAGGGCACGGATGATGAACAGCTGTTGGCGCTGTCCGGGCGATAGATTGCGCAATCTGTCGTATGGGTTGAAACCCTGCTCCGCGAGGGCGGCCTGGACGTAGTTTCCGTCCCAGCGCGGGTAGAACCGGGACATCAATGTGAAGAACTCGACGACATCCAGCCAGAGGAATGCCTCGGTGCGCTGCGGTACGTAGGCGACACGCATCTTGACGCGGTCAGGAAGCCGCTGCGCCGGCGCGCCGAACAGACTGCAGGTGCCTGCATCCGGTGCTTCGAGCCCGAGCATGCATCGGATCAACGTGCTCTTGCCGGCGCCATTGCGACCGAGCAGGCCGAGGACCTGACCCGGTTCGAGGCGCAACGACACGTCCCGGAACACGTCGCGTGTTCCGTAGCGTTTGGCGAGTCCGGTGATGGTCACGGACGCCTGGTTGTCTGCGATGGCGATGGTCCGTTCGTGGATGGCCTGTTCGGCGTCAGCGCGTTTCATTCGGTTGTGTCCTCCATGGTCCGCATGAGCCGGGCGATGACTTCGCCCGGTGCAAGTTCGAGTTCGCGTGCCTGACGCGCGACCGCCGCCAACGCGGGGGCGATCAGAGCCCAGCGAGCGTCTTCCGCAGCCGCGGCCGGGCCTGCAGCCACAGCCATGCCCTTGCCGCGCAACCGTTCGAGCACGCCTTCGGTCTCCAGCAGGCTGTAGGCCTTGGACACGGTCATCGGGTTGATCGCATGGGTGGCCGCGACATCGCGCACGGACGGCAGCACGGCGCCGGGCGCCAGCTGGCCGCCGGCCACCAGCCGGCGCACCTGCTCGACGATCTGGCGATAGATCGGCTCGGGGGCGCTGGGCTGAATGTGGAAGTCGACTCCGTCCATGTGTATTACTACAACAATACACTTTCGGAATGTCAAGCCTTGCAGCTCATCAGCTCACCTGCCGGACATGCCCCGTCAGGCGCGCTTGTTGAAGCCCGCTCTTTGCCTGGCGGCTGCGTCCGCGTCGCGTCCGCTCGAAGCCCGAAAGCGGCCCTCAATAGCCTGAGTTTCTCGGGTTATGTTCGATATCCGGCGAAAGGCGGGCCGGTGCCTCAAGGCCGCAAAACGTATTCGTAGGGTGGAACCCGCGAAGCGGATTCCACCGTTGCGGAATCACGGCTCCGATAGCGTTTCGCGGAAACGGACGCATCGCCATGGCGGAGTCGCCTTCGGAGGTTCCGCCCTGCTAACGATTCACAGCGAAAACTGGGGGAAACTTCAGAGCCTGCCCCCCTCCGGAATCCCGTTCAGCGCTCGACCATCGGCTGGCGCGGTCCCTGGTCCAGTGCGTGGTGGATCAGCACCACGCACTGCGATGCGAAGAGCATGGTCGGCCCCAGTGAGATCTTCTTCGCGCCCATGCGTTCGAGGCCGGGGATGACCTTTTTCGGCATCGGGATATGGTCGGTGAGCAGGAAACAGGGTTTGTCGGCGAAGGCCTGTTCGCCGATCGGCGTGCCTTTGCGATCCATCAGGAAAAGCTGATGGTCTTCGGCCAGCGTCTGCACGAGTTTTTCGAAGCTCAGCGTCTGCACGATGACGCCCGATTCCACCGGGCGGGTCTCTTCCTTGGCCATCCCACGCGAAGCGTCGAGCGCCTTGGCCACCTTGGCCAGCAGGGAGCGCTCGTCGAAGCCGCCGATCTCGTGCATCGCATTGATGTCGAAGCGGATCGTGCGGGAAAAATCCCGGGTGCTTTCCAGCACCAGATAGACGACGACATCCGGGCGGTGCGACTGGGCGACGAAGATCGCGTTCATCAGCGTATGCGCGAGGATCTCGGTGTGCGCATCCTTGCCGACCGACGCCCACAGCGTCTGGCTGTCGGTGGGTGCCGCACGTGCTCTGAGTACGAAGGTCCGCATGTGTGTGATGTCCGTTGCATGATCGGGCGCGGCACCGGTCGTGCCGAGCGGTCATTGTCGGGGAAAAAGGAAGAAGAGGTGAGATCGAGGCAGGGCAGGCGGACCATGGCGTTTCCTCGGTGCGAGGCATGAGGGTCATCGATACGGCGCCCCGGGGCGATCGGGAACTGCCGCGATATGATGCAGGAATTCAACCCCTCACTATCCGGAATCCCTCATGCCCCTCTCGATGCACACTGCGTCCGTTCCCGTGTTCCAGCAGATGCTCGCTGCGCTTGCCGGCGTCCTGACCAAGGCCGAAACCCACGCTGCCGAGCGCAAGATCGAACCCGCGGCGCTGCTGCAAGCGCGACTGTTCCCCGACATGTTCCCGTTGGCGCGGCAGGTGCAGATCGCCTGCGATTTCGCCACCAGCGTGCCGGCGCGGCTTGCGGGCGCGGATGTGCCGGCCTACGAGATCGGCGACCAGACGTTCGCCGACCTGCAGCAGCGGATCGCTGAGACATTGGCGTTCATCGGTGGATTGGATGCGGCGCGATTCGAAGACAGCGAGGCGCGCGAGATCCTCTTGCGCCCCGGCACGCCGAAGCAACGCAGCATCGGCGGCCAGGCCTATCTGCTGTCGTACGGGCTGCCGCAGTTCTTCTTCCACGTCACCACGGCGTACGACCTGCTGCGCCACAACGGCGTGGAGATCGGCAAGAAGGACTTCATGGGCGCGTACTGACGGGTACGAGAAGACCGGGGGCAGCGTGCGCTGCTGACCCCGGTTTTACCGAGCTGAGCTCATGCTCTTGCGATGCCGCGGGCCTGCGTCGCATCCTGCGTGGGCGTCGTATTCGCGAGCGAGAGTTCGCTCATGGCCGACCGCAGTTCGTTCTGCGTCATCGGTGGATCGGTCAAATCGATCACGCCCCGAAAACCCGGCGTGGTGCCTTCGGCAAATACGCGCCTGTCGGTCACGACGACGTCTCCCAGACGGTCGGGTCCGGTGATGCCGTCCTTCAATGCGCGAAGGGTCAACTCGGAGACCTGCAGATCGCCGATCTCCGGCGGCACCTTCGCGCGCAGCGTTTCATACAGCGGGTGATCCGCAAGCTCGCGCGGAGCGAGCGACTCGCCGGCGTTGGCGACCAGACACATCTCACTGCCGGAGGGCGGCACGTCGGTGTCGCGGAACGAGTCTCCCGGAGTCAGTCTACGCAAGTCCTCCGTCCAATCGTTCCACTCCTGCGAAGGCGCCATGCCTGTTTCCAACTGGCGGTTGAAGCCATGGGAGTGCACTTCACCCCACGAGAAGCTCGACACGCCCTGAGGGATCGGACTTGGTTCGGAGCGCAGAAAACTCTCGTATTCCTCACGACTTGAAAACTTCTCGGGAGAGTAGGCGCGCACGCCCCGTTCGTGATCGTCGTCGTTGGGGAATTGCTCGCGTAAAAACGCCTGCTCACTCTGGGTCGGATCGTATGCACGGCCATGATCGAAGTCGTCCAGGCGGGCGGCGATGAAAATTTCTTTCCACGCCGCACTGGTTTCGGGGCCGAAGACACCGTTTTCGGGTACGGCGTCGAAGCCGGACGCCCGCAGGCCTTCCTGGAAAAGCCGCACGTCTTCGCCGCACATGCCCGGTAACAAAGGATCACGGATGTAGAACTCGCCGGCCATGGCTCAACCTCGAAACGGGGGATGCGTCACTATATACGCCTGTCATGTCGTGAAAAACCGGGGCATCCGGCAAGGCGGGCCTGAACCCGCCCCGCGCCGCATGTCAGGGCCGGAAGCATTTCCACGGCGTCTGGCCGAACGCAGAGCGCGTTGCGCCGCCGGGAATCTGGAAGCTCAACGTGCCTGTCGCCTTCACGCAGCCGTTGTTTCCGCCGACCCGGATCGGGCCGAACCGGTAGCTGCTGCGCGTGTAGGCCTCCTGCGACGCGCGGGTGATGGCGCCCGCGCAGTTGCCGCTGGCATTGAGCCCCGCCGCGCAGACGTAGTGATTGAGGCGGCCGAGCGTCGGCTTGTTCTCGCGCGGGCCGCGCAACGTCATCGTGGTGCAGTACGTGTCGTTGTCGCGGTTGTAGTTCATCCAGATTCGGCCGTATTCGCGGTTGTTGTCGATTCCCAACACGGGCGGGATGTTCACCTGCGTGCCGCCGCAGGCGGCATGCGCCAGCGGGGAGAAACCGAGCGGAAACAGCAGAACAGAGAGGACGATCTTTTTCATGGGGGACCTCGTTGCGACGAAGAAGGCGATGACCGCGCGATGTTGGAATGCGTTACGGATGTCGGCCATCGAAGGCGATCCTGCCACCGTTTTCCGCTGCATGGGCGCGGTCGCAAAATGCACGGATAGGTCGGCTTAAGCCTTGCCTTCGCGTCCGCGCAGTCGACGCGTGTCGATGATCCGCAAGGCGACGACCGCACGATGCCGCAAGCGCGCGATCGGCGAGGCGCCGCCCCTCGCAACGCCGATTGACTATTCCGGCCGATACCGGCATAACGGCTCGTCGTGCGGATCCACGGATCCTGCCGACGTCGCGACGCGGCTCGAGGGGGGCTCCGGTCACGGCACCACGCATCGCATCTGCGGTCACGACGATGCGAACGGTGCGTCGCCGTCTTTCCCGCAACACCTCGATGGATGCGCAGCGGTGCGGAGACGCATCGCGGGGCCTTGCCGATCGGTGCGTCATGGACACGACACAACAGGTCCGTATCCGCGGATCGACAACGCAATGGAGGCGATCGAATGAGTACCCGTTCCAGAACGAAGCTTGGCTGCGCCGTGTTCTTCCTGCTGGCCGTGGCCGCCCACACGGCGCAGGCCGCGCCCGATTTCCAGATGCCGTTCCCGTGCAACCAGGTGTGGACCGGTTCCACCTGGAGCGGACACAACCCGCTGTATGCCGTCGACCTCAACCGCGCCGACGACCTCGGCGACATCGTCGTGGCCTCGGCGGGCGGCACGGTGACCACGTCGGCGTATTCCACCACCAGCGGTTACGGCAACTACATCATCATCAGCCACGGCGGCGGCTGGGAAACGCTGTACGCGCATCTGCAGTCGCGCGCCGTGTCGCGCGGCGCCACGGTCAGCAAGGGCCAGCGGATCGGCACCGTGGGCAACACCAGCGCTACGGCCAGCATCGGCGTGCACCTGCACTACGAACAGCGCTACAGCGGTTCGGTGCGCAAGATCGTCTGGAACGGCAACGCCATCCCGTACTACGCGAAGCAGAACTACACCAGCCGCAATTGCTCGGGCGGCGGCGGTGCAGCCAGCGGCACGGTGCGCACCAGCGGCATCAATCTGAATGTGCGTTCCGGCCCCAGCACCAACAATTCGATCGTGGGCTCGCTGGCGAACGGCAGCGCGGTGACCATCTATTGCCAGATCCGCGGGCAGTCGATCACCGGCACCTACGGCACCAGCACGCTCTGGAACCGCATCGGCAGCGGCCGCTATATTCCGGACGCCTACACGTACACCGGGTCCGACGGCCGGGTCGCGCCGGATTGTTGATCGCGGCGCGATGATGTTCGATACCGGATAGTGGCAAAGGCCGTCCGGTATCGACATCGCACCGAACCCGTCGGCAGGACACTCACCGGATGCCCATGCGCTCATTCCGCTTCCCGCTGCTCGCCGTCGTTGCGCTCGCGGCGATCATCGGTGCATGGGCGATGCTGGGCCGTGATGACGGCGAAGCGGGGCCTGCCGCAGGCGCTGCGATGCCTCCGGATGCCACCGATCACGACATCTCGCGATCGACCGCAGCCGCGGGCCATGCGCAGCATCGACGCACCCGCACAAGCGACGCCGATCTGCGCGAGCTGATGCGCCGCTATGCCGCGGAGACGGAACTGGACAAGCGCGGCGCGTTGCTGGCGATCCTGCAGGCCAATCCCAACGAGGAAGTGAAGGCCTTCGCCCTCGCACTGGCCGCAAGCCGCGACGCGGCCGCGCGGCAGGAAGGGCTGGAACTGCTCAAGGCCTTCCCGCTGGACGATGCGAAGGTGCGCGGCTTCCTGGTGGGCCAGATCGACCAGGAACAGGATCCGGCCATGCTCACCAAGTTGGTAGACATGCTGTCGCCGACCATGGTCGCGACCGAAGACGCCGCGCCCCTCGTCGCCCAACTCGCCCGCCTGCGCGAGCATCCCGATCCCGAAGTACGCGCCGCCAGCATCCTGCAGTCGTCGCAGTGGGACCGCGGCGGTGATCTGGAAAATACCCTGCACAGCGCCATGCTCGACCCCGACCCGCGCGTGCGCCAGGCCGCGATCGGCGGCATCTCAGCGGAGCGCGTGCGCTCCGATCGCCTGAAGGACATGCTGCTGGCCATCGCCTCCGACCCGAAGACCGGTGCCGAAGAGCGGAATCGCGCGATCTTCGCGCTGGAAGGTTTTGCGCTGAACCGGGCGGAGTATGAGGTGTATCGGCAGGCTGGGCGGATGGGCGAGGGTGAGGAGGGGCATGGGCATTGAGTGCGTATGACCGGCCTGGGCCCGTCCTATGCCATCCGGCCCAAGGAGCACTGCGGTGAAGTCGTCACCGGGATCGAACTCATCCACTTGAGGTAGGGGGGAGGGGAACAGGTCGATAATGCCGCTAATTATCAGCGACTGCGCAATGCCGAGGCTGGATTGGGGTATCGTCAGAAACCGCGCGGGATCGTGCTAACGTTTTCGCAGCGCTGACGGGGCTGTCAAATCGTACAGCTTGGAGCAGATCTCACATGTGTTGTATGACGTGAGTGGGGAGTCTCGGCGGAATATGTAGTCGGTCTTTTTTGCTTGGGCTTGAGTTCAAGAAAGGGAGCTTTGATCTATGTATCACTTCATTCATGTGTCAGACGTGCATTTTTCACCGGGCGCATACGAGAAGCGCCCTGCTTTTCGACCCTTTCTAGAAGACGTGGAAACACAAATTAAGGATCTGTCAGGGGATGTTTTTTTGATTTTATCTGGCGACGTGGCTGGTTCTGGCGCACAGCGGAATGACTTTCAGACTTTTCTTGAACAGATTGATCCAATTTTAGCTGCGGCCGGAATTCCTAAGACTCACAGGGTGTGCGTCCCTGGTAATCATGACATATCGAGAGAAACGGTAGGGCGACAGATTGTTGATCACGAGGCTGTAATTAAAGCTATCTTGAATGAAGATACATTTAATAATTATTTGGTCAATCATAATCAAATTTTTGATGAAAAATTTGATAATTACTTGGAGTTTGAAAAATCTTTCGCGTCATTCGGAGTTGGTTCTTCAAAGGTTGGTGGCTCTGGTCATTCTTTCTCTAACGATCTTGGGATCTACTGCGCTAACTCTGCGTTCTTCTCATCCGGTGGAATCGAGATAAATAAGGTCACGATTTCAGATATGGGTCGGTTGTCAGTTGGGACTCGAGATTTAGCGAACTGGCTTCATCAAAGTAAACATGGGACACGGATCTTTGTGTGTCATCATCCGATAAATTGGCTAACTGAATGGAGTTCTCAAGAGATTAAGAACTCACTTCTATCTTTCGATCTGGCTTTTTTTGGGCATGAGCATCGACAGGATGCTACCGACGAGCATCGAGCATCGGGTCGAACATTGGTTCTCAATGCTCCGGCGTTGCTTACAGATAAACGTCGTCCAATGGGGTACTCGATTGCAAGCGTTGCTCGTGACGGGTCAAAGTCAATCCGTTATCGACAATGGGATCATAAGACACGGTTTGTCTCGGGCTCCGTGATGGCGGGCACCGATAGCGGCATCGTGGAGTTTGCCGCTGGCTCGCCCCAACAAGTTGAAGTGAAGAGTTGTGATATCGCGGCACGATACTTCATGGATGGCCTTTCAAATGCACTAAGGACATTCGGACTGGATAAAGGAACAAAATGGGTCGATCCCGAGATTTATAACTACCCGGAAACTGACAGGAACCACAAAGAAAAGAAGAAAGTTACTATCGACCAAATCGTTGACATTGCGGATTCATTTGTGATTTCAGCGCCGCCCCAGTATGGTCTTAGCTGCGTCGGTTGGCAGATATGCAATGCGGGTGCGAGCAAAGGACAGATCTGGCTACGGGTCGATCTGTCTCTGACAAAGCAACATAATGTTAGGAAAGAGCTGAATTCCTTGTTGAAGACCTTCGGCGGCGTTGTGGATAACGTGGCTGGGATTGTCGTGGACTCTTGGAGTTCAAAAATAACTAACGCATCTAAATGTATTGAAGCTATCGTCAAAGAGTTCCAAAACGCGCGAATTATTGTTTTAGAGTCAGAATACACGCCAACATTTCATGCGGCCGGGACGACATTCGGATCGAAAAAATTCCAAAACTTCTATTTGTGGGCATTAAAGAGGCAGGCATTAAGAGGCATTGTCTCAGGTTACTGTGCTGAGAATAGTTACGATGTGGACGTTGAAGTGGTATTCAATCGTGTACTGAGAGACTTGGATGCTTTGAATCTTCCGAGGACGGCTCTCAACTGTTTGACACTGCTTCTTGTTTCCAGTGGTGAGGCTGAGTCGATTGTCAATAGAGCCGAAGTGATACGTGGAGTTCTCAACGTCGTATTTCATTCGCCAGCTTCTATGACTTATCGGTCTCGGGCGGATTTGAAGGATTGTGAGCATCTCCTCGGAAATTTCTGCGAACTTATTGTCAAGAGTGGTGATCAAATTTTTTCCCGAGAAGATTTTCTAAAATCCGGAAAAGATTACTGTACGCATATGCTAGTGGATGTGGATGTGGCCGGCGTCCTCGATTTACTGATTGAGCACTCAATTATTGTTCGGTTTGGAGATAAGCTTGGATTTAGATTTTCATACTGGATTTACTATTTTGCGGCGGCGAGGATGCATCATGATTTTCATTTCAGAGAATATATATTATCTAATATGCAATACACTAGATTTCCAGAAGTGATCGAGTTCTACGCAGGAATAGATCGTTGTAGAAGTGATGCGCTTGATGTTCTTAATTCCGATTTGGGTAAAATGCATGCAGACATATCGATTAAAACTAATATAGCAAGTCCTTCTAAGCTTTTTGCCTTCTTCCGTTGGGCCGCACGACAGCATGGTGAAGAGGAGATGTTGCAGTACCTTGAAAATGAAGTTTTGAATTCGTCTCTTCCGCAAGAAGTTAAGGACGATTTTTCAGATAGATCCTATGATCCGGCGCGCCCCTATGATCAGAAGATCCAGTCAATTCTGAATACTTATTCTTTTGATAGTCTTTGGGCTGGATTGCGAGCAAGCGCTCGCGCGCTTAGGAATAGCGATTATGTAAAGCCCGAGGACAAGGAAAGGCTATTAGAGACGCTGCTTCTCTGTTGGGAGCAGGTTCAAAGTGTATTGGTATTAATATCGCCAATGCTCGCGGAGCAGGGACGTGCTGATTTTGATGGTATGAAATTTTCTTTGGATGACAGGTTGAGATCTGACGATGGTAGCGTCGCACAGGTTTGGAACGTTATTCCCTTTAATGTGCTTGTCTGGTTTGGGCCTGATTTAACCTCTTCTAAAATAGGTCCGCTCCTAGTAAGCAGGCTTTGGAAGGAAATTGATCCTTTGCGAAAGCACAATGTCGCATTGCTTATATCAACTATTAGGCCAAAGGGTTGGCGTAAAGAAATTGAAAGGTATGTTGCTGGTTTGGACAAGGATTCTTTTTACCTTTCAGACCTTTTTACTTTGCTGACTGGTGAATTCAAGTATGCATATTTGGATGTCAGGTCGCGGGAAGATGTTTCAGATATGGCTAAGTTGATAATGTCTAAGCATCTTTATAATACGGATAAGCCGACTGCAAATATGCTTAGTAAGATTAACATTGGTTTGCCAATGTCTGACTAACTCCTTAAAGGCCGTAAGGCGCATACGCCCTTGTAGGGTGCATAAGCGAAGCGTCATGCACCGTCTTTTGATGGATCCCGCACGGTTTGAGATTGATGGCGCACGACGCCTTCGGCTTATGCGCCCTACGGTTTGGCGGACCATTTGGGTGGAAGGATGCCGCGACGGATGTAGCGGTGAAGGCTGGAGTGGGGCCAGTCGGTCGAGCGGGCGATAAGGCCGTGTTTGACGGGGTTGTAAGGCCGTAAGGCGCATACGCTGTCGTAGGGTGCATAAGCGAAGCGTCATGCACCGTCTTTTGATGGATCCCGCACGGTTTGAGGTTGATGGCGCATGACGCCTTCGGCTTATGCGCCCTACGGTGGGGTGGACCAGTCGGGTGGGAGGCGGTTGCGGGCGATGTGGCGGTGGAGGCTGGAGTGGGGCCAGTCGGTGGCGCGGGCGATGAGGCCGTGTTTGACCGGGTTGTAGTGGATGTAGTCGATGTGGTGCTGGTAGTCGGCATCGTCGCGGATGAGGTGTTCCCAATAGCGTCGTTGCCAGATGCCACGCTCCCCTCTTCGCTGGCGCGTGAGGCTGCGGTACTCAAGGCACGGAATGCCTTTGCTGAATTGTTTCTTGATGCGCCGCCAGCGGCCGCTGAAATCGATGTCCCCGGCCGGCAAGGTCGCGATGCAATGCAGGTGATCGGGCAGGATGACCCAGGCATCGACACGGAACCGCCGTTTTCTTGCCGTGTCGACCACCGCCGCTTTCAGCCGGTCGATTTCGCGAACGAGCAGATCATTCCCGTGACGTTCGAGTAGATTCACCGTAAAGAAATAGGTACCTCCCGGTCGCCAGAGGCGTCGATAATTCGGCATGGCGTTTGTTTCCCTGGGCTCGAGTCGACGACTCTGCCCCTTCCTCGTTGCGTATGGCATCGGTGAATGGCTTTCTGCGCTGTAGGAAATATCCGGGGCGCTTGCTCCGCCTGCGAAACTGGCAAGATGACGCACATGCAAACCGCTCCTATCTCCATCCTCTGTGTACCGCCGGGCACTCGTTGGCCGAGCGGGCGCGTCTTGGACACTGCGGTGATCGCGATCTCTGGCGCAGATGTCCAAGCCATTTCCGGGTGTCCGATGCAAACTGGAAATGAAGAAGGCATGGGTCATTGGCGAGCCATCGGATTCCAACTGTCGACCGGCGAACACATGGAGTTGATCGAATACGGAAATTCTTCCGGTGATGGCTTTGTGCTCAGGGTCGATACCGACCAGCCGCTGCAACGATCGTTCGAACGTTTCCTGCATGCATTCGGCTTGACGGAGGATGCGGTGCTCTGGCGTTCGCCTTTGTGCTCGCCGAGCCTTAACTTGTAAGGCTGGCTTGAGCTCGTAAGGCGGGTCTCGCGCCCGCCGATTGAACAAAGCGATGCACCGCACCAAACGACGAGCGATCTGTTCCGGGATTGCGTGCAGACATGTCCGGTCCGGTCGGCGAAGAAAAGCGGCGGGCTTGAGCCCGCCCTACGCACCGCGGTTGCTATCATCGGCACATGGCCAAGCTTCTGCTCAATCTGCGCAACGTGCTCGACGACGAGGCGGACGATGTGCGTGCGTTGCTCGACGAGCACGACATCGCGTACTACGAGACCTCGCCCGGGTTCTGGAATATCTCGCTGGGCGGCATCTGGGTGCGCGAGGATGCGGCCTTCGCGGAGGCGAAGCGGCTGATGGGCGAGTACCAGGCGCAGCGCGGCGCGCGCGTGCGGGCCGAGAACGAGGCGGCGTGGCGGGACGGCACCGCCGGCACGTTCTGGACGGTGCTGCGCAACGAGCCGATGCGCGTGGTGGCGGCGGTGCTGGGGATCCTGTTCGCGATCGCGTTGGTGGTGCTGCCGGCGTTGGTGCTGATGCGATGAGCCTGATCGGCTGGTCTTGCATCCGGCGATCGGATGAAGCGAAGGCTTCGCGTCGTTGACGTGTTGGATCGGCGTGGAAAAGCGGCGGGCTTGAGCCCGCCCTACGGTCGAAAGGTTGGACGATGTGCAGGACGCCGATCGTTCTGCACATCGTCCTGCACAACGCGTTGCGATGGCCCGATGCGGATTACTCGCTGTAGAGCTCGCTGCTCGACAGTTTGACGCTGCTCGATGCGCTGCCGCCCGCGAGTACGGCCTTGCCGTTGCCGGCGAGACCGGCGCCCGCCAGATTACGGCCCTGGGCCAGATGGCCGGCGATGGACCAGGTGTTGGTGGCCGGGTCGTAGAGTTCTGTCGTGGTGGTGTAAGGCCAGCCGCCGGCAATGAGCACCTTGCCGCTGGGCATGGCGACCGCCGCATGTTGCTGTCGCTCCGCCGTCAGCGTGCCGGCGATGCTCCAACTGTTGGTCGCGGCCGAGTAGCGCTCGGTACTTGCGGTCGGGCCGTCGTCGCCCAGGCCGCCCACTACCAGCACGTCGCCGTTGGGGAGTGCGGTCGCGGTATGGAACATGCGGACGTCCGCGAGATTGCCTGCCGGGCTCCAGGTGTTGGTGGCCGGGTCGTACACCTCGGCGCCGGGCACCTTGATCATGCCCGCGCCTTCGCCGCCGCTCACCAGCACCTTGCCGTTGCCGAGCAGCGTCGCCGCGTGATCGCGGCGCGCGGTGGTGAGCGGAGCGACCGGCGTCCATGTGTTCGTGGTCGGGTTGTAACGCTCGACGGTGGCCTGCGGCGTGCCGTTGGTGATCACGCCGCCGACCGCCAGCACGTGGCCGTTCTGGAGGGTCGTCAGCGTGAGCCCATAGCGTTTCTGGGGCAGCGGCGAGGCGATGGTCCATGTATTGCTGGCGGGAGAATAGATCTCGGCCGTCGCCTGGATGCCGGAATTGCCGAGTCCGCCGGCGATCAGCACACTGCCGTTCTGCAGCAGCGCGATGCCCGGCAGATAGCGGGGCGCGATGCTGTAGCTGCTCTGGGTCCACGCGTTGGTGGTCGGGTTGTAGAGTTCCGCGGTGTAGAAGGGGAAGGCCGAGCGTTTCGCATCGGTGCCGCCGACCAGCATGACCCGGCCGTCGGGCAGCGTCACCGAGCCGGCGCCGGCGCGGGCATTGGTCATGGCGGGGCCGGCGGTCCAGCCTGCGGCAGCGGCCAGTCCGGAGACGGTGAGCGAGGCCATCAGTGCGGCTGCGGCGAGCAGCCTTCGGGGAGCGACGGAATGGAAAGCGGAATCGCGGCCATGGTGCGTCGTTGTCATTGTGGTGGTCGTCCTGAACGTTGAAGGAGGGTGATACGCGCCGTGCTGCGGCCCGATGGCGAATCCGGCGTCTTCGTGTTGCATGCAGGGATTCGGATCTCGGATCGCCAGGGTTGCCAGCGGCACAGCGTAGGCACGGTGAAGTGCCAGCCGTCATCATCGTTCGATGGGGTATCGCGGACTGAGACCACGGGTATTGCCGCGGATGTCGTTCGTCATCGTAGGCAGGGCTGGTTGGTGCGCGGAAGCCTTCGGGCGCGTGCGATGAGGATGCCGCATGAGGCGACGCCCAACGCTTCGTGGAATTCAGCCGGCCGCGGGTTGCGCGTGTGGCCGGGCGCCTGTCCGGTGGTGCTGTCGGCTTCGTCGATGCTGCTCCGAGTGCTATGCGCAGCCCTCGGAGGTTCGCGTATGAGGCTGTTTTCTTCTCGGGCGAAGCTTGTTGCTTCGTCGATGGTGCTCCGGGGATCTCGGTCGTTGCCCGGGAGGTGCGTGGGTGAGGCTTTTATCTCCGCTCGCGGTGCTTTCCGCGGTAATGCCGGGCCTCGAAGGGGCAATGTTGCGGCTGTCCATCCGCACGCGAGGTGTTTCGAGCACCAGTGTTGCCGCTTTTCTCGTCGGCGTCGGTGCTTGAAGGGCCATGGATGGCGCTTCAAGCGTCACCGGTGCCTGGGCTGACGGTACGTGGGGCAGGCGTGACCAAGGGAATACCGGTTCCGATCGGCTGGCGTTGACCCGCACCGAGGGGTTGGTTAGCGTGCGACATCGTCAAAGGAGATGGCCTGTGAATTCAAATGGCATCAGCACAATGCATTCATGGCTCGCCGCCTGTCTGGTCGCGGCGTTGTTCGCCGCCGGGGGCTGCGCCAGTGCGCAGGCCGGCGGCGACCGGGCGACCATGCCTGAGGAACTGATCGGCATCTGGGACATCGCGGCGGCCGCCTGCACCGGGCAGGGAAACCCCGATAGCGATACACGGCTGGTGATCACGCCGACGGGCATCGACAATTACGAACAGACGTTCAAGCCGACCAGGGCGTCCAGCGTGTCCGATGCGCCGCGCGCCTGGAATATCCGGTCGACGCTGACGTTCGAAGGCAAATCGAGCGACTACCGCGCGCTGTACGCGCTGGATGGCGGCGGGCGCCTGACCATCGTCGATGAACAACGCTCGGAAACGTATTCGCGCTGCAAATCCATAAGGCGGGCTTGAGCCCGCCCTACGCCCGCCCTACGCCCGCCGCGCCCGCCACACTTGCCGCGCCTGCCGTGCCGCCGAGAATCGGTTTGTCGTAGGGCGGGCCCGGGCCCGCCGTTGCGGGTGCGGACGCATCGTGGGTTGCGATGCGGGTGAAGGGTTTCCCTACGCGCGGTTGCGGGATTCACGGATGCCGGCATCCCGCTGCATGCGCGATGCTGCGGCATGCCGAACTATCGCCGCATGCATGTGCCGGGTGGCACGTACTTCTTCACCGTCAACCTGCTGGAACGCCGCCGTCGTCTGCTGGTGGAGCGGATCGATGATCTTCGCGCGTCCTTCCGTGATACGCATGCGGTCCGGCCGTTCGAGTTGTTGGCGATCGTGGTGCTGCCGGATCATCTGCATTGCGTCTGGCGCCTGCCGACCGGCGACGCCGATAACGCCAACCGTTGGGCGCAGATCAAATCGGGGTTTTCACGCCGTATGCCGATGACGGAGCGGCGCAGCGGAAGGCGCATCGCCTGCCGCGAGCGTGGCATCTGGCAACGTCGTTATTGGGAGCATGCGATTCGCGATGACGACGATCTGCGTCGTCACGTCGATTACATCCATTACAACCCGGTCAAGCATGGGCATGCGCGGCGAGCGGTCGATTGGCCGTATTCGTCGTTCCGACGATGGGTCGCTGCCGATGTTTATGCGCTGGATTGGGCGGGGATCGTGCCGGATCATGTCGACCGCGGAAGGCGGGCTTGAGCCCGCCCTACGACGCTGGGTGTCCGAGAGATTGTGATGATGTGACGTTCGGGTGCAACGACGTGACCCGGAAGGCGGGCTTGAGCCCGCCCTACGACCGTCTACGCCGATCCGGCCGCGACTGCGATCAGGAAGACTCGTCCCTGATCCGTTGCACGCGCGCGCGGTACGCGGTCACGTTGTCGCCTTCGATGCGCGACCGTTGCGTGCCTTCGATCTCGTCGATCTTCCGGTCCGATTCCGCGCCGGTCACCGGTTTGGCATCGATCTTCGTCTCGCGCTCGAAGCCGTGCGACTTGTCGGTGTTGCGGTAGAACCGGTACAGGGCCCAGTACAGCGCTGCGGCGCCGACCGGGCCGGCCGCCAGCAGCCAGAGTCCGCCGTCGTCGCTCATGAGGAACCCACCAGGATCGCGATGGCGATGGTTTCGAGGATGGTGCCGACGGTGAGCGACGCCAGCAGCAGCTTCCACTGCTGGACCGGAACGCTGCCCATGGTTTCGCCGGTGCGGCCGTTGACCGCGATGTAGTGCAGCATGCCGCCGTTGGCGCCGGGCTGGTGATACGAGTACAGCCACACCGGCAGGTACATCGAGACCCAGCGCGTGCCGTGGACGTCGAGTTTTTCCTGCTCCCAGCGCACGCCGCGGTCGTAGCGGCGCACCGAGGCTTCGACCTGGGCGCGGGCGATCGACAGCAGTTGATCCTCCAGGCGCGGGTGCAGGTGATCGACGTTGCTGTTGCGCTTCTCGGAGGTGAAGCCCGACAGGTACGACGCGTTCCACTTCACCGCGTTCTTGGTATCGAACGGCAGGATGGTGTTGATGATGTTGTTGGTGTTGACGCGCGTGTCCAGATTGCCGCGTTCGGTGGACGATTCCAGCGGCAGATCGTCGACGGTGAAATCCACGTGGCGTTCCACGCGGTAGATGTCGGCGTCGTAGTAGGTCTTCTTGTTGTTGTCCGTGCCGCGGGTGTACTCGCGGGTCTTGATCTCGCCCTTGCCGGCGACGTCCGCACTCGCGTTGCCGTCGACGATCATGTAGGGCAGGTAGACGCCGACGACGTTCTCGGGCGTGAACTGTTCCTTGAATTCCTTCAGCGCGAACATCCGACGCTTGTCGACGAACTGGCGGATGCGCGCGACCGCGTCGTCCTTCCTGATGTGGAACGGCAGCACCGCGTCGGGCACCGCGCCGTTGGGCACCTGCTCGTTCACGCCGAAGACGTGGCGGCACCAGTGGCAGCGCGCGGTCATCGCGCTTTCGGTATTGACCGTGACCTCGGCGCCGCAGCCGGTGCACTTGAAGGTCATCAGCACGGCGGCGTCGGCGGCGATGTCGCGCGCACCCGAGGCGACGACCGTGCCCTTGAGCTGGTCGATGCCTTCGCCGAATCCGAACAACTCCTCGACCCGCGCGCCGTCCCACTCGTTGCGGCAGTACAGGCAGACCAGCAGGTCGGTGCCGAGCTTGTGGCGGATGTCGGTCGAGCCGCACTTCGGGCAGCGGTTCAGGCCGTCGCTGAGTTCGGCCGCGGCGGTATCGATGGCGACCGGATCGGGCGCTTCGAGTTCCTCGCGGATCGCGTCGGGCAGGGTGGCCGGGTCGACCGGCAGGCTGCCGGGCAACGGCGGCACGTCCTGCGGCGAACCCGGGCCGCTGACGGGCGGCAACGGCGGCGGCGTCTTGAGGTCGGACATGGTCGCTGGGCGCCCGGGGCTTACAGGCCCAGCGCCTTGGCCTTGAGCGCGTCGTAGTCGTCCTGGGTGATCAGGCCGAGGTCCAGCATCTCCTTGGCCTTCTTCAGTTTGGCGACCGGATCGTCCGCTGCGGGTGCGGCCGGCGCCGCCGGCTGCTGCAGGCCGGCCAGACCGCCGGTCATGCCGGTCGCCATGCCGATGCCCACCAGGCCTGCGGCGCCGCTGTGTTCGCCCGCCGACTGGATGCCCTGCGCAACGCTGGCCTGCAGGTTGGAATTGCCGCGCGAGCCCGACAGCGCGTCGGCGCGCTGCACGGTCTTGAGCAGTTCGCGGGTGTTGGCGTCGTATTCGATCGAGACGATGGCGGTCTTGACGATGGCCAGGCCGCGATCGGACTTCCACTGGTAGCCCTGTTCGACCGCGTCGGACAGGCTCTTCGCGAAGCCCAGCGAGTCCTGCTGCAGTTTGGTGATGCGGTTGCCCTTGCTGGGATCGTTCGTGTACAGGCTGAAGGCCGGCGCGAGCGAGCCCACCACTTCGTTGAACAACTGGCTGGCGGCGGCGTTGTCGAGGTCGGTGAAATCGAAGACCTTGCCCGGCTGCAGATAGCTGGCCGGCACGAAGTTCTTCACGAACAGGATCGGATCGACGATCTTCAGCGTGTACGAGCCGCGCGTGACCGCGCCGACCTGGGTGTTGAGGAAGCCGTCGTCCCAGTAGATCTCGGACTGCGTGCCGAAGCGGTTGTCCGGCAGCTCTTTCAGCGAGACGAAGAACGCGGCCTGCTGCGAGCCCGGCTGGCCGCCGAATTTGAAGCGCTCCCAGCTCTGCTTGATCAGCGGGCTGACGATGCCGTCGCCGGCGAAGATGGACTGCGAATTGATGTCGTCCGAGCGCCACTCGTAGCCGCCCGGTTCGGCGACGAACGCGGTGATCTTGCCGTCCTGGAACAGCAGCAGCCCGTAGCCTTCGGGCACGACGATCTTCGAGCCGTTGGTGATGATGTTGGAGGAGCCGCTGGTGTTGGAGCCGCGCCCGGCGTTGGTGCCCTGCGGGACGGCTGCGAACAGCGCCGCCGTCGACGGCAGGCCGGCCGGCACCGTGTAGAAGTCCTTCCACTGGTCCGCGAACATGCCGCCGACCGCACCCGTGACCGCCTGTACAAGACCCATGAGAATTCCCCGTGATTCGTGGCCGGGCGTTATGCCCGCCGTGCTCGCGAACTATACACGCGCGTCGCGGGCGCGGCCGGCCACCCGCTTTGCGCCGGGCGTGGACTCGCCGGACGCATGTTATAAGCGCTGGACGTTCTCCCCCGGACAGGAATGAGGCATGGCGCGACACACGGACGATCACGCGACACGCCGCCGTCGCCGCGCGCTGGTCATCGCTGCGGCATGGATGGTCGCGCTGTCGGGCTGCCACGCAGCGACGCAACTGCAGTCCGACGCGACGCCATCGGGCGAGCCGACCGCCACTGCGAAGCCCGCGCTCGACACGCCCGCACTCGACAGACACCCGGTGGGCAGTCGCCGCTTCCGCGATTGCAGCGCCGCCGCGCGCGACGAACCGGCCCGCCGCCGGTGCCTGGACGAAGAACTGGCCTACCAGCAGCGCACGCTCGATCGTCTGGCCGACGAACGCGTCGTAGCGCTCGATGCTGCCGCACGCGGGAATTTCCAGGCTGCGCAGCGCGCATGGCAGCAGGAGACCGATCGTGCGTGCGGCACCGGCGCGGATGCGAGCGTGCTTGACGATGCCGCCGCGCGCTGTCGCATCGATCGCATTCGTGCCCGCTTCGACAGCTTGTCCTTCGACAGCATGTCGCCGGATGCCTCCACGCCGGGCGCTTGGGTCAAGGTCACGCCCGATGCCAGCGGCGCGGCGGATGCGCGCGTGCGCGATGCGGCGCTGTCGCTGCAGTCCGATGGCTGCGCCGACGAGCGCGGGCGCGTGGTCTGTCGCAACGCGCGCCTGCGCATCGCCACGGCCACGATGCGCGAACAATCGCTGACGTTGCCGATGCTGGTGTTCACGCCTGCCGGCCAGCCCGGCGGCACGCTGTATCGCGGGCGGCTGGACAAGGGCTTCGCCGATGGCTGGCACAGCGTGGTGCTGACCGACATCGACGCCGACGGCGACGAGGATCTGCTGGTGTGGACCGGCTTCGACGGCAATTACGGCGACCCCTCGTACCGCTACGCTCTGTACGACGCCGGCAGCGGGCGGCTGGAGGAAAGCGCCACGCTGGCCGCGCTGGTGCAGGGACATTCGATCGCGCGCATCGTCGACGGGCAGGTGTTCATCTGGTCCCGCAGCGGCCCATGCCAGCGCGGCGAGAAGACCATCGATCTGCGCGGCCCCGCGCCGAAGGTGGCGGCCAGCCGCAACTACGACACCTGTCGACAGGACGCGCCGTGAGCGCGGCGACACGAGGAGGGCCCGCCGCCGCTGCGGCCGGGTCGACGACCGCTGAAGCGAATGCTTTTTTGCACTATAGAGCAGGGAACACAGCCTAGAACAGACGAGGGAGCTAATGGGACTTAAAAAGACGCAAGACCCCAATATCAACCCACAGGCACCGTGGGAGAATGATGACTTGCATCGCGAGCGTGAAGGAGATCTGCTCACACGTCTTATCGAGTCTTTGACAGGTTCATATGTGATCGCATTAAAGGGTGATTGGGGGACGGGTAAGAGCGTGTTTCTGCGCCGACTTTCAGCCAATCTTGAAAACTCCGGTATTCCGGTTATTCCCATTGATGCGTGGCGCACTGATTATCTCGAAGACCCCCTTATAGCGTTTGTGGCTGCGACTGAACAGCGGATCGCGAAAGAGCGTTCTCGCTCTGATGTGCGAATCGAAAAAGGAAAATCGATTGCAAGAGGACTTGCAAAGTATGCCGGGCGTTTATCTCCCTCGCTAGTTGGGGTGGTTGCGGAGAGTTTTGTTCCAGGTGCGGGTGCTGCGTCTGTCGCCGTCACAGAGACTGTTGAGCGTGGCGGAGAGGCGGTCTTGGACGCTATCAAAACCAAGCGGGACGCAGAAGAGCGATTCCGTGAGCTTCTTTCGGCCGCTCGCGATTACCTGACGAAGCGTCCTATTGGGCGGCCAGTTAGGCCCATTGTGGTTGCCATTGATGAGCTTGATCGCTGTCGTCCTAGCTACGCGGTTAAGGTGTTGGAGCGAATCAAACATTTTTTCGACGTTCCTGGAATTGTTTTTGTAATAGCGACCGATGGTCTCAATCTCCCTAGCGCAGTCGGCAGCGTCTATGGCGAAAAGATTGATGGGGAGATGTATCTGCGCAAGTTCTTCGACTATGAGTTTGATCTTGAAGAGCCGGAAAGCAGCGCGTTTTCAAAAACGCTAGCGGCGCAATTTGATTTCAACCAGTTGATCGCGTCATCTCCTTTTGTTCGAGACAAAGCCGAAAAGAAGTTGCTTGCACCGTCAGATAATGGTTATGGTCATCCGGTCTCTGAATTTGACCGCGGGCTCGACGCCTTTGAAATTCTTGCCGCATTTCCTTTTTTCGCACGTAACATGCATCTCTCCCTTCGAGATCAGGCCCAAGCCTTCACGCTTGTCAATGCATATCTTCGGACTTTGAGGGGCGAGGTGATGGTTTACCCGACAGTCCTTGCGTTTGCCTATTGTTTAAGATTTTCTCAGCCGCAGACATATTCTGCGCTGAAATCTGGAAAGATAACGCTTAAAGGAATTTTTGACTCGGGTCCAGGTAGACCGCCAATCATACCTGGCAGTGCGGAGTGGATTGATAGCACCATATATGGTTTGGAGCTAACTTATTTTTGGAATGCTTTAAGTAATCCGAAGCCGCTTGAATACATAGGTGAGTTGCGAAGAAATATTCATCAGCAATCAATGCCTAGCATGGAGCGCATGGTTGCTGCGGACAAATTGTTCTTCCGTGTGAGTGTAGATAAAAGGCTCTTGTCGCAGTTTTTGCCTCGTGCCTTTAAGTTGGCCGATGCCTTCGGCTAGCTGGCAGGCTAAAGCGGGTAGGGCGATTTTCACCGCCCTGCCGGTAGAAAATTTATACGGTGCCGGTGCGGTTTCAGCCGCGTCGCGCGGCCTCGATGGCGGCGACGTCGATCTTGCGCATCGTCATCATCGCCTCGAAGACGCGCTTGGCCACGGCCGGGTCGGGGTCGGTATAGCCTTCGGTGAGCGCGCGCGGCGTGATCTGCCACGACAGGCCCCAGCGGTCCTTGCACCAGCCGCATTCGCTTTCCTTGCCGCCGTTGTCGACGATCGCGTTCCACAGCCGGTCGGTCTCGGCCTGGTCGTCGGTGGCGATCACGAACGAGAACGCTTCGCTGTGCTTGAACTCCGGGCCGCCGTTGAGGCCCAAGCACGGGATGCCGCAGACAGTGAAATCGACCGTCAGCACGTCGCCCTGCTGGCCGGACGGGTAATCGCCGGGCGCGCGATGGACGGCGTTCACCGCGCTGTCGGGGAAGGTCTCGGCGTAGAAGTTGGCCGCGTCCAGCGCGGTGCCGTCGAACCACAGGCAGATGGTGTTCTTGGGGATCATCGTCGTGTCCTTAGGCCGGGCGGAAGGCCTGCCTGTCTTCTCACGACGAATGAGGGGTCGGAAGATCGACATCGGCGACGGAATATTTTCGAACCCGCCAGGCAGGTCTCGCGCCCGCCTGTGGGGTCGATGATGAAGCAACACAGGAGCCGGGTTTTGCGCCCGGCGGTGGAATCAACGGCAAAGGACGGCGGGTACGAACCCCGGCCCATGACGATGGGTCGTATCGCGGTGTTGCGGTTTGGCAGCCGCGGTCTGAATTCGACCGCGACGGTATCGATCCGAGGCGTCCTCGGCGCGAGGTCATGAACGCATCAACGATCCCAGGGCGCATCGATCGAGTAGCTCGCATTGCCCGCTTCAAGCCAATCTCTCATTCTCGATACGGAGATGCCTATGCCGTCGTTGTTGACGCGGGCATCGTAGGCGCAGCGCGGTCCGTCGGGTCCGCGGTTGATGCGCGCAGTAATCTGCGTGGACTGGCGGTTTACTTCGCTGGCGGGGATGGAACCGCTGAACCTCTGACTGGTTAACGGGTGGATGATGACGATGTCGGCGGCTTGCGCGAAATAGCTTTGGACGCGTCTGAGGTTTTTCACTTCAAGCGCAACGCCCAGAACGCCACCTGCAGCGGTTTGCGATCCGACCGCCGCTTCAGTGCCGATATTCGCGATCGTGACAGTGACGTTGTAGAACGCGCCATCCGGACTGCGGGAGACTTCCAAGCGTTGCATGCTCAACTCCGCCCTGCAGGGGCCTGTTTCTGCGGAGGCGGGAATCAGTGCTCTGCGCTCCTCTTCGCTCAGCGGGGCTGTCGGCATCCTGGTAACGGTGACCGAATCCGGTTTCTTCTGTGGCGGCCCTGCCAGTGCAACGGAAAACGCGGGCGTAAAAGCGATTGCAGCAAGCAGGTATCCGGTTCGGAATTTCATTTTTCGCCTCAGTGGGATGAACGGTTTTTCAGATGGGCAATTCCTGATGAACGCAGGTTCGTCTCGAACCCGGTCACAAACCCCGTACCGCAAATGCCGCTCGATCAAGGCGTCATCGTCTCGCATCGTCGATCGGCCAATCGCCCGACCAGCCAGATGAAGGGCTCGGTCTGGCCGCTCAGCACGCAGGTGCCCTGGATGACGCTGTCGAGCAATGCCTGCACGTCGGATGCGCGCAGGGCAGACATCGCGTCGTCGTCGGTGAGCAGCAGCGAACAGAAGGGTGTGCGTGTCGCTTCCACCGCGCCCACTGCGACATCGCGCCCATCGATGAGGATCGAGATCGGTGCGCGATCGTCCGGGAGTGCGATCGACACGGCGAGATCCGGTATCGGGCCGGGCATCCGGGCCAGTGCGTCCCTCAGATCATCTGCGAATGCGTTGGCCCACGCTTCCACGCTGGATCGCTGCGGATGCGCTGCAGTCGAATCATTTCCCGCTCGCTGACTCGGCTTGCCTCGAGTCGGCATGCCTTGAACCGGCATGCCATGCGCGTCGCGGGTATCTGCCGATGGGGCGGCATCCGATCCGCTGTCGCGCGACGCGGCATCCCGCGATGCGCTGCGCGTCTGCTTGGCCTCGCGCTCGGCGTCGATCAGCGCTTCCAGCGTCCTGTCGACGTCGTCGCGCGTGTGCGCGGCCGAGCAGATGAACCGCAGGCGGCCGCGCCCGCGCTCCACGATGGGATAGGTGACGGCCGAGGTGTGGATGCCGCGCGCGTACAGGCCGCGGGCGATCGCATACAGCAGCTCGCTGTCGGCGAAATGCGGGGTGACGATGGGCCCGTCGCCGGTGCCGAGAGGGTAGCCGGCTTCGGTGAAGCGCCGCCGCATGTAGGTGGTGGTATCCCAGAGCCGCTCCCGCAGCGTGTCGTCCTCGCGCAGTCGTCGCAGGGCGGCGAGCGCCGCGGCGATATCCGCGGGCGTGGTCGTCGCCTGGAAGACATAGGCCCTGGCGGAGGTCTTGAGCAGGGCGATGTGTTCCTCGCGTGCGGCCACCACGCCGCCGAGACTGCCCAGCGCCTTGCTGAGCGTGGTCATGATGAAATCGACCTGATCGGTGATGCCCTGTTCCGCGCAGATGCCGGCGCCGCGGGCGCCGTAGAAACCGAAGGAATGCGCTTCGTCCACCAGCACCAGCGCACCGTATGCTTTCGCCGTGCGCACGATGTCGCGCACCGGCGCAGTGCCTTCGCCCATGCTGTACACGCCTTCCAGCGCCACGAGGGTCGTGCGGTACGGCGACGCCTCCGTCTCGAGGATCGATCGCAGGTCGGACGCATCGTTGTGCTTGAACGTGCGGATCGTCGCGCCGCACAGGCGGGCGCCGTCCACGATCGAGGCGTGGCAGAGCTGGTCCATCACGATCAGGTCCTGCTCGCCCAGGAGGCCGCCGATCACCCCCAGATTCGCGGTGAATCCGGTGGGAAACAGGCACGCGGCCGGCTTGCCCACCAGTTCGGCGAATTCGTTCTCGAAGTCCAGGTGCAGATCGGTCAGGCCGGAGGCGGTCGCGGAGGTACCCATTCCGGTGCCGAATCGCTCCAGCGCGGATCGGGCCTGCGCGATGACGTCGCTGTCGCGGTTCAGTCCGAGATAGAGATTGGTGGTCCAGATGATGGCTTCGCGCGCTTCGCCGCTGTGCGCGTCCACGACCGTGCCACGGTGCCCGCTGCCGGTGCGCAGCAGCTTGCTGTACGGGTCGCGACCCGCATGCGTGAGCAGGCGCTTGAATTCGCGGATCAGCGTGCCCTTGTCGGTCGCGGACCAGGCGGGCGCCCTGGCGGCCAGGAACGGCGGATGGCCCGACTGGATCTGCGACTGGAAACGCGCCAGCGTGTCCGCGGCGCCGCTTTTCGGCCCATGGATCGATGCATCCGCGGCATCGCTGCTTTCCAGAAGTTCGAGCAGGCGATCGGCGATGGCCGCGGGCGTCTGGTGTTCGGCGAGCGCGGATGCGGGCAGTCTTCGGCCCAGCACCGTGGACAACCGATGGACCAGTTCGGCGGAATCCAGCGAATCGAGACCGAGCGCTTCCAGCGCCTGATGCGGCGATATCTGCCCGGGGTCGCGGATACGGAGGAAGCGGGCGATTTCGCCGTTGATGATCGAAAGCAGATCCGCACGGCGCGCATGTTCGGGTAGGCCCGCGAGCCTGTGCGGAAGCGCTTCGCCATGCGACGCGGGCGGGTCGCCGGTTCGATCGGGCGCACCCGGCGCCGGGGCGGGAAGCCGCTTGCGGTCGAGCTTGCCGTTGGGCAGCCGGGGCATGTCCGCGAGGCGCATCACGATCTGCGGCACCATGTACCCGGGCAGCCGTTCCGCCACGTACGCGCGCAATGTGTCGTTGCTCAGCGCTGCGTCGTCCCCCGCCACGTATCCGATCAGCATCGGCTTGTCGCCGCCCACGTCGACGACCGCCGCCGCCGCGCTGTCCACGCCGTGCATGGACGCCAGCGTCGATTCGATTTCTTCCAGCTCGATCCGGAACCCGCGGAGCTTGACCTGCTGGTCGATGCGGCCCAGGAATTCGATCTCGCCGTCGGGCGTCCACCGGCATCGATCTCCGGTGCGGTAAAGCCGCGCTTCGGGGATATTCCCCTGCGAAGCCTGGGCGTCCGGATCCACCGCGACGAAACGCTGGCTGCTGCGCGCCTCGTCGTGGAGGTATCCGCGTGCGAGCTTGTCGCCGGCCAGATGCAGTTCACCCGGCACGCCCACCGGCACCGGCTGCATGGCCTCGTCCAGGATATAAACCCGGCCGTTGGGGACCGGCCTGCCGATGGTGATCGTTTCCGCGCCCGCGGGTACTTCGGTCGCGGTCGAATAGACCGTGTCTTCGGTCGGCCCGTACACGTTGACGACGCGCGGCGGTCGCGCGCGCGCGCGCAGTTGTTTCACCAGCGAAGGCTTCAGGATCTCGCCGCCCAGCACCACACAGCGCACGCCATCCGGCAGTCCGCCGGCCTTGAGCAAAGCCTGCATCGCGGACGGCACCATGATGACCGTCCTCACCCGGTGTGCGGAGGGCAGCTCCGGCAGCGTCAAGGCGTTCTCGGACAGCACCACGGTGCCGCCGAGCGACAGCGTCCCGAGGATTTCCATCACCGACGGATCGAAACAGACCGAGGCCGCCGCGAGGACGCCCGACAGCGCCTCGTCGTCCAGCAACTCGCGCATCGCCACGGTCATCGCGACGACGCTTCGATGTTCCACCGCGACGCCCTTGGGCTGCCCCGTGGATCCGGAGGTATAGATGACATAGGCGAGATCGCTCGCCGAGGGGCCGGTCATCGTGGCCTGCGTCGGCGTCGTCATCTTCACCGAATCCAGTCGCACGATCTGTGGCGCCCCCGTGCAGAGCGCTGCCGAATGCTCGTCGTCCACGATGGCCGCCGCCGCGCGGGCATGCGTCAGCATGTAGCGCACCCGTTCGCGCGGGTACTTGGGATCCAGCGGCACATACGCACATCCCGCACGCAGAACGCCCAGCAGGGTCGCCACCAGCTCGTGGGTGCGGCCCATGCACACCCCGACCAGCGACCCCGGCGTCACGCCGCGCGCCACGAGTTCGCCCGCGATCGCGTCTGCGCGCGCGGTCAGACGCTGGTAGTCGATCTGCGCCGCGCCATCGATGACGGCGGTGCGCCGGGGGTGGCGCTGCGCCTGCTTCTCGACGAGTCCCCAGACCGTTTCCGTCCGGTCGTATAGATGTTCGGTCCGGTTCCACTCGATGAGGATCCGGTGTGCCTCTTCCGCGTCCAGCGATGGGGCGCTTGCGGAAGGCGCGATCGCCTCCTGCGTTGCATCCGCCAACGCACGATGCTGCGCAGTCCCTTGCATTTTGAACTCCTTGTCGAAAAGCGAACGGCTGCGCAGTCTAAAGAAAAACCCGGAGCGGCATGGCGCTCCGATCCGCAGTTTCAGGCGAAGACGCGCACAGCCAACACGCCGGTGGCGACCAGCGCGATCGCCGATGCGACGATCGCCCAACGCGGGATACGCGGCGCGTGCGTCGTCGTGTCGTGGATCGGGGCCTGTTCGGCGGCCACAGGGCCGGTGTCGGCACCCGTGCCCAGCATGTCCAGTACTTTGGCTACGGCAGCGTCGTCGAAACGGTAGGGATCGAACGTCGCCTGTCCGAGCTCGCGCAGCAGCGCCTTCATCGGCGCATCCAGCGGCACGTATTTCATGGCCCATGTCGCGAAGCTGGTACGTTCGATGGGGCGCCGCGTCAGCACCTTGAGGTCGGTGTGCCGCGGATCCTGCAGCAGCGCGGCATACAGTCGCTCCACGTCCGCAGTGCGGCCTTCCAGGCACTGGAAAAAGCACCCGTCGCCGAAATACAGCGCCCCGACCAGGCCGCGCTTCGCGTTGTTGATCCGCGACTGCGCCAGGATGCGTGCGACGCTGGGTTCGATGCCCAGCTCGGCGGGCATCGAAGTGAAGGTCGAGCGGCTCACGTAAACGATCTGGATCAGGTCCGGCACGGTGTTCTCCCCATGAATGAGTGCGTTGCGGGTCGTGCGCGGCGTAGCGCGCCACGCGCACACCATACGTAATGCCTGTGGTCCCGGATGCAGAGAGGGAGAGGAGGGGCGCCCGGTCGGCATGCGCCCAGCGGAGCGCCATGCCTCCATTCCGGTGTCAGGTATCCACGCACGGCCGCGCGACCGCGGTCGCGATATCGCCGGTGTATCTGCGCCCGTCGATGACCAGCGTCAGCCGGGAGCGCAGCCGGGTGGGGTTGTCGCAGGTGGCGTTGACCAGCGAATTGTCGACCGGGAACATGTAGAACGGATTGCCTTCACGAAGCGCCGACAGGCAATTCACTTCCCCATAGCGCACGCGTTTTCCGAAGCGCACGTTGCCGTCGTTGCGATGGATGGACGAGACCATCCTGCAATAGCTCACGCGCCGTCTGTCGATCCCGAACAACTGGCCCCTGGCGCTGGTGGTGTAGAGGTTGCCGGTGATCGGCCCGTTGAACAGGTTGCCGGTGACGAAGCACTGGCCCGGCCGCACGCAGGTCGGCGCGGTTTCCCCGGCCAGTGCGGGCGTCGCGAACGAAATTCCGCCGAACGCGAGCAACAGGGAAAGTGCGGGTGACGACAGATGCGGTGCGCGCATGGTGAACCTCCTGACGTGGTCGAGCGGGTTTCGGGGCGCGGACACGATCTTCATCATCTCGATGCCGCGTCCTTGATCGGTGCTGTACGGTTTTCGATGCAGCGCGCTGCAGCGCGACCTGCGCGACGCCAGCAAGGTGGCGCTGGCGGCGCGCAGGCAATGCGGATCAATCCTCGCTGATGCAGCCTTCAGAGAGTTTCACGTACCAGTAACCCGTGTCCGGCTGGATCTCTTCGACGAGGATCGTCTGCTCCTGCGTGGAACGTCCCCAGCTCAGGTAGCACTTCATGGCGGCCTCGTAGGACGCCGCTTCGTACGCTTCGTCGCTCGAACGCCCCAGGCCTTCGCCGATGACCTGGTAGTGATGCAGGGCCGCGAATGCGAATGCGGATGCGCTGCAGGCGATGGCGAGCAGCGCGACGGATGCGATGACGCCCGATTTCTTCGTTTTCATCTCTGGATTCCTTCCGGTGGGGTCTGGTGCGGCCGACTATGTCCCGTGGGCCATGACCGCTGTGTTAATTGCGGGCGCACGATGTGCGAAGCGTGATGAAGTGCTCTCGGTGTCGCACGGCCGGCACCGATCGAGCTTGCCGAATCGGCCCTCGATCCGGCTTGGGCCCGTCCGCGCGGCTGTGCCCCCGGGGCGGCGAGCGAAAAAAACCGACATGTAGGAAAATGCCCGGATTCCTTGCTCCGGTGCCCTCCATGCTGTGGTTCCGCGTCGTCCCGATCCTGCTGCTGATCGTACTCAATACCCTGGTGCACGCCTTGCCCTTGTTGGCGGTGGCGGTGTTCAAGGCCGTACTGCCGTCCGAGCGCGCCCGACGGGCCTGCAATCCGCTGCTGCTCTGGTTCGCCGAGCACTGGATCGTGGTCAACAGCGCGATGATCGACGGTTTCACCAACACCCGTTTCGAGGTGAGCGAGGACGCAGCGCTCGAGCGGAATGGCCACTATCTGGTCCTGGCCAACCACCAGAGCTGGATGGATATCGTGGTGCTGCAGAAGGTCTTCAACCGGCGGATTCCGTTCCTGCGGTTCTTCCTGAAGCGGCAGTTGTTCTGGGTGCCGGTGCTGGGACTGTCCTGGTGGGCACTGGATTTCCCGTTCATGGGGCGCTACACCCGCAAGCAGATCGCGAAGAATCCCGCGCTGGGCAAGCGCGACATGGAGTCCACCCGTCGCGCCTGCGAGAAATTCCGCGCCATTCCCGTGTCGGTGATGAATTTCGTGGAGGGCACCCGGTTCACGCCGGAGAAACACGCATCGCAGTTGTCGCCGTATCGCCACCTGCTCAAGCCGAAGTCCGGCGGCGTGGCGTTCGTGATCGATGCCATGGGCGACAGCCTGCACGCGATCCTGGACGTCACCATCGTCTACCCGGGCGGGCGGCCTTCGCTGGTGGATCTGATCGGCGGCCGTGTCCCGGAGGTGCGCGTGACGATCCGCGAGCGACCGATTCCCGACACGTTGATCGGCGGCGATTATCAGCAGGATCGCGCGTTCCGCGCCCGCTTCCAGCAGTGGATGAACGGGGTGTGGGAAGAGAAGGATGCCGGGATCGGGCAGTTGTCGGGTGAAGCGCCGAAAAGACAGGCGTAAGGAACGGAATGGAATGATGCTCAGGTATCTGCTCGTCGCTGCCGCGTTCCCGTTCTTCGCCTCCGCCGCGCCAGCCTGCGTAGCGCCCCAGGCAAAGAACGTCGTCATCGCCACGAGTCCGAGCGATCTCGCCGACGGACATTCGGCCGAATGGTTGATCGAAAGTGTGGATGGCGCGAGGCAGGTCATGCTGAAGCGCTGTTCCGCACGAAATGGCAACGAATGCTATTTCGCCGTCGATGTTCAGCCCGGTCGCTATTACTTCAAGGAAGTGGTGCCTGGGGCATACAACCGCATGCAGTATCCGGTGTCGCGGCCGGATCTGTGGTTCGAGATCGGCGGCGATGGCATCGACTACATCGGTAACTGGCTTGTCGACCGAACGAATCGCAGAGCCGATGTGAAGATACGGATAGGCTATGACATGAAGAGCCTCGATTCGTTGGTCGCGCTATGTCGGCTCGAAGGCAGGAAGCGTTTCCTCGGGAAGACCAATCACCCTTCACTCGAGATGGTCGACTAGAAAAGCGCAGCGCTGGAGCCGTTTCCTGTTTCGCCGGGCGTGTCGCGTCCGCTGGCGGGCATGCCCGGATCGCCGGTGCATTGAAACTGGCGAAACCGGGATGCCGCGTGCGTTTTCCCCGAAACGTTGACGACTTTCGTGCATAACGAAAGACGTTTCGCAGCCGCGCGTCTGATTCACCGCCGAGTCGGCCAGGCGCGCGCAGGCTGCGGTTCCCGCAAATGTCCAAGGAGTGCATCATGACGTCCATCACGTCGATCAAACGCGTCGCTATCCTCGCCACCAACGGTTTCGAACAATCGGAATTGATGGAGCCGCTTCGGCAGCTCAAGGATGCCGGTTTCTCCGTCCAGGTGATCGCGCCCAAGGGTCCGCAGATCCGCGGATGGAAGGACAAGGACTGGGGCGACAGCGTCGATGTGGATGCCGAGCTGTCGAGCGTCTCCCCGAATGATTACGACGCGCTGGTGTTGCCGGGCGGCGTGATCAATCCCGATCTGCTGCGCATCGACGGGAAGGCGATCGAATTCATCAAGGCCTTCGATGCCGCAGGCAAGCCGCTCGCGGCGATCTGCCACGGCCCGTGGCTGCTGGCGGAGACCGGTGCCGCCAAGGGCCGTGACCTCACCTCATGGCCTTCGGTGAAGACCGACCTGACCAATGCCGGCGCACGCTGGCAAGATAAGGAAGTGGTCGTGGACGGCCACATCATCACCAGCCGCAAGCCCGACGATCTGCCTGCGTTCTGCGGCGCGATCATCAAGGCGGTGAATGCGGTCGAGCACAGCGCGTGAAGCCCTCCGTGACGCGCGTTGTCGCGTCGCGTTTCACCTCGCCGCCAACACGCCATCCAGCGCGCGTTCGGCCTTGAAGCCGGATTTCTGCAGTCTCTTCAATACTTCGCCCGGCACGTCGCGCCCGCTGGTCAGCGTGTTCGGCGTGCCGGTGTAGTGGAACAGCCGCCCGCCGCGTCGCATCACGCGGGCCAACTGATCGTAGAACGCCTGCGAATACAGTTCGCCGGCGATACCGAAGCGCGGCGGGTCGTGAAGCACGGCATCCACCGACGCGTCGGCAATCTCCGCAATGGCCTGCGATACATCGGCGTGCGTAAGCCGCAGGCGACCGCCGTTGGTGGCGGCTTCCGGATCCGGCGACCATGGATTCAGCGTACGCAACCACAGCACGTCCTCGTTCTTCTCGAACGAATCGATCCGCGTCGCATCCGCGTCCAGACAGCAGGCGGCGAAGTAACCGAGTCCGCCGCAGGTATCCAACACTGTCCTGCCGTGCGGCTGCACCAGCGCGACCTTGCGTCGCGCGTCGTCGACGGGCGATGCTTTCGATGTCGGCAGCATCTTGATGCCGTCGATCTCGAACGTCGGCGCGCCCCATTCGGTCGGCACCAACTTGATCAGCGCGCCGGAATATCGCGAGACCGACGCGAATTCGTCGCCGTCCCAGAAGTGGATCGTGCGGTCCTTGAGCTTGCCCGGCCACGGATAACGTTGCCCCCGCCATTCCCATGCATCGGTGTGCAACTGCGCATCGCCGCTGGAGCGGCCGAGATCCAGCGATCCTGTCCACGTGTCCAGGCCGGACTCGCGCGCGGCGAGTAGCGCCTCCGCGAGCGGGCGGGTGAGCAAGGGACCGGAATACTGCGGCATGGCGGACGATCGTCGGAAGGGGCAGGCAGGTTACCCTCTACGGCGTCGGAACGCGTGGACGACGTCGCCTGATGCCACCGCCTTGGCGGCTGCGCGCGTCGTCGTCGACATGTCGCATGGCGCTGGAAAGCCCATGCGGAATCGTGCATGCCGCAGTCGGATCGTGCTTTTCCCACGGGATTTCCTACCGAATCTGTGCGCGGAGGGACATTCCGTGAACACGGCGGGCGACGGTGCGCCGATTCATCCCTGAGCCAGAAGCCGTGCCCACACTGCCGGCTATGCCACTCAGGACATCGCCCACCATGCACACCGTCGACAACGCCTTGAAACCGGATATTCCGCAATCGCGAGGCAGCGGATCGCCATCCGTTGGCGATGCGACATTTCGCACCGGCGCCGCGCTCGCGGTCGCCAGGGCGCATTTCACCGCGCGCGGCTGGCGTCCGCTGGCGATCCAGCCTTCCACGCTGCAGAAACTGTGCGATGACGTGTCGATGCTGTTGTTGATGAACGATGCGGGGCATACGGCGTGGTTGAGCACGCGCGACTGGTCGGCGCTGGCGAATCCGGTCGACGCGTTCCGGCGCGAGATGGTGTGCGTGCGCGCAGCGCGCGTCGACGAAACGATCCTCGTGTACGACGGCGACTTCCCCGACAACGTCGTCGAAGCCGCCGCATACGAACCCAGCCTGAAGCTCATCGATGCCGCCGCCCTGCGCGCCATGTCGGCGGTGGCCCTGCCGCCGGCGGCTGCGGTCATGGCGCCGACGCGCAGGCAGAGACTCGCCCGACCTGCGCAGCAGGCCGCGCATTATGTCCAGGACAGATTCGCGTACCGGTTGCGTCAGCTCAACGGCGAGCGGCGCAGATTGAAGACGCTGTCCACCGCATTGCTGTTGCTGGTCGGCGCCTCGCTTGGATTCCTCGCATTCAATATGGTGGTCATGATGAGCGAGTCCGACGCCGACGACACTGCATTGCAGACCGTGCAGGCGGACCCGAAGCCGCTGCCCCAGCCGATGCCGCCGTCGGAGGGTTACGTCGCGCAGGCGGCGGGCGTCCCGGGCATGGCCGCGCGCGGTGCGTCCATCGCGCCAAGCCGTCCGGAGACTTCGCCGAAACCCATGCTGCTCGTGGCGACGGCATCCCCGTCCGGCAGCATGACGCCATCGCAGGCGATCGCCGAGAACGCGACGCAGGGCTACGAGGACGTGGAGCAGACGCAGCGACGCGCGGATGCAGCGATGCGGGTGATCGAAGGCACCACGCAGGAAGTGCGTCCGGTGACGACGTCGCCGCTTGCGCAGAACGCCGTCGTGCCGAATGCGGCGTCGAGCGTTCCCCCGATCGGCGTGCCGCTGGTCCGCTCCATGGATCCGGCGATGGCGGACAGCGAGTCGTCGCTTCGCGATCCCGCGATCGTCGACTGAATCTGTTCGCCGTCATCTGACGAATGGTAGGCAACCGGATGTATCGCTCGCACATAGGCGACGGCTGGAGAGTCGACGCTCGCGGGCACCGTCAGTTCGGCTTCACCTTGAACCGGATGCGATAGTTGCCGCCGTTGCCCGAGAAGGCCAATACCGGCTCTTGGCCGGGCGCGATCTTGAGCCGTTTGGCGCGGCCGATCTTGTCGTCATCGCCGACCGGCCACGTGGTGGCGAGGCCAACGGTGCCTTCGATCGCTGTGATCACGATGTCGGCGGAAGTCTCTCGCTGGCTTTCGCTTATCCCGCCGCCGGCGATCGACAGCGCGCCCATGCGCGTGACCCACGCGAGGTTGGCCTGCGCCCGGACCAGATCGATGTACTCGGCGCCGTTGTCGAGGAAATCGTTGTCGGCATCGCGCTCGAGCAGGGCGACCACGTATTCGCTGGTGTCGAAATAGCGTCCGATCTGGATATCGTTGCCGCGGCTCTCGCCGTCGTCGAAATCGTTGAAGGCGGACGGGTGGATCACCGACATCGAATTGTGGAACGGGGGCTGGGTGCTGCCGCGAAATACCAGCAGGTAGATGTCGTCGGAGGAATCGACGGAGGCGCGGCAAGTGGTCTGGTCGACATAGACATGGGCGGGCATCGGACGATCCTTCGCGGGTGGGGGATGCCCCAAGCCAACGAGCAGATCGATCGCGAACGGCCACGCCGCCGCGTCTGGCCGAAACGGTGGGTGGCGCGCGTTCGTGCGCGCGCCAGCGGCGCGATCCGTCCGCCCTCTAGAGATTGAACGCAGGCCCGTTCACGTTGGCATAGCCGTTGGCGCAACCGGTGGTGCAGGTGGTCGCCAGCATGTTGTAGACGATGCGGCCGGTGTTGTTCTTCGAACGGAAATGGCCGACGCCGCTGCTGGTGTCGCCGCCGCCGAAGTTGTACGGGCTGCCGTCGGCCCAGTCCCAGTCGAAGGCATAGGCACTGCTGCCGAATCCGACGTCGATCTGCGCCTTGACGTTGCTGCCCGCGTTGAACAGCGCGCCGCTGTTGCAGCCGCTGGCGTAGCTGGTGGTGAAGCAGTGGACCTGATCGTACTGGCGCGCAGTGATCGTATAGAAACTCACCGACGTGAACTGCGTCGGCATCGCCCGCAGGCTGGTGCTGCCGCTGCCGGTCCAGCGGTTGTATCCCGCATAGGTCACGCCGGTGCTGGGGTAGAAGCCGAACGTGTAGTAGTTGTACGGCCACACGTAGGCCTCGGCATTGCAGGTCGGCGCCAGGGCCGATTGATAACCGGTGCCGTAGCAGGTGTTCAGTCCGCGCAGGCCGCCGGCGATGTTGACGAAGCGCCGCACGCTGCCCTGATTGCCGTAGTAGCGCAGGCTGGCCAGCGCCATGCTCGATCCCATCGAATGCGCGACGATGTCCACCTGGCTGCGTCCGGTGTACGCCTTCACCTTGTCGATGAAGGTCTTGATGATCTGGTACTTCGCGGGCTGATGGTAGTTGTTCTGCGGTTTCGCGCGTTCGTCGGCATCCAGATAGGTGATGCCGAACAGTTCGCAGTCGTTGTAGCCGCGCGCCTTGAGTTCGTCGTAGGTCGAGTTGATGGGCGTGGTGTACGCGGTCACCGCGCCCGGCGGCATGTCGAAGCTGATCGCGCTGTCGCCGTTGCCGTGGATGAAGACCACCGGCGTGCGCGTGGCGATGCAGCCGCCGCCGCCGAATCCTCCGCTGCCCACGCCGGGGCTGAAGCCGCCCGCGTACTGCGTGGCCGCACCGGTGCAGGTGTAGCCGTTGTTGCTGCCGCAGGCCAGCGCCTGCGCCGTGCCCGGCAGCAGCAGCGCCGCCGCGGGCAGCGCGAGAGCGAAGAGGGCGGAAGCCACCGTCGACATGACGGCCGGAGCGAAGTTCAGCCTGCTGTGACGCATGATGCTGTGGCGCATGGATGCCATCCCTGAGAGGTGAGTGCGACCACGACGAACGGCGATCGCTGCGGCCGATACTGGTCCGGCAGGGGAGTCGGGGCCATTGCACGAAAGGGCATGACGCGGCGCACCATGCCGATGATCGTGTCGGCCTCTGTCCCGTTGGGTGGCGCCCGGTGCGGCGGTTTCGCCCCCGAGGCATGCTCCCGACTACACTGGCGGCCTCGTCCCTTCTCCGGACGCTGCTTCCGGCGGCGTCGACGCCCCATGATCAACAACGACGTTCTGCGCAGCATCCGCTACATGCTCGATTTCGGCGACCAGCATATGGTCGAACTCGCGAAACTGGTCGACCCGGCGTTCCCGCTGGAGAAGGCGGACGTGCAGGCGTTCCTGCGCCGCGAGGACGATCCCGAGTACGTCGAATGCAGCGACCGCGTGCTGGCGCATGTGCTGGACGGACTGATCATCCATTGCCGCGGGCGCAACGACAGCCTGCCGCCGCGGCCGGTGGAGAAGCGCATCACCAATAATCTGGTGCTGAAGAAACTGCGCGTCGCGTTCGAGCTGAAGGATGTCGATATGCACGCGGTCTTCGCGGCCGCCGGCTTTCCGCTGTCGAAGCCGGAGATGACCGCGCTGTTCCGCCAGCCCGATCACCACAACTACCGCGCCTGCGGCGATCAGCTGCTGCGCAACTTCCTCAAAGGGCTCACGCTGCGCGTACGCGGCGGCTGAGTCCGTGCCTCGCGAGCGGCCGGGGATTCAGAACTTCTCGCCTACCGGCAGATAGCGCCACTGGCCCGGCGGCATCGCGCCGTCCGCACCCTTGCCCAGCACGATCTGGCCGATGCGCAGGCGCCGGATCGACACCACGCGCAATCCGACCTGCGCGCACATGTCGCGCAGTTGTCCGCCCTGCGCGCCCTTGATCGCGAAGCGCAGACGGTTCTCGTTCTGCCAACTGACCTTGCACGGCGGCAGCTCGCGACCGCCGTAGCTCAGGCCATGGCTGAGCCGGCGCATGCCGTATGGCCCCAGCTCGCCGTCCACTTCGACCAGATATTCGTGTTCGATCTTGTCGCCGTCCTCGGTCAGTCGGCGCCAGACCCGGCCGTCCTGCGTCAACACCATCAGGCCGCTGGCGTCGGCGTCCATCGTGACCAGCGGGGTCAGGCGCTGGAAGTGGCGCTGCAGCACGCGGATGCCGGACGGGTCGTCGGCCCAGTGCGCTGCCGGCGTCGCCAGCGCCGTGGCGGGATTGCGGCCGCTGATCGCATCGAAACCCGCTGGCTTGTGCAGCAGGATCGTCGCCGGTTCCACCGCTTCCAGGCGCGCATCGGGGTCGAGTTCGATGCGCTCGCCGGCGACCGGCTGCTGCGGCGCCTCCACCACGCGGCCATCGACGCTGACCCAGCCGTTCTGGATGTACTGCTCGGCTTCGGCGCGCGAACAGCCGAACATCTCGGCGACGCGGCGGGCAAGGCGAACGGGATCGGACATGGGCACAGCCGGGGCAACGGGAAACGCAGTGTAGTGAACAAAACGGGGCGGGTCATGGCGTTGCCTGCCCGGACGCCCGATCCGCCTTCACCAGTGCACCGGGCGAGACCCACTACAATCGGCGTTTCCCGCACAGCCGAAGCGAGCCGCGTCATGACCGAGCCAGCCTTCTACCCCATCGGAACACCCGGTCGGCCCTGGGGCACCGCGGACATCGCCGAGTGGCGATCGCGCCAGGTCCGCCAGCGCAGCTATGAAACCGATGTGCTCAGCGCGATCGAACGACTGCGTTCGCGTTTCGATGTGGTGCAGTACGGCCAGCTGGATTACGCCCCCGACACCTATCCGCTGTTCGCGATCAGAAGCCGCGATTGGCGCGAGGCCTTGCCGACGGTGCTGGTGACCGGCGGCGTGCACGGCTACGAAACCAGCGGCGTGCACGGCGCGCTGCAGTTCGTCGAGCTGCATGCGGCAGAGTATGCGGGCCGGGTCAATCTGCTGATCGCGCCCTGCGTCAGCCCGTGGGCCTACGAGCGTATCCATCGCTGGAACCACGATGCGATCGATCCCAACCGTTCGTTCCGCGACGACAGCCCGGCGCAGGAATCCGCGGCGCTGATGCGGCTGGTCGCGCCGCTCCGCGACAAGTTTCTCGTGCATATCGATCTGCACGAGACCACCGACACCGACGAATCCGAGTTCCGCCCCGCGCTGGCCGCGCGCGACGGCAAAGCTTTCGAGCCGGGCGAGATTCCCGACGGTTTTTATGCGGTCGGCGATACCGAAGACCCTCAGCCCGGATTCCAGCAGGCGATCATCGCGGCGGTGGCGAAGGTCACCCACATCGCGCCGGCCGACGTCAACGGCGAGATCATCGGTTCGCCGGTGGTGGCGCCCGGCGTGATCAATTACCCGGTCCGCGAACTCGGCCTGTGCGCGGGCATCACCAGCGCGCGCTACCGCACCACCACCGAGGTCTACCCCGACAGCCCGCGCGCCACGCCCGAACAATGCAACGCCGCGCAGGCCGCCGCGGTGTGTGCGGCGATCGATTTCGCGTTGGCGGCGTTGTAGGAGGGCCTTTAGGCCGGCCCAGGTAGAACCCGACCGGCGACGCTATCAGGGCCGTGCCCACGGCCGACGAAAATGAAACGTTTGTGTACCGGCATCAGCGGCCTTCAGGCCGCTGCTTTCCCCCTCCCATTCGCGCTGCGCGCGAATCTCCCTCCCCCGCATGCGGGGGAGGGTTGGGGTGGGGGCCAGCCGCCTGAAGCCCGCTCTACAGGAATGATGGCTTACTGCACCACCCCATCATTCACCACCACCCGTACCCCGCGCACTTCTTCCGCATCCGGCACACGCGCCGCCGCATCCGACCTGGTGATCATCAGCGTGATGCCGACGCGACCCTTGCAGATCGCGTCGGCGGGCAGCGGCAGGGTGTAGATGCCGGCCGCGCTTCCCGCACGGATCCCGTGCGGCGAGATCACGCCGAGTATCCGGCCGTCGGCCGTCTTCACTTCGATCTCATGGCCGGGTCCGATCACGCCGACCTGCACTTCGATGTAGGCGCTATCGCCTGCATCGAAAGACTGCGGCAGCGTCAACGTCATGTCCTGCGCCGCCGCGCGCCCGCACTGCGCGAACAGCATGGCGAGTGCGATGACGGCGGCGGTCCTGTTCATGGCATCGGGTCGCTGGCGTTACGGGCCGGACATGATGCTGACATCGTGCACCGGTATCGACTGCGGCGCCTGTCCGCTCGAAGGCACCAGCCGGATGTCGAGTTTCGTGCTGGTGGCCTGCAGCTTCGAGAACGCCTGCAACGTCTTCGGCAGCGGCACCGCGAAGGTGGCGTGGTGCGACATCTCCATGCCCGACATGACCGGGCCGAAAAAGGCGATGGTCCCGGCGTAATAGGGGCTGTCGGCATCCACCTGGGTCACGCCAGCGGGTGCGTTGATGATCACGTCGAACTCGCGCGTGTTCGCGAGCCCGCCCGGGCGTTCCAGAGTGATTTCGGCGATGAGCGTCTGCGGCGCCCTCTCCGAGAGATGGGCCTGGATGAGCTGGTTCGGAATGACCACCGATGCGGCATCCGCGCTGCGCACGCTCTTGATCGCCGCGATCTTCGTCGAAGCGCGCCGGTATTTCGGCTGCTGTTCCGCCTCCTTGCCGTAAAGACTCACGTAGTCGTAATCGAAGACCGACATGTCGACGTAGTCGCCCGCTTTCCGCGGACCGACGTACTGGCCATCGCCGTCGACGTAGAACAGGAACGGATCGTTCATGAAGGTGGCCAGATCGCTGCCGGTCGGCAGGGTCGGATATCGTATCGCCTCCTGCTTGCGCGTCCACAGGGCCCACAGGCGATCCATGTTCGCGTGATGCAGGAAGAAGATCGGGTCGACCGGCGACAGGAAGTTGGTCATGTTGCCGTACGGACCCGGGTCGATCGCGCCCACGCCGCCGATGCAGTTGTGCACCTTGTTGTGCGGGAAACCTTCCAGCACCGAGAACTTGGTCGCGCCGTCGGGCTGGATCACATGCGACGCGGTCTTCGAACTGGTGAAGCTGCGGCTGATGTCCTCGTTGTAGAAATCGATGGGCGTCAATCCCGTATCGATGATGTGCGGCGAGACATCGGCGGTGGTCTTCGCGTCCAGCTTCGGATTGGCCTTGGACAGATAGCGCGCGCCGCAGGTGATGGCATAGGCCATGTTGCCCGAGATGCCGGTCTTCTGCGCGGCGTTGTAGCCGGTGACATCGTTCCACAAGTCGTCCAGCGTGTTGTAGCCGCGCGCCGCCTGCTGGCTGCGCTGCGCGGCCGACATCGAATTCCAGAATCGACCGAGCGACGGTTTGATGAAATCCGTGAACAGCTTCAGATTGCCGGTGTACGGCGCATACGCCTTGTCGGTCGGCGTGAGCACGCCTTCGAACATCCCGGCCGGGATTTCCGGCTGCGTGGTCCAGTTCCAGTACGGCATCGCGAATTCCGGATCGCCGCTCAGCTTGCGGATGGTGCGCTCGAAATAGCCCACGTACCCGCGATGCCACACGTAGAACCACCAGTTTCCGTGCGGGCAATCCATCATGTGCACGAACGCATTGCGGAACCAGTTTTGCGGATGCTCCGGCGGCAGCTTGAGCATGGCCTCGACGCCGCGCGCATAACTTTCCAGCATCCGCTGGCCCTGCGGCGTGTTGACGTTGTAGCGGTGGTAGCGGGCGGTACCGCTCTTGTCCGTAGCGTCGAAGCCGAAGGCCTGGCCCGGGGCGAGCGACATCATCGAGGCGCCTGCGGCGGCGGAAGCGAGAAATTCGCGGCGTGTGTAGCGCATGGTGATTCTCCTTGTGATCGAATGGATTCCGTTGGTCGCGATCCACTGCATGGCTTGTCGCCACGTCGCGTCCCGCTGAGCCGGTGCCGCCGTCCTGGCGCGAACGTCGTCGAATGCTCTTGCGGCTCGGGGAGTATACAAACCGGGGCAGCGAAGATGGGGATGCCTCGCGCGCGGATCGAAGCCTACGGATGCAGGGCTGCGTCGTGTCCGGCGATCGATCCATCGATACGGTCTTTCGCATCGACGACATCCATCCATGCAACCTTGCAGGCGCCGTGCCTCCGCTCTGATCGGATCGCCGATGCGCAGTCGTACTTGCGGCCATGATGGTGCAAACTCCGCGCAACCACTTGAAGCCATACAGACATTCCGACCATGAAGACGCCTGCTTTCGTACTTGCCGCCGCAACCCTGTTCGCATCCCTGTTGCCCGGCATCGTCGTTGCGCAGGACAAACCCGCGGTCCTGCTGATGGAAGATACGATGGCCCGGCCTTTCGGCGCCCGCGCCCGGCTGGGCTTCGAGCGGCACGTCGTCGGGGATGAAGTACCGGTCTGGGTGGACCCCGACGGCAAGTTCGACAGCAGTCTGGCGGCCCTGGCCGTCGGCGGCGGCATCCTGGGCTTTGCGGTCGGCGATGCGCACGCCCAGCGCGAGCGCGACGCGACGATCAAGCCCTTGATCGATGGCGTGAGCAAGGACGAGCGGCTCAGGACGATGATGGAAAACGAGCTGCGTGCGTCCGTGAAATCCCGGGGTTATGCCATCCACCGCGCCATGCGCGGCGATGGCATGGGGAAGCAGCACGTGTATGTCGGTCTGGCCAAGCCCAGCGATGGTCTGGCGGTCGTCGTCCAGCAGCCCAAGGGCATTCCGATCGTCGCCCTGAGTTGGGACAACCGCCAGCCGCTGCTCGCCATGGACATCTATTTCTACGAGCGCTGGGAAGGCAAGAAACTGACCGTGCGCGAGAAGGGCCGACGCGCCGTCCGCTACGTCGGCTATCAGGCGCCGGTCGGGCAGGATCCCCGTACGTACTGGGCCGCGAACGAGGGCGCCGCCTTCGCCTCCGAAATACAGAGCGGTCTGCGCGTTCTGCTGCCGCTGGCCTGGGACGCCGACATCGATGTGCCCAAGGTGCCGCGCAAGGAAACCACCACGCTGCAGGTCGACGGAACGCCGCTGGTGTTTTCCGGCCGCCTCTGGAAACAGGAGGGCGGAATGGCCTATCTCTTCAACAACGACAAGGGCATCACGGTCGTCGCGACCGCCGGCGCGCCTGTGGCTACGGTGCCCTGATCCAATTCGACAAGCATGCGCGATAGATAGCCTGAGGCTTCCACTGGTAGGCCTTGACCCCGCACTAGCCCGGTCGTAGCTTGGCCGGGTCGCCCCGCCAGACAAGGATTCCGTCGTGCCGAACCCGCGTTTCGCCGTCATCACCTGCCTGCTGTCCGGGCTGATCGCCTGCTCCGCCATCCCGCCGGCCCGCGCCGCCAAGCCCGATTTCAACGGCGCGTGGTCGGTTCAATGGTGCGACAAGGAGAATCCGGAACGGGACTGCGGCGCCTTCAATCTCTATCTCGTCCAAGACGGCGACCGCCTCTGCGGCGAGCATCAGATGGCGACGGTGGGATTGGGGCGCCTTGATGAAGGCCAGCCCGGCAGCGTGTTGGGCAGCGTCAGCGGCAACCGGGCCACGGTAGTGATCGACGCCACTCGCAGCGGTGCGAAGTACATGGCCACCGCCGAGCGTACGGGCAGTCGTCTGCATTGGCGCATCGTCGGCATGGTGCTTGCCGGCCAATCCGCCGAGCCCACCATCATTCCGCAGAAGGACACACTGACGCGCGACCTTCGCGCGAGTCAGGTCGAACACGTCAAGGTAGTGAAGGACGCGCCGTGCCGCTGGGCCGAGGACACGGCCCGATAGTCGCTGTTTCCATCGCTGTGCGTCTTTCCATACAAGGAGAACGTTGTGGAATACGAAGAACTGACTCGCGAGGAATACGCCCGTCGCACCAGCGCGATGATCCAGCGCTTCGAGGGTTATCGCGCTGCGCCCTACGACGCCAACGACAACATGGCGACTATTGGCTTCGGTTACACCTTCAACCGCAACAATAACGTCGCGCTGTTCGATCAGGCGGGCGTTCAACTGTCCGATCGGGAGCGCCGCCAGCTCACTGCGATCGACAACGCCCCGGCCGACCAGAAGACCGCACTTGGACTCGCGTTTCCCGTGCAGATCACCCGCGATGAAGCGCGCAGCCTGCTCGAAGTGGCGAGTCTGCCGAATTACGAGGGCCCTGCGAATCGTCTGAATATGCCGCTGTCGGACGAACGCGCGGCGCTGGTGTCGGTCACCTACAACCGTGGCGAAGGCCGGGTCAATTCGCACATGCAGGGCTTTACCGACGCCGTAGCCGATGGCGACCGCGCCGAGGCCTGGTATCAGCTGCGTTACAACAGCCGCGGCACGAATCCGGACCCGGACATCGAACTCGGCATCCGCGCGCGTCGCGGCATGGAGGCGCAGGCATTCGGACTGTACGACGATCCGCAGAACGTCACCGCGGATGAAGCCCGCGGCGTCTATCGAATGCTGCAGTTGCATCGCGACGACATCGCCCGCAACGAGCGCGATTGGGGCACGGGTTTCGACGGCACCGCGCAGCCTCTGGCGCACAATGCGATCGCCACCTCGAACCGCAACAATCCGGATCTGGTGCAGTTGTTCGGTGAAGTGCCGACGATCAGCGCCGCGCTGGAGCCGGCGCGCAACCGCCTGCTCACTGATCTGCGCACCGATCATCCCGATATCGCCAACAGGCTGGCCAATGATGCGTTCGCTGCGGACGCCATTTTCATGGACCCGGGACGCGCTCTGCGCACCGGGAACGGTCTTCGCGCAGACCAGCGCAACAACACGACCCAGGACGTCGATCCCGACCACGCCGCCACCATCGATTCCAGACGGACTACGCGCGGCGCCAATCCGCGCGAGGTCGACAGCAACGATCTGCTGGTCGGCAACGGCGGCGACGACACGCTGCGCGCGCACCGCGGCAACGATGTGCTGATCGGCGGCGCCGGCCGCGACCGCATGGAGGGTGGGATTGGCCAGGACACCTACGTGGCCAACGGCGGCGACACGGTGATGGACAACGACGGCCGCGGCGAACTGCGCTGGCGCAACGAACGCGGCCGCGACGAACTGCTGAGCGGCGGCGTGCGCAACGAAGGCGATCCGGCCAACACCTATCGCAGCGCCAACGGCCAGTTCACCTATGTCGTCGACGGCAGCAATCTCACCGTGACCAACACGCAGGGCGAGTCGATGCGGGTCGAGAACTACGCGCGCGGCGACCTGGGCATCCGCCTGGACGACGCACCCGTGCGTACTACGCCGACAAACGGCAATGCCACCCCCGATGCGCCGCCTGCACAGGACACCGACGCCCGCGCCATCGAACGCCTCAGCCCGCAGGACCGCGCGCTGTTCGACCAGATGCGCAGCGCCGTGCAGCGCCACAACGGTGGCCTGACTGAAGAACAGACCCAGAACATCGCCGCTGCGGGGTTGGCCGAATACCGCCGCCGGGAAACGCAGGTGCCGGAGCCGCAGGATATTGCGGTGTATGGGGATCGGTTATTTGCGTCGTACTTTCCGCACGGCCAGGGGCGGGAGCCTATGTTTCATGCGAATGTGAGGTTGGAGGATGCGGCGAGCATTCCTGCGCGGGAGAGTGTGCAGCAAGTGGAGGCGCAGGCTAGGCAGCAGACTGTAGGGGCGCAGGAGCGGGAGAGGGAGCAGCAGGTAGGTCCAGTGCTGCGTTAATGATTCGCTGCCATCTGCAAGTTTCTTCGCATTTTTAAGTGAATTTCAGAAAGGAATAAAGATGCGTATTCTGAATCTCGATCTGCCTCAGACGGGAAATGGACTTTCAGATATTAAAATGTCTGGAATGAGTGATCTTGTATTGCTTGCCGGCTCTAATGGTGCTGGCAAGAGTAGATTGCTCAATGCAATTAATGTTGCTGCACAAAGAGTCGTTGGCTCCGGAGAAATTGAAGAGCTAAATCATAGGCTGTTCGAAATTAGCATGCAGTTGGATGGAATGGCTGTTCAAGTGTCTAATCTAAAAAATAGCTATGAAAAAAATGACGTCAGAACTATTGCAAGGATTGAGAGAACTGCGGAAGTTATAAATAATGAGAAGAATCAGATTATAGAAAAAATCAACTGGTCATCAAGGCTGGTTACTTCAATGCCGCATGTGGCTCCTGTTGTAGTTTATTACGGAACTTATCTTCCAATAATTAGTGATTGGAAACAGCAGAGAATATCGGATGCAAAATCTCAGGCGGATGAGGTTTTGCGTGGATTAGGCCTCTCGAAGGTAAGTCATGGAGGGCTTTATGCAATAAAGCGCCTGATAGATAAAGCTGCGTTTTCACGTCAAGGGGATATGAGTGATGCTGAGCAGCATAGGCTTAATCTTGAAAAATTCCGGGAAATTGTTCGCGATCTACTTGAGACTGACTTGACCTGGGATGCCGAAGGGGAGCCGATGGTTTTTGGTCGGCCTGTGTCGGAGGCAGGTCTTTCTCCGGGGCAATGGGTGCTTTTGCAGATTGCGATTTCGCTATTTTTTCAAGATGGCAACAAGGACGAATTGATACTGCTTTGGGACGAGCCGGAAAACCACCTGCATCCTCGTGCACTAATCAGTGTCGTTGAAAAGGTGCGTAAAAAATGTCCGGATGCTCAAATATGGATTGCTACGCACTCATTGAATCTGCTTGCCCACTTTGATGCATCGAATATTTGGTTTGTAAAAGATGGTAAGGTGGAGTATGCGGGGCCAAAAACGCTTGATGTTATCAATTCACTGTTAGGAGACGAATCGGGGATAGAGGAAATTTTTTCTTTTTTGGCGCTTCCTGCTAAAGCTGCATCAAATTCTTTTGCAGTTCAATGCCTTTTGCCGCCACCAGTGATAGATACTCCGCCGGGCGATCCGCAAACAATGCAAATTATAGACTGCATGGGAACAAGAAACGGAGTGAAGATTCGGATATTGGACTGGGGGATGGGTAAAGGCAGGCTATTGGGGGAAATGGAATCACTGGCTAAAGCTTGTGGGGGGGATGTGAGAGATAGCTTCGATTATTTTGGTTATGATCCTTTCTGTAAGGATGGCGATAAATCTTTGTGTTTGTCGAGATTGTCGGCTAATTTTGAAAATCCATATAATCGCTATTTTGAAAATGAAAAGAATTTATTGTCTGGCTTGAACGATGCTAGTTTTGATTTTGTCGTGATGTGCAATGTCCTGCATGAGATTCCGCCGGAAGAGTGGACGCGGATTTTTGGGAAAAATGGGATTATAACAAAGCTCCTGAAAGAGAGTGGTCACTTGCTTGTGGTGGAGGATCAGCTCTTACCTGTGGGTGAGCGGGCCCATCGATTCGGGTATTTGGTTATGGATTCCCATGAGTTAAGGCTTTTGACTGGTATGAGCAAAGAAGACCCGAGCGTGGTGAGCAAATCTTCCCCGGATCCAAGGTACAGCCATCGGCTCAAGGCGCACAAAATTCCGGCGAGAATCCTTCGGAACGTAACAAGCGCGTCGCGTAGAGCGGCTGTAGAAGGTCTTTGCAAGCGGTCTCTACTCGAAATCAAGGAAATGCAGTCGTCCACCCCGAGCAGTCGCACGGGCCGTCAATATGCATTCTGGGTTCATCAGCACGTGAACGCGACGCTTGCTTTGGAACAGCTTTGATCATTTGTGGAGTTCATAGCACTTAGGGTGAGGTAAGCGATTAAGATGTGTTGAGCGCAGCGATGCCTATCCATTTTCTGTTATAGCTGCTCATCTCAATGCTATTTTTTTTGCCAAGGAGTTTCATTTGTGGGGCGATGATGGGTATCGCTGCGCTCAACCAATCCTACGAAAGCGGCAACGCACGGGGCTGGGCGCATGAGCGACGCAGCATGCACCGTGTTCCAGACATCCGGCACCGGTCGCGTTCCGTGCCCGTTGCCCTTCACCACACCATCGGAGTCATGTCGTGAGCGATGATTCGAGCGAAAAGCGTAGAGCATCCACGGGGTCGCCGCTGCCGCCCAGGTTCGGCTTGAATCTGGGCGCCGGCACCAATCCGATGGATCGACCGGGTTTCACGATCAATCTGGATGTGGACCAGTCGTTGAACGGTCGCGGCGATCTGCGGACGGCGCACAGCGATTATGTGTTGACGGGTCCGAATCAGCCGCTGCCGTTCCGGCCTGGCGTCTTCGACGACGTGCATGCTGTGAATCCCTACGGCTTCAATCCCGTCTCGGCCGAGACCACCCGCGTGCTGGCCCCGGGCGGGCAGTTGATGGTCAGCGGCAACATGACGAACAACAAGTTCGCCAAGAACAGCGGCGCCGCCGCGGTCGCGCCGGAGTCGGTCGGGTTGACGCCGATGGCACGCGGCCCCGGCATTCCACCCGAGCACGCCTTCGGAACGCAGACGCTGACCAACCAGCGGCAGGCGCTGCAGACTGATCGGCATGGCTGGGCGACCTATCAGAAAGCGCCCATGCCGCCGGTGAGCGCGAGCGCGTCGTCGCCCCCCCTCGCCACGGCGACCATGACCTCGCCGGTGACGGCAGCGCTGCCGACGCCCGCGCTGTCTCCGATGCCATCGGCGGCTCACGGAAGTGGGAGTGGTGGCGCTTCCCCGCCGACGTACGGTGGTCCCAATACCAGCTTCGCCGCCAATCTGCGCGCGGCGTTCTCAAGGAAGGGTGGGTTGTTTTGACGACTGCCCGGCGAGAATAAGACTCGTAGGGTGGGGTGAGCGCAGCGATGCCCACCCGTGCAGATGGAACAGGCTGCAATGATGCGCACGAAGTCTTTCTTGCGAAACTTCGACGTTATGATTCCCTGATGAAGATAGACAGGTGGGAAATGATGTCCATAACAGAGCAGACATCATGGGAAGAACTCAAGGCTGTTCTGAATGTCGGCGATGAAGTTTCTGGTGTGATTCTGAAGCATGAGGCGTTCGGTGTTTTTGTCGATATCGGGTGTGGATTCGATGGGCTGATTGAAATCATCGCTTTTCGCGACGAAGGCATCATGACCCCGGACATATTTCCCGTCGTCGGAGCGCAGGTGAAAACAAAGGTCCTGGGTTTTAGAGAGTCGAATAACCAGATATGGTTGAGCATCAAGCCCAGCCAATGGTCAAGCTCGCCGGGTGGTGCAAGCGCAAGGCCGCAAGACGCGCAAAAGTAGGTGCATAGCGAAGCGTTATGCGCCCTCTACGACACCACGCGACGGGTTTACGGGTTCCCGATGGATCGATGTAACGAACAGGGGATGTTTGGTGATGCACAATGAATCGATCGAACAGACGCCGCCGGTGCGGCTGTCGCGGCGACAATTTCTGCGCACGGGCACGAGCGCGGCATTGGAGCTAAGACTGCCGGCGCCAGGATGGTTGACCGGCCATCCGTGACGACAGGAATATCGATCCGGACGATCAGGATGTTCGAAGCGACGGCTCAGCTTGCGTAGGAGGGGCTTCAGCCCCGAGCTCGCTTTTGATCGGATTTTCGGTTCAAGGCTCGGGCCTGAAGGCCCTCCTACGAATCGATAGGCATGGTCCCACATTCGTTTTTCACTGGAGCAAGCGTAATGGATATCCAGCTCAATCTGATCAATCGTTCGAACGATGCCGGTCATTCGCAGATCGTGATTTTCCAGAAGAACGCCGCGGCGGGTGTCGATGAACTCCCGGTCGCGTGGCAGGTGATCCGCAACCTTGGGCCGGGCGATCACCATCCGTTCGTCTATCCGCTGTCCACGACCCTCTCCGCGGCCGACAGCTGGGGCAACTACACGCCGCAGATCGAGGCGAACAACGGCCTGATCTACAGCATGGCGCGCGCGCCTTCGGGCGGCGACATGCTGTCGTTGCAGGGCAAGGGCAGCTCACCGCACGAAATCCAGTGCCGCAACGATCTGACGCAGGGCGCGATTTCCGCAAGCCTCTTCAAATCCGGAAAGCTGGTGATGGTGAAGACGTCGATCGCCCCGGGGCAACTGGCGGCGTTCGTGCTGCAGCCCACGCTGTACATCGGCGTGATTCCCATGATCGAAGACGGCGAGGTCATGGATTCCGCGATCATGTCCAACGTCAACACCCAGCTCTCGCTGCTGGGCATCGCCAAAGCCGACATCGTCATGACCGGCGGCGGACCGGGCCAGACGTCCACGCCGTTCCGCTTCACGCTGGAGAACGTGGTGATGGCGTAGTTCCGGGCCCCGACAGCCGCCCGATGCCGAAGCATCGGGCGGCTATGTTGGCCTGCCGACCGTGCTGCCTGTCATGAAATCTCCGGTGCGGCCGGCACTGACCCGCGGACGCCGGCGCCAGGCGCCCTCAGGAGCGAGCCGCGCAGGCCCGACTGGAGTACTATCCCGACTCGCGCCCATGGGCGCTGATGCGAGTGCTCGAGTCCGGGGGGATTCGAGCTTGGACCGGTCCAAGGACGTCTTGTCGCCTCCGGGCGATCCGGTACTTCTGTGGGCACGACGACTAATACCGGGGGAAGACATGAGTCGCAATTCGATGATGGCGCAGTTGATGCGCTTGGCGCGCTTGGCCGCGCAGGCAGATAAGACGGGGCAGAGCGCGCAGGAAGTCATTGAGCGCGACGCGAGCGCGCAGGACGCCCTGCGCGACGCCGGGCGCAGGCGCTTCACGCAAGTGGCGATCGCGGGCGCGGCGACGGCTGCGGCCGGCGCGATGACGCCCGCGGCCTGGGCCGGGGCTTCGCGGATCCGGCGGATGATCTCCGGCGGCGGCAACGTCGCGGTGGTGGGCGCCGGCATGGCCGGCCTGAGCTGCGCGTCCGAACTGGCCCGCAAGGGCGTGGCCACCCAGGTGTTCGAAGCCTCCGGACGCGTCGGCGGCCGTTGCCACAGCCTGCGCGGGGTGTTCCCGGGGCAGGTGGCCGAACGCGGCGCCGAATTCATCGGCAGCTCGCACCACACCATGCTCGGCTATGCCCGTGCCCTCGAACTGCCGCTCGAGGATGTCTCGCTGCAGCCGGGCAACACGTTCTATCGTTTCGACGGCCAGACCTATTCCGAAGCCCAGGTGGTCGAGGAATACCGCGCGTTCGCGGATTCGATGCGCGAGGATCTGGCGACGCTGAGCTATCCCACCGCCGACCGTTTCAACGAGGCCGACGAACTGTTCGACCTCATGAGCCTGGACGACTACCTCAGCCTGCAGGGCTCGGGCGGCCTGCTGCGCAAGGTCATCGGTTCGGCCTATGCCGCCGAGTACGGCGCGGGCATCGACGAACTGAGTTCGATCAGCTTCCTGCGCTTCATCCACGGCGACAAGCGCGGCAAGTTCGCGCAGGTCGGCGGCGCCGGCGGCGGCCTGCAGGGCGGCGAAGGTTTCCACGTGATCGACGGCAACGACCGGATCGCATCCGGCCTGGCCGAGCGCCTGCCCACGCCGGTGCGGCTGAGCCACAGGCTGATCGCTGTGCGCAAGCTGTCCAACGGCCGCGTACGGCTGACCTTCGACGTTACCGGGCGCGCCGTGCAGAGCGACCACGACGCCGTGGTGCTGACGCTGCCCTTCAGCGTGCTGCGCGACGTCAAGCTCGATCCCAGCCTCGGATTGCCGGCGTGGAAGCGCTATGCGATCAACAACGCGGCGATGGGCGACAGCAGCAAGCTGATGGTCGGTTTCAATCATCCATACTGGTATATCCGCTACGGCACCAACGGCAGCGGATACGGCGATGGCGCGCGCCTGCAGTCCACGTGGGAAAGCAACGCCTTCAGCGGCGACATCTACCGTGCGGTGCTGACCAGCCAGCTGGGCGGCGCGGCGGCGCGGTCGCTGGATCCCCGCCAGTTGCAGTCCGAAGCCGCGATGTTCCTGGCCGAACTGGATGCGGCGATGCCCGGTGCCGTCGCGTCGGCCCGGCGTACCGCCACCGGCGATGTGGTCGCCTTCGCCCAGAACTGGTCGAAGAATCCGCTGAGCAAGGGCGCCTACAGCTGCGCGCGCCCCGGTTACTTCACCACCATCGCCCACAACGAGGCGAAAGCGGTAGGCAATGTCATGTTTGCCGGCGAGCACACCAGCAGCTTCTACGAGTGGCAGGGCACCATGGAAGGCGCGGCGCTGTCCGGCCTGCGGGCTGCGGCCGAAGCCTGCACGCTGCTGCGGGTGAGTTGACCGGTTGCGGCAGAGGCCGGCAGGCGAGGCGGATGGTCCGTACCGGATCATCTGCGCCGGAGATCAGGATGCCGGACGAAATGCCCGGCACGACACGAGGGCGGAATCCGTAAAACGGTTCCGCCTTTTCGTTGCGCGATCAGAACGGGGACATCGGCACGACCGCGTCGTGCGAGACATCGTCATCGATCCGCGGTATCAGCCCGCTGCGGGCGGCGTGTCGCTGTCGTCGCTCGTCGCTTCGCCCGATCCGGCGGCCTGCTTGGCGGCGTCGCGCGCTTCGCGCTTGCGGGCGTCCTTCTCGTCTTTTTCCTTCTTTTTCGCGATCTCGCGCTGGCGTTTTTCGAACGAATAATTGGGCTTGGCCAATGGAAGTGCCTCAGTGCAGGGACCGCCAGTGTAATCCCGCAGCCGGAGGCCGACAAATCAGGGCTTCGGGAACAGGCGATCAAGGGCATGCGCCTGAAAATCAGGGGCGGCGGATCGCGATGGCGTCATCCTGCAGGAATCGACGATTGCTTCGGCGGGTTCGATGGGGCTAAGGTCCGTCACTGGCCGGGTACGCCATCGCGCGGTTCTGCGCCGCAGATAATTGGCCCTGTATGAGAACACTGCCAGGGGGGCGGATGAGCGGGCTAAAGAACGTCAGCCGGCGTCATGACGACGCATTGAGCCGCATCGGTTGGGCAGAGCTGGAGCAGATGCTCGCTGCCTACTAATCGCGATGCAGGGTGGTGGGTGGAGCACGCCGGCACCGGCGGCACTGACACGCGATTCGACGGTGGCGTCGATCTCAGGATCCGCCGCGATTCCGAATGCGTGCTGGTCCAGTGCAAACACTGGAATGCGAAGCAGGTGCCGCACAACGCGGTGCATGAACTACTGGGACTGATGGTCAACGAGCGCGCAACCGGCGCGATCCTGGTCAGCAGCGGCGAATTCACCCGCGCTGCGATCGACGCCGCCCAGCGTCACGGACATGTGTCGTTGATCGATGGCGCTGCGCTGCGCACGATGCTCGGGCCGCTGCCGGAGCTGTCAATGCAGGCCGCCGCGCCACCTGCAAGACCTGCAGTCACGCGTTCGCCTGTCGCAGGTTCGCAGACGAACCGCTGGTTGTGGCTGGTCGCGCTGCTCTGCGCCGTCGCCTTCGCGTTCATCGTGCGCGCCATCCTCGAGCGTACCGCCGACACCGCGGTCGAATCGCAGCTTGAGACCGCTCGCCCATCGGTGCAGCCGACGATCATCGTGTACGCGCCGCAGCCGGTCGATGCCGCGCCTGAGCTCAAGCTAGCGCCGCGACCGCAGACCGAAGCGGAGATCCGGGAATTGCAGCGCAAGGCGGACGAGGCGATGCGGGTGATCGAGGACAGTACGCCGGAAATGTAGCGGGACGTTCCCGCAAGGGCGTCGCGACGATCCGGTCCGCAATGCGAACGCCAGGCTGCCGTAGTGGAATCCGCACGACGAGCGCCGAATCGCCAAGTCGGCGACAATGCCCGGACATCCACACGGCATCACAATGCGATGAAGACCCCTGCGGGCCTGCAGCCTCTGATCGACGACGGCGTGATCGACGCCGTCCTGCGCCCGTTGAAAAGCGGCAAGGAAGCCTCGGTCTACGTGGTGCGCGCGGGCGACGACATCCGCTGCGCCAAGGTCTACAAGGACCTGGCGCAGCGCAGTTTCCAGGCCCGGGTGCAGTATCAGGAAGGCCGCAAGGTGCGCGGCAGCCGCCAGGCGCGGGCGATGGGCAAGGCCACGAAGTTCGGCCGCCGCGAGCAGGAGGAAGCATGGAAGCACGCCGAAGTGGATGCGCTGTTCGCGCTGGCCGAGGCCGGCGTGCACGTGCCGCGCGCCTACGGCTATTTCCACGGCGTGCTGGTGATGGACTTGGTGACCGATGCCGAAGGCCACAGCGCGCCGCGACTGGGCGAGGTGGAACTCACCGCCGACGAGGCCCGCGCCTTCCACGCGCGGCTGATCGGCGATGTCGTGCGCATGCTCTGCGTGGGCCTGATCCATGGCGATCTGTCCGAGTACAACGTGCTGGTGGCGCCCGACGGCCCGGTGATCATCGATTTCCCGCAGGTGGTCAGCGCCGCCGGCAACAACGCCGCCCGCGACATGCTGCTGCGCGATGTGCACAACCTGCGCGACACGCTCGCACGGTTCGCGCCCGAGCTGGCCGACACCCACTACGGCGAGGAAATGTGGGCGCTGTACGAAAAGGGCGAACTGCGGCCCGATGCCGCGCTGACCGGTCGCTTCACGTTCGACACCCGCCGTGCAGACGTGGCGGCGGTGCGGATGTCGATCGAGGACGCGCGTCAGGAAGCCATCATCCGCCAGCAGGGCCGCGAAGAAGCCGCCGAACACGATTGATTGCGTTCACTTCGCTTTCGCCATGCAGCGGTTGTAGCGCTGATTCACGCGGGTCGCGAACCATTCGGTGGTCAGCTTGCGGGTGATCTTCGGGCTGAGCAGGCGGATGCGCGGCAGCGTCGCCCGCGGCAGCGGTTTGCCGTTTCGCTTGTCGGCGATCTCGAACACCCGGACATACAGCGCGCTGTCCTCGAACGCATGGCGATGGGCGCCCGACAGTGCGCGATGGATCTCGCCGGGCGTCATGCCGAGCTTGTCCGCCATCGTCAGTACCGCGGTTTCGGTGGCGCTGACCTTGCCGGCGCCCTTGTCCTTGCGGTAGCGGATCAGATCGCCGTCGAGATCGAGCGGGATGCCGGTGGCCACCGCGACCGCATTCTGGAACGCGGCATTGCGGCTGGCGTAGCGGCCGGCATTGAAATCGGCGAAGCGGAACAGCGGTTTCCGATACGACGCCGGATAGTCGAGCAGATGGGCGATGCCGAAATACATGCCGCCGCGGCGGGTGAACACTTCGTGGCGGATCGATCCTTCGGCGGTGTACGGATAGGTGCGCTCGTCGGCGTGCGCTTCGGCGAACGCGATGCTCACCTGCATCGGGCCGCCGGTGCGCACCGGATTGGCGCCGGCGAGCAGACGCTTGCCCATCGGCACCCGCGCGATCATGGCCTCGAAGATATCGCTGAGTTCCTTCTCGGTGCGCACCGCGGCGATGCGCGTATCCCAGGTCTGCCCGTTCGGCGACTCGAGCTGCAGCGCGGCGCGAACGAGGAACAGCGGAATATGTTTGCGCTCCGCACGGGTTTCGATCTCCTTGCGCGCGATCCGGCCCAGCCCGGGCACGGCCGGATGGGCGGTGAAGGTCGATTCCTGTTCGGTCACCGCCAGCACCGAGCACAGGTTCTGCGCCGAGGGTTCGATATCGAGCGCCGCGAATGCCGACTGGATGTCCTCGGCCCAGCCGGCGCGGTCCTGCACCGACGTCGGCATCAGCCGCTTGATCTGCGCGCGGGTCTGCTCGGGCGTGGGCGGAGGCGGGTCGGTATCGCAGCCGGCCAGGGCGATGGCCAGGCAGACGGCGGACAGGGCGACGGCGATCGATGTGCGTGTCTGGAGCGGACGGGTCATCCGCGCGACTGTAGCCGGACGATCGGCGCGCGGAAAGCCGCGCGGCGCGTTCAGGGCGCATCGGGCGTCACTGCCCGCGGGCGGCGTTATGATCGATTCCCCGTTCCCGAAGGATGCGCCGCCATGCGGAATCTGCGCATATCGCTGTTGACCGCCGCCGTCGTCACCCTCGTGGCCTGCAAGCCCGGGCCTGCCGCGACACCGGCAGCGCCGTCCGTCCCTGAAGCGCCGCAGCCCGTCGCGGCATCGGGCGAGCCGCCGCCTGCCGTAGCGTCTGCGGCGGCGCCGGTCGTCCCCAGCTTCGATTGCGCGAAGGCCGAAGGACGGGCGCAGACGCTTGTCTGCGACGATCCCGTGCTGGCGACGCTGGACAACGAGCTGGCGCGGCTGTTCGCGCTCGCCAGCAGCGACAAAAGCCTCGATGCCGCGCGCCGCCGCGAACTGGTCGCGATGCAGCGCGGCTGGGTGAAGGGTCGCGACGACTGCTGGAAGTCCGACGATCTGCGCAACTGCGTGCTGAGCGATTACGCGAACCGCATCCACGAATTGCGCGAAGGCCATGCGAATGCGCGCAGCGCCGATGCCGCGGGCATCAGCGAAGGCCCGACGGCGTGGCGATGCGAAGGGCTGGACGCGCTGATCAGCGCGACGTTCATCCGGACCGATCCCGGCGTGGCGAACCTGCGCTGGCTCGATCAGGCGGTGGCGCTGGAAATCAAGCCGTCCGCGTCGGGCGCGCGCTATGTCGGCCGCGCCTACGACGGCGACTACGAGTTCTGGAACAAGGGCGACACCGCCATGTTCACGCGACCGGTCAAACCTGCCGCCGATTGCAGCGTCGAGCCGACCGGCTGACCGGCATGACCCGTCCGTCAGCATTTCCCATGACGCAACACGAGAGATCACGATGAGCATTCGTCATTCCCGCATGATCCAGGCAGCGGCGCTGCTTCTGGTTTTCCTCGCTGCGCCCGCGTTCGCTTCGCAATCGAACAAATGGCGGCTGCAGTTCAGCGGCGCCGCCGAGTCCGCGGGCGAAATGGTGCTCGAGATCGTGCCGTCCGGGCGCGCGCCGGTGCGGGTGAACGTCCTGATCGAGCGCAACGACGGCGAGAACCGCGTCGCGCGCAAAGTGAAGACCGCCATCGACCGCCAGGCGGGCAAGTGGGTGGACGCGGAGCTCGACGACGGCGAGGACGTGCTGGTGAAGCGGCATTTCTTCCGGCGCTTCTCCATCGTGCTGGTGTCCAGCACGGTGAAGGATGTGCGGATCAATTTCGATCGCGAGTGATCGCTGCGCATGTTGCGCGAGCAAGTGCAAAAGAGGCCGGCGCGCGTCCGTGTGCGCCGGTGCTCCCGAGGGTGGTGATTACGGCATCGCATCCGAGATGGATACGTAGCCGAAGCAATCGCCGCTGCCGCTGACGGCGGCGAAAGCGGACAGATTGTGCGAGAACGCAGGACCGCTGTAGACATAACCGGTCGATGTGGTTCCGTTGGTGCCGGGGATCCCGGTTTTCTGGATAACCTGTCCGGTGTTGAGGTTTTCCGCGCGCACCAGGCGGTTGTTCGTGATCGAGGCAGGTACGTTGAACGGTCTGTAGACATTGGCGGTCGCGGATGCCGATGCGCGCGCGTAGTAGAAATTCAAGCCGCCGCCGCCGTTGTCGAGATACAGCCCGGTGGTGGCATTGACCTGTGCGGAGCCGCTGTAGTAGGTCACTTGTCCATTGTAGGAATAGTAAACGCAGCTCAGCGCGGCGGATGCCGCTTTGCGGGTGCCGACATCCGTCGCCAACTGCGCGCGCACTGTCGCGTAACGTGCGCGCACGCCCTCCATCTGCCGGATCAATACCCGGGTCTGCGCTTTGCTGCGGCTGGAGCCGGTGAGCTGCGCGCGCTGCACGCCGAGGTCGTAGTCCAATCCGGCTTCGCCGATCGAGACGGTTTTGCCCGCCAGATCGCCGGCGACGATCAGGTACACGCCGGGACTGATCTGTTCGATCTTGTCGCCGTAGTCGCGCGCGAACTGCGCTTCGCTTTCGATCTTCAAGCCTTCTGCGGCCATCGCGCTGCCGGTGAGGACGATGCTCGCGAGTGTCGCTGCCAAAATGCTCTTCATAAGAATGTGTGCTCCTGTGGGATGTCTGAAATCGATGCCCGATCCTGACGGACCGGGAAGATGATCCGGTTGCGTCGTGCCGGAAGCGCTGCCGGAAACCCTGTCCAACGGCAAGGGCTCGCATCGTTCAGCGGAACGCCGACCCAAACAGGATCAAAGCCGGAGGCTGCCGCGGGTGTTCGAGATCGTACCCTCCGGGCGCGCCGGTACGGGTGAGCGTTTTGATCGAGCGCAACGACGGCGAGAACCGCGTCGCGCGCAAAGTGAAGACCGCCATCGACCGCCAGGCGGGCAAGTGGGTGGACGCGTAGCTCGACGACGGCGAGGACGTGCTGGTGAAGCGGCATTTCTTCCGGCGTTTCTCCATCGTGCTGGTATCCAGCACGGTGAAGGATGTGCGGATCAATTTCGATCGCGAGTGATCGCTGCGCATGTTGCGCGAGCAAGTGCAAAAGAGGCCGGCGCGCGTCCGTGTGCGCCGGTGCTCCCGAGGATGTTTACGGAAAACTTTCGGAGATCGACACGTAGCCGAAGCAGTTGCCGATGCCGGTGACGGTGGCTACCGCGAACAGGTTGTGCGAGAACGCGGGGCCGCTATAGACATAGCCGGTTCCCAGGCCGGCGCTGGTGTAGCCGGTGGTGCTGTACTGCAGGACTTGCCCGGTGTCGTTGTTCGCCGCGTGCACGCCGACGTGGAAAGAAGGCGAGACGGGGACGTTGTAGGGTGGGAACACATTGCCCGACGCATTGGCCTGCGCGCGCGCGTAATACCAGTTCAGGCCGCCGCCGCCGTTGTCCAGATACAACCCCGCGGTGGCTTCGACAAAGGCGTGGCCGGAGTAGTAAACCGTGTTGCCGCCGCCCCAGGGCCGGTAATAGCAGGGGAACGAACCCGCGGAATATTGCTTGGTGCCGATGTCCCGCGCCTGGCGCGTGCGCAGTTCCTCATAGCGCGCGCGCGTCTCTTCCATCTGCCGGATCAGTGCCCGGCTCTGCGCTTTGGCGACGCCGTCGGCCGGGCGGCGCGAGCGCTGGACGTTGATGTCGTGGGCCAGCCCAGCTTCGCCGATCGAGACGGTCTTGCCGGCGAGCTTGCCGGCTACGAACAGATACACGCCCGGACCGACCTGTTCGATGCTGTCGCCGTAGTCGCGCACGAACTGCGCCTCGCTTTCGATCCTCACGCCATCCGCGGCCATCGCACTGCCTGCGAAAACGAGGCTGGCGAGACTTGCTGCCAAGAGGTTCTTCATAAGATTTCTGCTCCTTTAGATAGGGCTGAACGCACGATCGGTCCTGGACGGACCGGGGGGGATGGTCCGGCAGCGCATCGTCGACCGCCTGCCGGGAAACCTTGTCCGAATCGGCCAGGGTCCATATCGCCCAGCGGAATGCCCGCCTGAACAGGATCAACGACAGGATCAAAGCCGGATGCTGCTGAGGTGACGTGGCTCGTTCGCCAAAGCGGGCCATGACAAACCGTCGGCGCAGGTCGAGAATCGAGTCGTCCGCCTGTCATCGTGGGCGTGACCGCAGACCATCCAGGAGACACCGCCATGCGCACGCGTCCGATCGTTCCGCCGATCTCCCGGTACGCATGGCCGTGTCTGGCCATCGCGATGGCGTTGTCGGCTTGCGACCGACCTCCATCGAGCCAAGCGACTGCAGCACCTGCGCTGACCGCATTGCTGCCGGCCGGCGACAAGCCGCGCATCACCGGCGGCCCGAATCCGGCGGTCGCGGTGACCGCATCGCAATCCATCGCCTCCGGTACGACGCCGTTCGAGAACGGCTGCGATGGCGTCGCCGCCAGCGGCACGCTGTACCCCGGCGCCGAGGTCGAACCCTTCGTCGCGGTCGATCCGCTCGACCCGCAGACCATGGTCGGCGTGTGGCAACAGGATCGCTGGTCGAACGGCAGCGCGCGCGGCCTGGTCAGCGCGACGACGCGCGACGGCGGGCGCTCGTGGCGGCGGACGGTGCAGCCGTTCTCGCGCTGCGGCGGCGGCAACGTCATGAACGGCGGCAACTACAGCCGCGCGTCCGATCCGTGGGTGACGTATTCACCGAATGGCGTCGTGCATGCGATGTCGCTGTCCACCCTCGGCAACACCAACGCCATGCTGGTCAGCCGTTCGTTCGACGACGGCCTCAATTGGACGAATCCCATCGCACTGATCGTCGACGGGCTGGCCGCCTTCAACGACAAGAATGCGCTGACCGCCGATCCGCACGACGCGGGTTTCGTCTATGCGGTCTGGGATCGGCTGATCGACGCCAACAACACCGGGCCGGCCTATTTCACGCGCAGCACCAACGGCGGTGCGAGCTGGGAAACCGCGCGGCCGATTTTCGATCCCGGCACGCGCAACCAGACCATCGGCAACCAGATCGTGGTACTTCCGAACGGTGTGCTGCTCAACACCTTCAATCGCATCGACAACCCGCTGGGCGGCGTGCAGTCCGCGCGCGTCGCGGTGATGCGTTCGCTCGATCGCGGCGCCACCTGGTCGGCCCCGGTGTACGTCTCCGATCTGCTCTCGGTGGGTACCCGCGACCCGGAAAGCGGCACCGCAGTGCGCGACGGCGGGATCATTCCGGCCATCGCCGCGGCGCCGAACGGCAATGCCTACGTGGTCTGGCAGGATTCGCGCTTCAGCGGAGGCGTCGTCGACGGCATCGCGATCTCGCGTTCGATCGATGGCGGGCTGACATGGTCCGCACCGACGCGGGTCAATGCGGCCGTCGGCGTGCCCGCGTTCACGCCCAGCGTGCACGTGAACCGCGACGGCGTGGTCGGCGTGACCTATTACGACCTGCGCAGCAATACGCCGACGGCGGCGCTGTCGACGGACTACTGGCTGGCGCGCTCCGCCAACCAAGGCGCGACCTGGACGGAAACGCGCGTCGCGGAAGCGTTCGACATGAGCATTGCGCCATTCGCCAACGGCCTGTTCGTCGGCGACTACAACGGGCTGGTCAGCGCCGAAGGCCGATTCGTGCCGTTCTACGGTCGCGCCAACAGCGGCGATACCGCGAATCGCACCGATATCGTGGCCGCGCCGCTGGCGGATCTCGGGTTTCCAACCGCACCGAAGACGCGCGCGGCGATACTGGCGGAAATGCGCGCGCGGGAGGTGCCTGCGACCTTCCGCGTCGCGCCTGCGCTGCAACTGCGCGTGGCCGCGAATCTCAAGCGCCGCGTGAAGCAGCCGCCGGGTTTTCGCAGCGGATGGGTGATGCCGAATGTGATGCGTGCGTTGCAGTTGTAAACGTTATGGCGTCGACTTGACGAATTTTCAGACATCACGCCCAGCGTGTAACAGACTTGAAAAACCAGCAGCGCACCACTCTTGATGACTAACCTTATGCATCCCGTCTTTCATGAACGAATAGGGGAATGGGTGCTGGCAGGTAGGACAATGAAAAATGGGATCTGATGGCTCGGAATAGTTTACAGGGAAGGCTGTATTGCCGAGATTTGAAAGTTCGCCATAGAGCGTGTCGCACTCGTAGCAGAAAACCATTGGCGTTTTACAGTTTGGGCAGCCGAATGGGTAAAGATCTTCATCGCCACAGCAGCGGAAGCGCGAAAAGTCCAGATCACGTTCTTCGACGAGAAAGCTCATGCTTGGTAATTCCTGATTTCAGCTAGCTGTCGCCGCACGCGACAACCGGTCATGCACATCGCGCCAATCTTCGTGCATGGGCGGGCGCTCCAGCCAGATCGCATTCGCGCCCGCCTGATCCAGCGTATGCAGCGCGTCGTAGAGCGCGCGTGCGAAGCCGGATTTGTCGGCCGGCAGGCGCAGCGCGCGCGATACGCCTACTGAGATCGGCAATCCATCGCTGGTGTGGGCGAGGGCGATGCCGGCATCGGCCGGCAATTGCGTCAGCCGCGTACGCAGCGTTCCGGTGTCGAAGACATACAGCGGCGTGCGCGGCTGGTAGTGCACGGCGACATTGCCGGGCACCGCGGCATCGTGATGTTCCGGGAATTCGACTTCGACGCCCAGCACGTCGCTGAGCTGGCGGCGGGTGATGGGCCCGGCGCGGAGGATCCGCGGGGCGTCGTCGGTGAGATCGACGATGGTCGATTCCAGTCCCACCGCGCAGGGGCCGCCGTCGAGCACCGCGTCGATCCGCCCGCCCAGGCCTTCGAACACCTGGTCGGCGGTGGTGGGGCTCAGACGTTTGTAGGGATTGGCCGAGGGCGCGGCCAGTCCGCCGTCGAGGGTGTCGAGGATGCGCAGCAGGACCGGATGATCAGGCACGCGCAGGCCGATGCTGGGGCGCCCGCCGGTGACCTCGGACGGCACGCTGTCGGCCTTGTGCAGCAGCAGGGTCAGCGGGCCGGGCCAGAACGCTTCGGCCAGCCGCCACGCGGCGTCGGGAATGTCTTTCGCCCAGCGCGACAATTGCGCGGCACCGGCCAGATGCACGATCAACGGGTGGTTCGCCGGGCGCTGTTTGGCCGCGAAAATCCCGCGCACCGCTTCGGGGTTGGTCGCGTCGGCGGCCAGCCCATAGACGGTTTCGGTAGGCACGGCCACCAGCCGGCCGGCGCGCAGCAGGCGCACGGCTTCGTCGAGATCGTCGGGGCGGGCGGCGTCTAGGCGACGCGTCTGGAGCGGTGCGGACATCGCGAGAGGGTAGCAAACGCCGCGGAGACCGGGCGGGACGCGTGCGGAAGACCTACAATCGCCGACCTTTCCCGTCAGGCACCGGTATGTCGCCCAAATCCACCGTGGTCAAGGTCGAGCTGCAGGTCAGCGACATGGACCGGCACTACTACGCCCAGCACAATCTCACCCTTGCCCAGCATCCATCCGAAACCGACGCGCGGCTGATGGTGCGGTTGCTGACGTTCGCGCTGTACGCCGACGAGCGCCTGGAATTCGGTCGTGGCCTGAGCGACGACAGCGAGCCCGACCTGTGGCAGCGCGATTACGTCGGCGACATCCAGCGCTGGATCGAGCTCGGACAGCCGGACGAAAGCCGCATCCGCAAGGCCAGCGCGCGCGCGGAGCAGGTGGTGGTGGTGAACTACGGCGGTCAGGCGTCGGAAGTCTGGTGGAAGAAGAACGCCGCCGCACTGGCGCGCTTCGCCAATCTGACCGTGCTGGATATCGATCCGGACGCGATCGACGCACTCGTCGGCCATCTGCAGCGCGGCATGCGCCTCACAGCGATGATCCAGGACACCGAGCTGCAGCTGATGAGCGACAGCCTGAACATCGCGCTGACGCCGCGGGTGCGCAAGGCATCCGCGGCGTAATCGCATTCCGGTCGAACGAGGGTCGGGGTTTCAGCGGGTGGCGGATTTCAGCGCAGATCGATCTCGGCCACCTTGTCGCGGTAATCCTTCTTCGGATCCACGCCCAGCAGCATCTTCACCCCAGCCAGCAGGCTGGACTCGTTGAGCCAGATTTCGAGATGCTGCGGTTCGAAGCGCAGCAGTGCTAGCTTCGGATCGTCCTTGCCGCCTTCGTACCATGCGGCCACGAAGGGATTCCACAGGCGGTCGATCGCGGCGCGGTCGTTCTGCAACCATAGCGAACCTTCCACGCAGGCGAACAGGTCGTGATCCTTCGCCGCGAAGGCGATCGTCGCGCGGTGCCCTTCGGTGAGGTGCTGCACCAGCTGAGTTTCGCGGGAGCTGAAGAACCAGATCGAGCCGCGCGGCTCTTCGATCATGGCGGTCATCGGCCGGGTGTGGCCATTCTCGCTGCCGACGAGGCCCAGCATGGCGGTGCGGTCGGATTTGAGGGCTTTCCAGAATTTCTCTTCGAGCTGTTCGGGCGTTTTCATGGCGGATCCTGCGGTGGGGGAGGGGCTCAAGCGGCGATGTGGCTGCCGCCATTGATGTGGATGAGTTGGCCGGTGATATAGCTCGCATCTTCGGATGCCAGGAACACGTAGGCGGGCGCGACTTCAGACGGTTGACCGGGCCGCTTCATCAGCGTGTCCGAGCCGAACTTCGCCACATCGTCCGCGTCGAAGCTGGCGGGAATGAGCGGCGTCCAGATCGGCCCCGGAGACACGCCGTTGACGCGGATCCCGCGTTCGGCCAGCGCCTTGGCGAGGGAAAACGTCAGTGCCTGCACGGCGCCCTTCGTCGCCGCGTAGGCGAGCAACGTGTCGTGTCCGCGCGCAGCCACCACCGAAACCGTATTGATGATGGTTCCTTGGCTTTCGGTGAGATGGGGCAAGGCGGAATCGACAAGATTGAAATAGGAGAAGACGTTGGTTTCGAACGTCTGCCGGATATTGCCGGCGGTCATTTTTTCCGGCGGATCGAGCACATGCTGCTCGGCATGATTGTTGACCAGGATGTCGAGCCGGCCGAAGTCGGCGATGGCGGCCGCGATCGTGGCCTCGCACTGCTTCGCGTCGCGCAGATCGCCGCGGACAGCGATGCAGCGACGCTCTTCGCTTTCGACGAGATCGCGCGTTTCGTTGGCATCGTCGTCTTCATCCAGATAGGCGAACGCGATATCGGCGCCTTCGCGCGCGAAATGCACCGCTACCGCGCGTCCGATGCCGCTGTCGCCGCCGGTGATCAGCGCGACCTTGCCCGCAAGGCGTCCCGATCCCACATAACCGTCGCGGATCGTGATGGGCGCAGGCGTCATCTCATCCTGTCGACCGGGCTGGCTGTCCTGTTCCTGCGGCGGGTTGATCCGTTTCTTGTTCACGCGTTTCTTCTCCCGACACTTTCGTTGCATCCGACTTCGATGCGGACGATCGTCCAGATGGATGATGTGCGGCTATTGGTTCTTTGAATCGGACGCAGCGTCCTTGGCCTTGCCGCCGCCGTCCTGCTTGTTCACGGTGGCCCAGGCAATACGTTCAGCGGTTTCTTCGGAACGTCCGCGCTCGAGTTCGCTCTCTTCGATGTGCTCCGCCTGGCGCTTCTGTTTCTCGGTGTAGGACGATTTATCTCCACGGGGCATGCGGTAACCCTCCCGGTGCTGTATGGCCTGGAATCGGGAGCGCCTCAACGCTCCCGATTGAATGGGGCGGTTCGCTGCAGAGCGTCCGCGATGCGCTTCGTATCTGGTGTTCTCGATGAAGCAAACCGCCTGGATCGAAGAATCTTCCGGATCGCAACCGACGATCAATGACCGTTCCTGTTGGAGTCGCCGGGGATGGCATCCTCGACGCGATCCCACGCGGCACGGACCGCATGTTTCGCTTTTTCCCAGCCGACTTTGGCGGAGCCTTTCGACGCTTCCCACTCGCTGCGCAGATCGGGTTCGGCCTGGTCGAAGCTACGGGCGGTATGGCGGCCGCGACCCTGGTAGCCGACCTGATAGGCCGATTCGAAATCGGAGAACTGCTGGCCGGACTCGTAATACGGTTCATTGGCGAACTGGTTCCGCCAGTAGGTGCGATCTTGCGCGAAATCCGCTTTGTCGTTCTGGCGGCCAGCCTGCGTGCCGCTGGATGCGTTCGCGGTGTTGGATGTATTCCGGTTGGCGGTGTCGGGAGTGTTGTGATGAGTCATCTCTATCTCCTGTTGTGTCGCATATCGATGTTGCGTGTGTCGATGTATGGATTTCGCTTGTCGCTTTTCGCCGTGCCGATGTTGTTCGGCGCGGACGACATTACACCGCGTCGGATAAGGAACGCTTACAAAAACCGAAAGACTTCATTACGCGGCGGATCGCCTTTCAAAACGGTTCATTCGATCGCTCCGGATGCTCATTTCGCGGTGCATGCTGCACGATGGGCGTGCAAGCGCGCACGATCGATTGCGGGCGTGGTTGCGTGGTCGATGCGGCGATGCGCACGTCGGCGTTATGATGTTGCCGTATCCATGCATGCACCCGTCCGCGACGGTGCGAGAGGAGGACTTCATGGCGACGGGTTGGGCAGGCGACGGCGCGGTGCAGGATCAGATCGATGCCACCGTGAAGAACGGCATCCAGCGCGTGCGCAGCCGGTTATCGCAAGGGCCGGGTCTGGATCATTGCGAAGAGTGCGATGCGGCGATTCCAGAAGCGCGACGCCAGGCTGTGCCGGGCGTTCGCCTGTGCGTGGACTGCCAGGATGCTGCCGACAAGGATGAGGCGGCGCACAGCGGTTACAACCGTCGCGGCAGCAAGGACAGTCAACTGCGCTGAAGCCTGTTCGCATCGTTTCCGGACGATCGATTCAGACGGTCGATAAGGGTTGCCGCTTGTCGGATCGGGTCGTGATCGCGATCACGCGATGCCCGAAAATCGTCATTCGACGTTGGCCGTCGGTAGCGCACCCCTGCGTTGCAAGGGTTGGCGGTCGTCGACTCGCCAGGCGGTTCAACGGAAGGAGCGCCCGACAGGACAGCATTACCGACAGCGACGCGGTGGTCGGCACCGGATGGCGCCGCCGCGCCCGTCGCGCAGGGAAGGTCGCTCCGTGCACCGCTTCCACGGACATTCGATCAAAGGAAGAGACGCATGAACGCATACAGAAAATCCGCATTGGCGCTGGCTTGCCTGTCGCTGATCCCCTCCGCCGCAATGGCATCGAACTGGGAAATGACCTCGGGCCTGCCGACATACCGGGAGGTCCATCGCGGCACCAAGGAAGTCCGGACGTGCGCAGGCCCCGGCGGCTCGATCAGCGTCGGCACCGCCGCTCCTGCCGGCGTCAACACCAATATGCTGGCCGAGCGTTTGAACGTTTCGGCCGGCCTGATCTTCCGGTTCCAGTACGACACCGCCGGCCAGCCCGAGCAGGCGGCGCAGGTTGTCGAGCTCCGCGACGGCAGCGGTTTCGCGGTGGTCGGCAGCGTTGGCCCCACGAGCACCACCGCGCCGGGTTCGCGATTCGTGATTACCAAGATCGGCTGCAACGGTGCGCCGATCTGGCGTTTCTCCTACGGCGACACCACCGACTACAACACCGGCTGGGACATTCTGCAGACCGTCTCCGGCGACAGCGCATTCTCGACCCAGGCCAGCGATCTGGTCGCGCTGGGCAAGTACTACAGGCCGGCGACTGCGACCGCGCCGGCGGTCCACCGGACGCGGATCGTGCGTACCCGTTCCAACGGCACCATCATCTGGGCGCGCGACTATCAGACATCGATCGCGGGCGATTTCGAGCTCCACGCCATCACCGAACTCGCGCCGGTGGCGCCGAGCCTCACCGGCGATCTCGTCGCCGTGGGCCGCATCGGCAGCCAGACCGCGGTGATGCAGGTCAACGGCAACAACGGCGCGGTGGTCTGCACGGCGAGCACCAGAGGGCTGGGCACGGCCCAGTATCACGATGTAGTGGCGGTCAGAACGGCTGCGGGCACGTCGGAGTTCCTCACCGTCGGCGAAACCAATCCCGCCACCACCGCCGCGCCGCAGGTCTATCTGTCGCGCTTCGTGCCCAACTGCCTGCTGCGCGTGCATACCCATTGGGGCGCGACCGCAGACCGCGAAATCGGCTACGGCACCGACCTCACCCTGCCGACCACGTATGCCGGCGCGCCCGCCGGCGTGATGATGATCGGCGGCGAAGTCAACGGCCCCTACGGCGGCGTGGCCTTCAGCCAGGACGCCTTCATGCATCTGGCGCATCCGCAGACCCTGTTGCCGTACGTGCTGCCCACCGGCCAGCCGGTGATCGGCAAGCGCTATGGCACGCAGGGCCCGCTGGCGGAGAAAGCGTTCACCATTTCCGCCGCCAACAACGGCGCGTACTTCGGCGGCTCCACCTCGACCGATTGGCTCGCGAACGGCGACCCGCTGCATGCGCTGACCGTCCGCCCTGACGTCAGCGGCTTCAAGACGATCTGCACCGTGGACTGGGCGCCGCCAGCGACCAATCTTCCGCTGGCCAGCGGCACGTTCGGCGTTGCGGTGACCGTGAAGACCATGAGCCAACTGCCGCTGCCGACAGTGATCTCCGTTCCCGCGCAGAGTCCTTGCTGCACGGTCGTGCCGTGATCGCGTAACTAGCGTTGTGTAATTGCGCCTCGCGGCGTGCCAGTTCCTGCCGGGGCGGTTCACCGCTCCGGCAGGGCGGGATAGATGCTGAAACCGTTGCTGCGTGATATGGACATGTGCAGTAGGTCTGCTGAGCTGGGAGGCGCGGCTGGCGTATCGATGATTCGGTTACGCTAACCGCACCATGGGGCCATAGCGACGGCCCCCAAGATCTCTATGCACAACACGGCCGATCGGTGGATCCATGCGCATTCTGTTGAACGTCTTTTTCATGATTGGTTGTTTCCTCCTGGTGGGAGCCGCCGAGGCGCGGGTGAAACGGGTCGAACCGGGCGAGATGCCGAAGCTGGACGCAGACGAAGGCCTTTTGGTCATCGTTATCGACACCAATTCCTATCTGGCCGATGTGCGTTTGCGCAAGGACGGAAAACTCTTCAACGCCGCCACGATCAAGAATGTGGCTCCTGGGGCCACACCGGTGCTGTACGTCGTGCCGGCCGGGACCTATGAATGGAGCCGCGTCAGCGCACACTACCGGTTCTGGTACGAATTCAAGGACACGCCGGACACCGAGTTCAAGGTCGAAGCCGGTGCGCTCAATTATCCCGGCGACTTGTTGATGCGCGGCAGATATACCAATGCATCGACTTTCCTGTTCACGAATCGCAGTCTCCAGGTCATGGATTGGCTGGAGGACGTGCATCCGCAACTGCTTGCCAGATACGGCTTCGTCTATACGGGACACTATCCTGATCCGTTTCCCACGATGTATCTCAAAGCGAAGGACGAAGCGGACAAGCCCTATGTCGAACTGAGCCTTGCGCGAAAACCACCGATGCCCGAGAAGGTGCCGATCGATATTCGCGAAATGTGGCGCGTCGGACAGGTCGAAGGGGCGGACCTCAATGCGCGCGGCGACATGATGGTGAAGGTCCTGCGCAAATCGAACGGCTACCATTTCGAGCTGATCGATATGCCTAGCGGCAAGGTGACGCCGCTGCTGATCGGGTGCTGCGGGGTCGAGTCGATGCAATGGGCAGGGAATGATGTGTTCGTGGTGTCGTCGCGTCCCGACGGGTCGAAGACGCTGCACGTCGACGTGTTTCGTTTTGGCCTCGATGCCAAAGGCGCTCGAACCTTTCAACATGTCGGAAAATCAAGGCCTGGAATCTATGCCCAGGTTTTGCCGGAGGATCCGGACCATATCCTGTTCGCCTCGCACGGCGACATGAATCGCCTGCTGGTGCATCGAATGAACATCCGTAGCCAGCAGGCCATTGACCGCTTCCAGTCGATGCACGGCACCCGCCTCAATCAGGGCGTCAAGGACGACCGTTACTGGTTCGCGGACGGGCGGGGGCGATTACGTTTGGCGCTGGCCAACAGCGGCGATGAAGCCGTGCTCATGTACGGCATGGGTGAAACCTTCGAAGAAGTGTTGCGGTTCGGGTTGAAGCAGCCGTTCGATCCGATGCTGTTGTCCTACGAAGGCGACCTGATCTATGGACTCAGCGACGATGGTCGTGCCCAGCGAGATCTGGTGGTATTCGATCCGCGCCAGAAGAAAATCGTGTCGACATTGTTCAGCAAGCCAGGTGTCGACATCGTTTCGCCGATCGTCAACGGATTGCGGCAACCGATCGGTGCGGTTTACTACCAGAATGGCCATCTCGTCAGCGAATATTTCGATGAGCAAGGTCGTGAAGTGAACACATTGCTTCGAGAATTGTTCCCGGGCAAGACCGTGGCGGCCTATGACCGGGCCGATAACGGGGACCTTCTTGCCTGGGTGGAGTCCAGCCAGCATGCGGGAGCTCTCTATCGCGTCGATTCTGCGCGGCGCCTCGCGCAGATTGTCGATGCGGCCAAGCCTTGGCTCAAGGGTTACGACTTTGTCGATACGGAAGTTCTCTCGGTCAACAATCCCGATGGCGTACCGATCGAGGCTTATTTGACCAGACCTCATGCCAAGGGCCCCCGGCCGTTGATCGTGTTGTCGCATGGAGGTCCCGTCGGTGTGCGCGACAGTCGTGGATTCGATCCGGAAGTCCAGTTTCTCGCCGCGATGGGTTATGCCGTGCTGCAGGTCAATTTCCGTGGGTCCGACGGTTTCGGTACCCAATTCCGCGACTCAGGACGCCGGGCCTACGGTACTTTGATAGAGGACGATATCGATGCAGTTCTACAGAAAGTACTGAAAGACCCGGACATCGACGGCTCGCGCATGTGTGCGATCGGCGCCAGCTACGGCGGTTATTCTGCGCTTGTATCCACGATCCGTTGGCCAGATCGCTTCAAGTGTGTGGTGTCGATTTCGGGTGTGACCGATTGGATGTTGTTTTTCACGGCGAGCGATGGCGGGAACTATGCAAAGGGCCGCGAGGTGCTGGAACATTACATAGGCAATCCGCGGACGGACAGCGAGGCATTGATGAAGGCTTCGCCGATCTATCGCTATCGTGAGTTGAAGACGCCACTGCTGCTGGTCCATGGAGCCGAAGACACTCGTGTGGATTACGAACACACACGCCGACTGGTCAGAATGCTGAATATCGCAGGGGTCCGCCCCGCATTGATCACGATCGAGAAGGAAGGTCATTCGTTCGGGAAACTGGACAGCGTCGAGACGACTTGGAAAGGTATCGCCGGATTCCTTCGCCGGCACCTTGATTCGCCGAAATCGAAGGATGCCAGCGAGAACAGGCCGCCGATGATCCCGGCGACACACTGATCCGGAATTCAAACTATGTGGCAGGCTTGTGTACCGCAAGCGTGTTGCGAAGCCTGCCTTGCCGTCCGCTCAGGGCTGATACGTCACCGTCAGCGTCGCCGTCGCGCCCTTGCCGATCCAGAGATAGTTCGTCGACGTCTGGTTGCCGGTGAAGCGCAGGCGCAGTTGCGTGCGGCCGGTCCTGTTGATGGCGGCGAGACCCGGTGCCGCGAACAGATTGCTGGTCCTGGTGCCGCCGGCGAACGACAGCAACTGTGCGACGGCGCTGGAGGTCGTCGCGTCCGCCCAGTCGCCGGTCCCGATCGTGCAGACGCCGAGGCAGCCGGTGTGAGCATCGATCACCAGCGTGTTGCCGGCCGGGTTGCTCCACGGGTCGCCCGATGCGCTGCGATAGGTCACGGTGAGCGTGGCCGATGTCACCGTAGCGCCATCGGGTAACGATGAGGTGTCGAACGACAGCATCGCGCGATTGAACTTGCCGTCGGTGCCGCGACCGATGGCCAGCCCCATGCTCGATTCCAGCGTGCCGACCGCGGGCGCGGTGCCGCCGCTGGCGGCCTTGACGTAGCCGTCGTTGGCGTCCTCGTTCGCGAAGTTCACGGTCACCGGCGATGTGCCGCCACCGCCGCCGGTACCTCCGCTCACGGTCACGTTCACCGGCGCGGAGCTGCCGGTATTGCCGGCGAGATCCACCGCGCGCGCCTGCAGCGCATGCGCGCCGTCGCTGGCGGTGGCGCTGTTCCAAGTGTAAGCATAAGGCGCGGCGGAATCGCTGCCGAGCAGTGCGCCGTCGAGCAGGAACTCGACCCGGTCCACGCCGATGTTGTCGCTGGCGTTTGCGGCGATGGCGACGCTGCCCGTCACCGCCGCGCCGTTCGCGGGCGAGGTGATGGTTGCGGTCGGCGCGACGCCGTCGAGATTGTCCAGACCGAAGAAGCGCGCGATGTAGTAGCTCGAACACAGGTTCACATCGAGGATGTAGGCGCCGGCGGTCCCGCACTGGGTCTCGCCGGTGCCGGGGTCCACGGGTGTGCCATGGCCCATGCCGGTGATGGTGTAGGTTTCGACCCGCGCCTGTCCCGATGCGGTCTTGTAGACCCTGTGCGGAAAGCCGCCGACGGTGTCGCTGACTTCCGGGGTCTGGTCGATGCCGTGGACGTTGGTCCACTGTTCCATGCTCTCGGTCAGATTCATCGGGCGCACGACGTAGTCGCCGTCGCCGTGCCAGATCGAGACGATCGGCCACGGTCCGGTCCAGGTCGAGGACGCCCGCACCTTGTCGCCCCACTGCGCCGGCGTGAGGTTGCTGCCCGGATTCATGCAGCTGAAAGCGGCGCTCTGGCTGGTGGCGCAGCGGTGCGGGATGCCCGCGACGATGGCGCCGCCGGCGAAGACGTCCGGATACGCGGCGAGCAGGGTCGAGGTCATCGCACCGCCGGCCGAAAGCCCGGTGATGTAGACGCGCGAAGGCGCGATGCCGTGATCGGCGATCATGCGGTCGACCATCTGTTTGATCGACAGCGTTTCGCCCTGGCCGCGGGTGGTGTCGATGGTCTCGAACCAGTTGAAACACGTGCTGGAGTTGTTGGCGCTCTGTTGCTGCGGCAACAGCAGCGCGAAGCGGAAGCGGCCCGCGAACAGTTGCCAGCCGGTTTCCGCGTCGTAGCTTGCGGCGCTCTGCGAGCATCCGTGCAGCGCGACCACCAGCGGCGCGTTCGCGGGCAATGCGCTGGGCACGTACTTGAACATGCGCAGATTGCCGGGATTGCTGCCGAAGCCGGTGACTTCGGTCTGCGCGAAGGCGGGCGCCGCGATCGTCGCCGCGAACAGCGCGACTGCGACGGATGCGCTGCGCAGTGGTGAGATGCGCATAGGCAAAAGGGAATGAGCGAGTCTTGCGATGACGGCCATCGACGGCACCTCCTGTGGCGAAGGTCTGCAGTGGGCCACAGGCCCCGGCGCGCCGACATTGGCCGATGGGGCAAGCTGCGCTGCAACATCCGCGGGCGTCAGTCGGCGCTGTCTCCGGTATCGCTTTCGCCTGCGTCCGCGCGCCTGTCTTCGGGCGACAGCCACCATTGTTCTCCGCGAACGGGCGGTTCTGTCGGCATCGTATCGCGGCTGTCCACGGCATCGAGTCGACGCCCGTGGCCGCCTGTTTTCCAGCGTTCGATCAGGCGCATCACCGAATGCCGGCTCTGCGCGGCGATGCCGATATTGCGCTCGGCCTGCCATCGGCTACCGTCTTCGGCATCGCGCCGTTCGTTGCCATGGTCCTCCGAACTGTCGTCGTTGTCGTGACGATGCGGGGCGCCGTGACTGCAGCGCAGACAGTAATGCACGATGCTGTCGGTCCAGTCCTCCACGAATGCGATGCCGGGCACGCGCGCTTCGATCAATGCGTCGAGATCCGTGCGCTGCGGACAATTCACGAACACCGCGAAGGTCGGGTATTCGGAGATTTCCATCCGCTGCAATGCGTTCAACACCGGCACCATGCTCTGGTGGAAGCGGCGTTGTCCGGTGGAGGCGCCGTCGTGAAGCACGATGTCGCCGTAACGATAGCCGCTGTCGGACAGGGGCACATTGATGATCTTCGCGCGGACCGGATCGATGCGTCGTGCGAACACCGTTTCCGCTTGCCCCCAGGCTTCGAGTCGCAGGCTGGCGACCCCGAAATTCTTGTCGATCGGGCCGTCGTCTCCGGGAATATCGATTCCGCAGCCGGCCCACTGTCGCCGCGCCTCGGCCCAGTCGCCCAGCGCGGTTGCGGCGATGGCGGCGTTCCAGCGCGGCGCCTCGCTGTCGTCTTCGTCGTCGGGCTGCAGCGCCAGTGCGCGCAGATTGTGGCGCAGCGAGGCGGGCCAGTCGCGCAGATACTTGCAGACCAGCCCCAGCATGTAGTGGTAGGCAGGATCCTCCGGCGCCGACGCCAGCAGGGCTTCGAAGCGGATGCGCGCTTCGGCCAGGTCGCCGGTGTCGTATGCGGCGTAGGCATGTCCGGCCAGCGCTTGCGTATCGATGGGGCAGGGGTCGGCGATCATCGAGGCCTCGCGGCGGCGGGTACTGCAGCGATCCTGCCACGGAGGCGATGCCGTTGTCCGCAGTCCGCGCGGGGTTCGGCGCAGCGGGCATGGCGGAGTATGCTGGCCCGGTGAATCCGTCGCGCAGGCCGCAAGGGAGGCCGGATGTCATCGCAAACCGATTCCGGGCAAACCGATTCCAGACAAACCGATCCCAGTCCCGATCCTTCGCCGGAAAAAATCCGGCCTTTCGTGGTTCCCTGCGCGACCCTGGACGCGCGCGCGCCGCTGCGCTGGCTGCGTGCGGGCTGGCGGGACGTCCGCGCCGCGCCGCAGCTGTCGCTGATCTTCGGCGCGGTCATCGTGCTGGTCAGCGCGGGGATTTCGCTGCTGGCATGGACGCTCGGCCGGTTCGCGCTGCTGGCCACGCTGCTGTCGGGTTTCGTGTTCGTCGCGCCGCTGATCTGCGTCGGCCTGTACTGCGTCAGCCGCGCGCTCGAACGCGGGCGTACGCCGACGCTCGCGGATTCCTTCGTGCTGGCGCGTCGCGTGGTCGGCCAGGCCGGCGTGTTCGCGCTGGCGCAGGGCGTGATCGTGCTGCTGTGGTCGCGCGCGGGCATGATGGTCGGCGCCTTCTTTCCGATCGACGGACGCAATGCGAACGCGCTGTGGGAATTCCTCGCCATCGGCTCGGCGGTCGGCTCGATCTTCGCGGCGTTGACCTTCGCGGTGGCGGCGTTTTCGCTGCCGATGATCGCCGACCGCGACGTGGACATGATCACCGCCGCGGTGTCCAGCGTGAACGCGGTCCTGCGCAACAAACGCGTGATGCTGCTCTGGGCCATGATCATCGTGGCGATGACCGCAGTCGGTTTCGCCACCGCGCTGCTCGGGCTGGGCATCCTGATGCCATGGCTGGCGTATGCCGCCTGGCACGGCTATCGCGAAACCCTCGATGCCAGCGATTGGCCTACGCTGGAATGAAGCCGCGACTCAGCGCGTGGGAGCCTCCGGAAGACGCGCCGCGTGCATCATGCGGATCACCCGGTACAGATCGCCATCGTTGAAGCGATGGGCATGTTCGGTGTCGACCCGGTGCACCATGACCAGTTTGTGCTTCGGATACACGCCCAGCATGTGGATGCCGACGCCGGTGTGGTAGAACGACGGCGTTTCGTCCGCTCGATCGGGCACCAGCACGTCCCAGAGCATGCCGTAGGCGATGCCGTACTCGGGCTGTACCTCGGAATACGCCCGGGTGCTGCGTGCGATCCATTCCGCCGGCACGATCTGCTTGCCGTGCCATTGGCCGCGGTTGAGATACAGCTGGCCGAACAGGGCGAGATCGTGCGCGCTCATCCGGAAGTGATACGCCGGAAAGCGCGAGCGCTCGGGTTCGTACTGGTAGTAGCCGTCGGCATCGGGGTCGGAGACTCCGCCATCGGCGTCGGGGATGACGATCCGGTTGCGGTAATCGAGCATGCCCAGCGGTCTGGCGATTTCGTCGTCGAAGGCATCGTAGAGACGACGTCCGATGGCGCGCTGCAGGATGGATCCGGCGACGTTGAAATCCCAATTGTTGTAGTAGTAATGCGTACCGGGCGCATGACTGCCGCGCGCAGGGCGGCTTTGCGTCATCCCTTCGGATTCGGCAGCGGCCGGGTGATAGACGCCGGATCGCGACTTCAGTACGTCGGCGAGCGTTGCCGTCTTTTCGTCCTCCGTCAGCGATGGCGCGATGTCGTCGATGCCGAGCCCGGCCAGCGTGCTGTCCAGCGCGATCGCTCCGCGCGATTCGTAGATGCCGTAGAGCGCGTTCAACAGCGGCTTCCGCATCGAGTGCAGCAGCAGCTTCCTGCGGATGTCGCCGTATTCGAAGAACACCCTGCCGTCGTGCACCAGCAGCAAACTGTCCGAGCCCGATGCGCGCAGGAATCCGCGCAATTCTTCCAGACGCTGGCTGGAATAGCCGGCGGCCTCCGGCGCTATACGTTCGAAGGCATCGGGCTCGCGCGCCATGGCCGGGCGCGAAACCTGCAGCAGCAGCGCGATCAGGCAACAGGCGATGCGAGTCATGCGGCGCGATCCGTCGTAGGGCTGTCTACGATGCAGGCTAGGGCGCGAGTCTGCGCAGGGAAAGCCTCGAAAGTCATGGTTTCCGGCCGCCATGCTTGCCACCGCGGGGGCGCCCTCCGACAATGCCGGTCCGCACTCTGCCGGTGCGCCCTGTCGATCAAGGTGTCCCGATGACCGCTCCGCTGTCCTGCCCGCAATGCACGCTCACCAATACGTATCAGGACGGTACGAACTTCGTCTGCGCCGATTGCGGCTTCGAATGGCCGGCCGCGCCCGAGGCCGCCGATGCGGCGCAGGTGGTGCGCGACAGCAACGGCAACCTGCTCGCCGACGGCGACACGGTGGTGGTGATCAAGGATCTGAAAGTGAAGGGGTCGTCGATTCCGCTCAAGCAGGGCACCGTGATCAAGCATATCCGTCTGGTCGAAGGCGATGCCGAACATATCGAAGGCCATTCCGACAAGATCAAGAGTCTGGTGCTGAAAACCTGCTTCCTGCGCAAGGCCTGAGCGCAACCTGATGTCGCGCGCTTCGCATTCCGAATCGCGATGACCGCCAAGCGCGATCTGCCGACGAAGGTGTGCCCGGTGTGCGCACGCGCGTTCGCTTGGCGGAAGAAATGGGCGCGCGACTGGCCACAGGTGCGCTATTGCTCGGATGCCTGCCGCAAGGGCACGCCGCGCGGACGTGCGGCAATGCCCCGCGGCGCATGAGCCGCTCGCGCGACGGCGCGGCTTCCGATCCTGCGCGTGTTTTGCGTCGGGCGATCGCAATCCCGCATCGATCCGTCGTATGCATGCAGTCGATCATCGGCAGACCGGCGTCGATTGCAGTGATCGGGGGATATCTTTCCCGGCAAATTTTCCGCGTTCATCGGAGCTGAAGTTTCTCTCCGTGATGGATGTCGTCTTTGTTGCGAATTGAATACGTATGCAGCCTTTCATGCTGCATTGCGATGCACCACTAGCATCCCATTCCAGTCGCGGACGCAATGCCGCGACGACGCGTCCGGCGCATGGCCGGTCGAACGTTCGAAATCACCATCCGTCCGCGCGAACCATGCGCGGAGACGGATGCAGGAAACGTCCGTTCCGCCGAGAGGCGGAGCTCTTTCGTCATTTCAGGAGAATCCAATGCAGTCCGCATCGAGGAATATCGCTCCGCTTCGCAAAAGAGTCCTGAGTCTGTGCTCGGTCCTGATCCTCGGCGGCGCCGCTGCCGGCACTGCGCAGGCCGATGCGATCCTGCATGCCTTCAACTGGCGCTATGCCGATGTCGAAGCGCGCGCCGCGACGATCCAGTCCGCAGGTTACAAGGCGGTGCTGGTCGCGCCGGCCTACAAATCCGCGGGCAGCCAATGGTGGGCGCGCTATCAGCCGCAGGATTACCGGGTGATCCATCATCCGCTCGGCGACACCACCGCCTTCAGGAACATGGTCAATGCGCTGAAGGCGCGCGGCGTTCACGTCTACGCCGACATCCTGTTGAACCACATGGCGAACGAATCCGGGCAGCGTCCCGATCTGAATTACCCGGGCGCCAGCGTGCTGGGCACGTATGCCGGGAATACCGGCTATTACAGCGGCATCCGCCTGTTTGGCAATCTCGGTTCGAACTTCCTGGGCGCCGGCGATTTCGGCGAGACGCGCTGCATCACCGATTACAACGATGTCTGGCAGGTGCAGAACTGGCGGCTGTGCGGCGGGGGCGGCGATGTCGGGCTGCCCGACCTGAAGAACACCAGCTACGTGATCGGACAGCAGCAGGAATACCTGCGCCAGCTCAAGGCCATCGGCGTGAAGGGGTTCCGCATCGATGCCGCGAAGCACATGCCGATGTCGCACATCAACGGCGTGCTGACTTCCGACATCAAGAGCGGCGTGTACGTGTTCGGCGAGATCATCACCGGCGGCGGCGCGGGCAGCTCCGAATACGACCGCTTCCTGCAGCCGTATCTGCAGAACACCGATCATGCGGCCTACGATTTTCCGCTGCAGACCTCGATCCGTAACGCCTTCTCGTTCAGCGGCAGCATGAGCAGTCTGGTCGATCCCGGGGCCTACGGCCAGGCGTTGGCGGGTTCGCGCGCGTTGACCTTCACCGTGACCCACGACATCCCGAACAACAGCGGCTTCCGCTATGCGCTGATGGATCCGACCGATGAAACCCTGGCCTATGCCTATCTGTTCGGCCGCAACGGCGGCAAGCCGATGGTGTATTCGGACAACAACGAAAGCGGCGACAACCGCTGGGTCAACGCCTACAACCGCAACGACATCAAGGGCATGATCCGCTTCCACAATGCGGTGCAGGGCAACGATATGCAGGTGCTGTCGCACGGCAACTGCCACATCCTGTTCCGCCGCGGCAGCCTCGGCATCGTGGGGATCAACAAGTGCGGCAGCACGGTCAATGCCTCGGTCAACATGAACAACAGTGTGCTGTGGTGGTACGCCAATTACACCGATACGCTGGGTTCCGGCAGCGTGGTGAACATCAATAGCGGCAATTACACCTTCAGCCTGCCTGCGCGCAGCGCCAGGATGTGGCTGCGCTGATCGCGATGTCCTCTGTCGGCAGTAGCGGGCTGTCGCGTGCCCGCTACTGCCGGTTCTGAATCGCTTATTTGCCGTTCGGAGCCGGACTGGCCAGTCCGGCGCTCATCGCGCGATCGATCTCGGCGCGGATCTGCCGTTCGAAGCGGGCCATCTCGCGTTCCTCTTCTGCGCCGAGCGCTGCCATCTTCGCGCCCAACGCTTCCATTGGCGCGGCCGCCGCTTCGATTTCGTTTTCCATCGCAGTCAACGGCGCGAGTCCCGCTTTCAGCGTCGCCGATTCCGCTTCGATGACACGTCCCAGCGATTCCATTTCGGTACCCAGCGTTTCCATGCGATCGCCGAGGGCTTCCATTCTGCGCTCCGCTTCGGCTACGGCGTTCTCGTTCATCGGGTCGGCGGAAATCTTTCCGGCGATCGAGGCCTGCTGTAGCGCCAGCGCATTCTGCTGTTCGGCCAAGGCCCGCAGTTTGACTGTCGCTTCGCGCATCCGGGGCGTTTCATGGTGTTTCGACGTCACGGCCGCCATGCGCAGACTGATCGCCTCGACCTTGCGGGATTCGGCTTTCATCCGTTCGCTCAGCGCGTTCATCTCCGCTGAGCGGCTCGCGCTGCCTGCCCAGAGCGCACTCAGGCGTTCGAGGGCCGCGGCATCGCGCAACAAATAGGCCTTGCCGTCTCGACGGAACCAGAGAAAATCGCCGTCGACTTGCGACCGCATCTCGCCGATCTCACGGAGATCGCGGGTACGGTCGGATATCGACAGTCTGTCGCCGTGCTCGCTGACGAAAGCATAGGTCTCATGCGTGGGTTTCGCTGTCTGCGTTGCGACAGACGTCGCTGCGGGTGCGCCGAGGGAGCCCACCGTCACTGCGGGTGCAGCTGTGGCCGGCGCGGTCGTTTGAATCGATTGCGCGTAAGCGAAACAGGCGATGCAGGCGACGGCGAGGCCGATGACGGGGATCGCGGCGGCGCCGGGCGAGACGCGACGTTCGGTGCGGAGCAGGGATTGGATGCGGGACATCAGATGACCTCCGTGGGCGGCTTGCGCCAGTGTCGGGATGGGGGAATCGCTTCGTTCGGACGAAAAGCGGTCGAGTTCGTACAGCGCCAGCGCCAGCCGACGCGGTTCGCCGGTGACCGAGGCGGCGAGCATGTCGGCGGCCTGCTCGCGTTCGTGGCGGATGCGCTGCGACAGCCACCACACCACCGGGTGATGGAACAGCAATGCCTCCGCGGCACGCTGCAGGAGATTGGCCAGATAGTCGTGACGGCGGATGTGCGCGAGTTCGTGCGCCAGCAGCGCTTCCAGCATGTCCACGGGCATCCGCGCCAACAGCGATGCCGGCACCAGCACCATCGGTCGCAGGAAGCCGGTGGACAGCGGGCCGCCGGTATCGTCGAACACCGCGAGACGTACGCCCGACAGGCCGAACCGCTGCGCCAGGCGGTCCAGGCGCGTTTGCCACAGCTGGCTTTCGACATCTTCCCCGACATCGAGGGCATCGCGCCGCAGGCGATGCACCCAGCGCAGACCGCCGGCCAGGCGCAGCAGCATCAGGCAGGCGCCTGCTGCCCAGATGGCGACCAGCCAAGGCAAGGCCGCTTCAACTATTGCGCGCAGGCCCGCCGGCCGATCGGGGGCGACGAAGGCTGCGACCATCGACGCGATGTCGCGCGGTGGCGCCACGGTCGTGGACATGTCGAAGGTCGGCGCCGTCGCCATCGACAGCTGTCTGACCACTTCCGCGGCCGGCCACAGCACGCAGGCCGCCATCGCTGCGCAGGCGACGACGTAGCGGGCCTGCGGCGACGCATGACGCAGCGTGCGCAGCGCCAGCCACGCCAGCGCGCCGATCAGCGCGCATTGCCACAGGGAATGCAGCAGGCCCATGCCCAGCGCCCGGATCAGGGCATCGATCTGCGGCAGCGAGGCTTCATCGAACATGTTCATGCCTGATCGTCTCCGTAACCGTCTTTCTGCTCGTCTTCGCGGAGCGAACGCTGTATCTCGGCGTGGATCTGGGCGCGCTCCTCGTCGCTCACGTGGCTGCGCAGTGCGGCCATGACCAGATCCTTGCCGGAGCCCGAGAAGGCCTTGTGGATCAGGTCGCGCAGCAGGTTGGTCTGCAGCGAATCCTGCGCCTGCGCGGGCGCATACACGTGCGAACGCTGGCTTTCGTCGCGAATCAGCAGGCCCTTGCCGTGCATGATCTGCAGCAGCCGCAGCACGCTGGCGTAGGCGGCGTCCGGGCGTTCGAGCAGGCGCGCTTCGTGCGCCTGCTTGACCGTGCTGGGCCCCAGTTGCCAGAGCAGGCGCAGCATGTCCAACTCGGCGGGCGTGGGCTTGGGGGGCTTGCTGGGACGGGGCATGGCGGGTCCGCTGGATCGTGTTGCCGGGCACGTTAGCGTCCCTAGAACATTTTGTCTAGAACAAATTGTCTAGAGCAAGTTATTTAGATCAGGTTTGCATGCCGACCGTTCGTCGGAAACGCGGTCTGGAGGGGGTTTCGGGCGTGCGCCGGGCATGGTCCGGCGCATGATGCGACGACAGGACGCTTTCGCCAGCAGGTAACCCATGCCTGAATCCGCGAAGATACCGCGATGGAGCGCGCATCATCCGCCGGTGCGGCGCATTAGAATCCGCGGCTTCCACGGCGTTGGCGCTGCGACGGACGCAGGCCATGAGTCGATTTCCGCAGGGGGCGGAACCCATGATCCCAAGGCTTCGAGCCGGTCTTCCGGCGGCGTGCGACCGTGCGCTCCATCCATCGCGATATCCGGCACGGGCCACGGCACCGCGGTCGCGGGCTGCCGTTCGCGCGTGATCGCATCGTCGCGAATGCCGGCCGCGTTCCCCGATCATCGGCCGTCCCGGGTCCGATGGTGGATCCCGCTTGTCCTCGGTCTGGCCTGGGCTGCGGATGCGCAGCCCGCGAAGCCGCCTGGTCCGCGCGGCGCCGATGTGGGCGCGCTGCTGGCTGAAGCCAAGGCACTGGAGAACAAGGATCCCGCGCGAGCGCTCGCGCTGGCGCAACGCGCGACGGCCGTGGCGAGCGATTCCGGCGACCCGGCGCTGTTGCGCGCGGCCCGGAACGTCCTGTGCAACGCCACCGCCGCCATCGATGCGGACGCCGCGCTGCCCATCGCCGAGGCCGGGCTGCGCGCATCGCGCAAGGCCGACGACGCGCGCTCCATCGCCGATTTCCTCAACTGCAGGGGATATGCGCTGTATCTGCTGGGCAAGCCCGGCGAAGCCGCGATCGAGTTCGAGAATGCGGTCGCCAGTGCGGAAAAAGCCGGAGACAAGGGAGTTCTGGCCGAGGCCCTGGCGCTGCGCGGCGGCAGCCGGGATTACCATGGACGTTACGATGCCGCGATCGCCGACCTCAATCGCGCCTATGCGCTCAACGTCGAGATCGGCGACAAAAGCGGCAAACGCTACACGCTCAACGCCATCGCCAACGTCTACAGCGACGAGAACGTCGGCGAGTACGACAAGGCCATCGGTTATTACCGGCAGTTGCTGAAAGAGAATGAGGCCGCCGGATTGAACAGCGAGGTGGCGACGTCGTTGTTCAATATCGCTTCGGCGCGGGAAATGAAGGGCGAATTCGACGGGGCGCTGCAGGACTATCGCCGTGCGCTGGAGATCGATACCGCGTTGGGCGATCGTGCCTCGGTCGCTGAAGGGGAGCGCTCGATCGGTGCGCTGCTGGTCAAGCAGGGCAAGGCCTCGGAGGCGCTGCCGTGGATCGAACGCGCGCTCGAACATTTCATCGCGAGCGGCGATATCGAAAGTACCGCGCGCACGCGGATCACCCGCGCGAAGGCGTTGCATGCGCTCGGGCGCCTGCACGAAGCGGTGACCGATCTTGAGTTCGCCGAGCGGCATTTCCGCGCGCAGAACAACCCCCGCTATCTCGCGAAAGTCCACGAAGCCATGGCCGAAGCGCGCGCCGCCGGAGGCGAATGGCGCAAGGCCTATGCCGCGTCCGTCGCCTATCGTCAGGCGCAGTCCCTGCTGGAAAAGCGTGCGCGCGAAGAGCAGACATCGCGTCTGCGCGTGCAGTTCGACTCCGCGAAGAAGGAACAGGAGAACCGCGCGCTGCTGATCGAGAATGCGCATCGCGGCGAAGCCCTGCGCAATGCCGAGCGGGTGCGCTCGCTGCAGCGTCTGTTCATCATCCTGGGCGCGGCGTTCTTCACGCTGCTTGCGGCGATGGCGCTGCAGTTGGTGAACAAGAGCCGCCGATTGCGCAGGCTGGCGATGACCGACGAGCTGACCGGCATGCCGAACCGCCGGAAGATCATGGATTTCCTGGATCGCGAACTCACTGCGGCGCAATACAGGGGCGAACGCCTGAGCGTCATCGCCTTCGATGTCGATCATTTCAAGCGCATCAACGACCTGTACGGTCATCATGTCGGCGACCGCGTCCTCTGCGCGATCGCCGATGCCGTGAGCCGAGAACTTCCGGACACTGCGCGCGTCGGGCGGATGGGAGGCGAGGAGTTCCTGATCGTGCTGCCCGGCACCGTCGCGGCGCGCGCCCGGGAAGTGGCGGAAGCGCTGCGGAGTGCGGTCCGCAGCGCGAAACACGACAGTGTCGCCGACGCCCAACGCGTCACCGTCAGCCTCGGCGTCGCCGAGGCCGCCCATGATGACGATGTCGAAATGCTGTTGCGGCGCGCGGACGGCGCGATGTATCGGGCGAAAGGCGAAGGACGCGATCGCATCGTGTCAGCGTGACCCCCGGTCGGCGCGATGCCGTGCGTTGACGGAGTACAACGATTGCGGCGATCCGCCGTCGTGAATGCGGCGGATCAGGACCCTGCGCACCCTTGGAAAGCACGGCGAGCAGAAAAGTCGGGTGGAAGCTGTCCGGCTTTCGGGAAGTGTGACGTTGTTGGGATTATGAACCGGGGACGGGAAGTCGCGGACGCTGCGAAAGCGCGTCCGCCATCCTGGTCGAGAGGGGCGTCGTAGGCACAGGGGGCAAGTGCAGAACAGCCTGGAGCATGCGGACCGCCTCGGCGGATCGGATGTCGGGCGGTTCTGCGTGCCATTCGCCGCGCGTTCCGCATGTGTCGGTCAGGGGGATGCGTGAGGACGGTCAGATCCAGTCGCAAGAAATTCGCGATCCGTAGTTTGTGGTTCACCGAGCTGTGCGTATTGATCGTGTCGGTCATGGTTGCGGCGCGGCTGCGTTTCCATGCGGATCCCATCGGCCTCGAGCATTTCGTCGAGGGCATCGCATTGCGCTCGCTGCTGGTCGCGCTGTGCCTGACCGGCGCCATGCTCACGTTCGGGCTGTATCAGGCCTACGTGCGCCACAGCCGACTGGATCTGCTGTTGCGGATCGGCTTCTCGTTCGCGCTCGGCGGCGTCGCCCTGCTGGTCATCTATTACGTGCTGCCCGGCGCCTACATCGGTCGAGGCGTGCTGGCGCTGTCGCTGGCCATCGGCGCCGGCGGCGTGCTCGGCGTTCGCTACGCGGTATCGCGGCTGTCCACGGCGCAGGCGCTGAAACAGCGCGTGCTGGTCTATGGCGCCGGGAACAACGCCAATCTCATCAATACCCGGCTACGGCGCCAGAGCGACCGCCAATCGTTCAAGATCCTCGGGTTCGTACCGGCGGGTCCCCAGCCGGTCGTGGTCGATGAGGCGCAGTTGATCCGCACCGATGAAAGCCTGTGCGCGATCGCCGTTCGCCTGGATGTCGACGAGATCCTGATCGCGCCCGACGAGCGCCGCGGCGCCATGCCGATGGAACAGATGCTCAATTGCGTGCAACAGGGCGTGCTGGTCACCGACCTGTCGACGTTCTTCGAGCGCGAGGCCGGCATGGTCCAGCTCAATATCGTCGACCCGTCGTGGCTGGTGTTTTCCGGCGGTTTCGATTATTCCACGCCGCGTCGCCTGACCAAGCGTTTCTTCGATCTGATCGCCGCCGGCGCGCTGTTGGCGGTGGCTTGGCCGGTGATGCTGCTGGTCGCATTGGCGGTGAGGCTGGAATCGAAAGGCCCGGTGATCTACCGCCAGATCCGCGTCGGCGAGCACGGTCGCCATTTCGAGATGGTGAAGTTCCGCAGCATGCGCGTCGACGCCGAAAGCGACGGCGTGGCGCGCTGGGCGACCAAGGACGACGACCGCAGCACGCGGATCGGCAAGTTCATCCGCAAGACCCGGCTGGACGAGCTGCCGCAGTTGTTCCTGGTGCTGGGCGGCGAGATGAGCTTCGTCGGCCCGCGGCCGGAGCGCCCGCAGTTCGTCGAGATGCTCAACAGCGAAATCCGCTATTACGACGTGCGTCATTCGGTGAAGCCGGGGCTCACCGGCTGGGCGCAGTTGCGCTATCCCTACGGCGCATCGGTGCGCGATGCGAACGAAAAACTGAAATTCGACCTGTTCTACGTCAAGAACCACGGCCTGATCTTCGATCTGATGATCATGCTGCAGACGGTCGAGGTGGTGCTGTTCGGTCGTGGTGCGCGCTGAGCGACCCGCAATTCCGATCTGCATGCCCCCGTAGGAGGGCCTTCAGGCCCGAGCTTTCAACGGAAGGTGGCCATGCGGTAGAGCTCGGGGCTGAAGCCCCTCCTGCATAGAGAAGCCGCTCCTGCATAGAGTCGTAGGCTGGGCTGAGCGCAGCGAAGCCCAGCATCGCATCGACCGAATCGCAACCGCATGCTGGGCTTCGCCGCGCTCAGCCCAGCCTACGAAGGCTGTTCTGCGTCCTGTATTCGGAGCTTCCGGTCGTCCATCTCCATTCGTAAGCTGCGTGATCTCGAGCCAACGCCAACAGGCTGCTTGTCGTCAAGCCAGTGCGTGTACTGCGTAGCGTCTTCCGCCCTCAATGCCGCCCAAGCAAACCCGCGAGCATCCGTTTTGCCGCCCACGGCAACAGCGAAAACGCGTCCTTCCGCGCCGCGGGCGTGGGTGCCTGCTCCAGGGCCGCACGCCACAACCGCCAGGCGTCGCGCCAACGTTTGCGGATGACCATGCCGCGCGCATTCCGCGCGTAGGTGATGGCCAGCGCTTCGCGGCGCACGGAGATGTCGACGACACCTTCGGCATCGGCCACCGCGCGCTCCACGACCTTCACGTAGTCGTCGTAGGTCGTGGCAGTCGCAGACAGCCCGTCGTGGCCCCGCATCGCTTCGACCAGCGGGGCTTCGACCACGCCGATCCGCCATTGCCGGGCGACGCGCAGATGGAAATCGATGTCCTCCGCGGTGCGCAGCGTCGGGTCGAAGCCGCCGCAGGTCTCGAACACTTCGCGACGGAACATGACCGATGCCGGCACCAGCGACGGATTCAGCAGCAGCCAGCGTAGTGCCCAGCCGTCCTCGCGCAGCACGTCGCGACGGTGGAAGGTGTCGTAGGGCGTACCGTCGGCGTCCACGCGCACCACATCGCACAGCACCATGCCGAATTCGGGGTGCGCATCGAGCCAAGCGGTCTGCTGCGCGGTTTTCTCCGGCAGCCACAGGTCGTCGCTGTCCAGCAGCGCGAAATAGCGACCCGTGGCCAGCGCCATGCCGGCGTTGCGCGCCGCGGACACGCCGGCGTTGGCCTGCCGGTGATAGCGGATGCGTTCTCCGTAACGGGCGCGCAGCGCTTCGCCGGTGCCGTCGGTGGAGCCGTCGTCCACGACCAGGATCTCGTCGACCGGATGCGTCTGCGCCAGGACCGAGTCGATGGCCCGCTGCACCAGCTCGCGCCGGTTGTAGGTCGGTATAATCACGGAAACGTCGGTGGGGGCTTCGATCGCGCGCGCCATGCTCAAGGACTTCGCCAGAAAGTGTCTGTATTTCAGCGGTGCGCTGGGCCTGTATCACCGGCTGCGCAACGCCGATAGTCTAACGGTGGTGATGTTCCACCGCACCCTGCGTCAGGACGATCCGCGCTGGGCCTCTTGCGATCCCGACTATACCCTCGGCGAAGACCTGTTCGTCTCGTCGCTGGATTTTTTCAGGCGCCATTATCGCGTGGTCTCGCTGCAGGACGTGCTGCGCGCGCGCCGCGAAGGCGCCGGGCTGCCGCCACGCGCGCTGCTGATCAGCTTCGATGATGGTTGGCTGGACAATGTCGACTACGCGCTGCCTGCGCTGCGCAGCGCAGGCCTGCCTGCCGTGATGTTCGTGGCCGCCGATGCGGTGGGTGCGAGGCAGCCCTTCTATCAGGAACGCATCGTCTCGGCTTGGCGGCTCGGCAAGCTGTCGCTGGAGGCGTTGGCGGCGAGCGTGGCAGAGTATTCCGGCGAAACACTTGACAGCGTACGGGCCGGCATCGACGGCTTGCGTGCGCTGATCGCACGACTCGAAACCATGCCGTCGACATCGCGTCGCGCCGTTCTCGAACGTCATGCCGATGCGCTGAACGACGATCTGCAGCACATGATCGATGTCGACGATCTCGCGCGGCTGCGCGCGGGTGGCGTCGAACTGGGATTGCACGGCAAGAGTCACGTCGCGATGACCCGCGCGGACGATCTCGCGAACGAACTCGGCGGCGCGCGCGCAGCGATGGCGGCGATGCTTTCGCCGCAGTCGCCTGATGAGGGCCTGGCTTCCGATGCGTGCGCGACGATGTCGTTCCCGCATGGTGCGTTCGACGATGCCATCGCGGCACAGGCGCGCGAATCGGGTTACGAATTGTTGTTCACCAGCGTGCCGGTATTGAACCCGGTGGGCGGAAAACCGTCGTGGCTGCTCGGCCGCACCGGCTACGAAACCGATACGATCGCGGACGCCAATGGCACCTTCCGCCCGGAATGGTTGGCCTGGTACCTGTTCCGCCGCGACGCACGACGTCTCGCCTGAGACGCTATTCGTCCTCGTCGGCCGAGGTCAGGTGCAGGTCGACGACGGCATCCGACGATGCGCCGCGCAATACGCCGAATACCGGACGCTGGCCGCGGGCTTCGAAGCCGAGCCGTCGCCATGGCTGCAGGCGCGCTTCGGAAGTCGCCAATTCGATCGACACCGCTGCGTGCCCCTGCGCGCGCGCCGCGCGCAGCAGCGCCGACACGATCGCGGGCGACGGCTGCGCGCCGTCGCGCGACCAGAAATCATGCACATGTAGCGTGGCGGCATCGGTACGGGTCGCGAACCATGCCGCCATCGCATCGCCATCGGACAACAGCAGATGGCGGAAGGGCGGCTGTCCTTCCGACGTGGGGGCATCGTCGAAACGCCAGCGCAGATGCGCGCCATCGCGCAATGCCGTGAATGCGGCGGGTTTTGGCGATGCGTTCCAGAGCGTCTGAATGTCGGGAACGCGATCCTGCCACTGCGCACGTAACCGGCGCGCATCCGGAATGCGCCATGTGTCGCGCAGACGATGACCCAGATCGATCAGTGCGCCCAGCGGCGCGGCGGCGAACGCCGGCAATTTCGGCAAGCGCCGATGCAGGTAGGCGGCATGCCGCACCACCCGTGCATGACGCACCATGTCCCCGAGCTTGCGGTAGCCGATGCGCTTGAACACCGGCGCGGCTTTCGGATTGGGAAAACCGTACAGCAGATCGAGATCGCGCTGGCCCGAAGCGAACAGCCCCTGCTGCAGGATCAGCGCCGGCCCCAGCGACCGATGCGCGGGCGTCACCGCCAGATCCACCAGCACCCCCGCAGCCCATTCGTGGCCTGCGTGCAGCATCCGTCGCCGACCGGCAGCGCAGACCCCGACGGGTCCGGGCGTGCCTGCATGCATCAACACCTGCAGCAGCGGCGCGCCAGCGGGCGCGCGGCCGTAGAACCAGTCGTACTTCGCGGCCATGCGCGCATCCTGGCCGAGGTTTCCGCGCCACACCGCGAGCACAGCCTCGCGGTCGACAGCGCAATTCCCTTCGCGCGTCGAATACTGCGGCGGCGACGTTGGCGCAGTTTCGCCCACGCTCACGCCTGCGCGTGCGGCTCGGGAACGTCCGCCACCAGCACCGGCGACAGATGCATGTAGCGCGTGGTGCGGCGCTTGTTGCCGATGTCGTCGTAGATCGCTTTCGCCTGCGTTTCGTCGATCTCCAGCGCAGCGGCCAGCGCCGACGCCGGAAAACCGTGATTCAGCGCATACAGCGCCAGATCCATCTGCCGGTAGGGCAGTGCGAAATAGAACTCGTCCTGGCCCTGGCTGAGGCTGTAAGTGTCGGTGGTCGGAACCGCCGCGCAGACGCGTTCGGGCAGACCGAGATGCCGCGCCATGCCGTAAACCTGCGACTTGTAGAGATGCGCGATCGGTTTGACGTCGGCGGAACCGTCGCCGTTCTTCACGAAGAAGCCCTGGTCGTATTCCAGCCGATTGGGCGTGCCGACCACGCCGTAGTTGAGCCGGTCGGCGTGGAAATACTCGAGCGTCTTGCGGATGCGCTGCTTGAAGTTGGTGGCCGCGACGATGGTGAGGTAGTCGGCCAGCGCGAGGTCGCGTTCGTGCGGCGCGCCGTCGGGCGCTTCGGCGATCAGCCGGAAGCGGTTGAAGCGCCCCTGGATGCCGCCGTCGATGACGATCTTGAATTTCCAGCCGTCGCCGTATTCGGGCAGGGTGTTGCGCACCGCCGCGTCGCGGGCGCGATAGCAGCCGATGGCTTCCAAGGCCGGCGCGATGTCGACGGTCTCGGTGCGGATGCCCAGGTGCTCGGCGAGGATGTTGGCGCGCGCCGCGCTGTCGTCGGAGGAATCGCGCTCCGGCAGGATCAGCCCGAACACGCGCTCCGGGCCCAGCGCGCGGACCGCGAGCGAGACGCTGGCCGAGCTGTCGATGCCGCCGGAGATCGCCACCACCAGGCCGCGCCTGTGCAGCTGTCGCGCGGTGATCTCGCGCAGACGTCCGGCGATGCGGTCGGCTTCCTGTTCGTAATCGAGGTCGAGCACGCTCCAGTCGAGCGCATTGGCGTTGGCGGCGTTCATGAGGCGGTTGAGGGTTCCAGAAGTGCGGCGCGACGGACCTTGCCGGACGCGGTGCGCGGCAGGGCGGAGACGAATTCGATTTCGCGGGGGATCTTGTAGCTGGCGAGGCGCTCCCGGCAGTGCGCCTTGACCATGTTCTCGCTGCGCAGCGGCAGGCCCGGCGCGACGACGAAGGCCTTGATCACCTGTCCCAGCACGTCGTCGTCGATGCCGACGACGGCGGCTTCGCTCACGCCGGCCAGTTCGACGATCACGTCTTCGATATCGTTCGGATGCACGCGATGCGCGCCGGTCTTGATCATGTCGCTGCGGCGTCCGGCCAGAAACAGATACCCGTCGGCATCGAGATGGCCCATGTCGCCGGTGCGCAGCCAGCCTTCGTGCAGCACTGCGGCGCTGGCGTACGGGTTGTTCCAGTAGCCGCGCATCACGTTCGCGCCGCGGACCCGGACTTCGCCCGGTTCGCCGGTCGCCGCGTCGCTGCCATCCTCGCGTGCGATGCGCAGCTCGACGCCATCGACGGGAATGCCGACCGAGCCCAGCTTCTGGTCCAGCCGTTCGGGAGGCAGCCATGTCAGGCGCGAGGTGGCTTCGGTCTGCCCGTACATCACGAACAGGCGCGCATCCGGCAGCGCTGCGCGCACGCGCCGGGTAAGGGTGGGGCTCATCGCGCCGCCGGCCTGGGTGAGGTAGCGCAGCGACGACAGGTCGTAATCCGCAAGTTTCACGCGCTCCAGCAACAGCGCGTAGGTCGACGGCACGCCGGAAAATCCGCTGATGCGTTCGCGCGCGATCGTGTCCATCAACAGATGCGGAAACAGCAGGTTCTGCGCCAGCACCACGCAGCCTCCGGAGATCAGATGCGTGTGCAGCACAGATGCGCCATAGGCGTAGTAGAAGGCGAGGATCGACAGCACGCTGTCGCGTTCGTCCAGCCCCAGATAGCGGACCACGGCGCTGGCGTTGGCCAGCAGATTGCCGTGGGTGAGGGTCACGCCCTTGGGCGCGCCGGTGGTGCCGGAGGTGTAGAGGATCAGTGCGACGTCCTCCGCCGCGATCCGCTCGGCCGCATCGAGTTCGGGGCCGTCCGCGTCGCTTGCCGCCGGAGGGCTCAAAGGATGTTCGGCGCCCAGCGGCCAGCGCTCGATCGGTGCGGATTCGCCGGCGTCGTCCACTGCGGAGATCGCGTCCGTCGCATCGGTGTGGCTGTGCTCGTAGACGACATGGCGGGCTTCGGAATGGCGCAGCCACGCCTGGAAATCGCGCGACCGGCCCTGGACGTTCAGCGGCGCGGCGATGCCGCCGGCCAGCCAGCAGCCGTAGCAGGCGACGGCCGCTTCGATGCGGTTCGGCAGCAGGATCGCCACGCGTTCGCCGGGGCGCAGGCCGCGCGCGCGCAACGCGTTCGCGAACCTTTGCGCTTCGTCCCAGAATTCGGCGTAGCGGATGCGGCGGTCGTCGCCGACGATCGCGAACCGCGCGGGATGGCGCCTGGCGATGTCAGCGACCCGTGCGGGAACCGACGACATGACGCGGCCTTTATTCCGCGAGCTTTCGGGTGACGAACGCGTCCATGACTTCGAGCGTGTCGAAGTTGTCCGGCGTCATCTCCTCCGGCGCGATCGTGAACTTGAACTCCTCCTCGATGAACATGATCAGTTCATAGATCCCGGTCGAATCGAGGATCCCGCCGCGCACCAGCGAGTCGTGGTCGCCGATCGCGCTGTCGTCGTTCGAGAAGAGGAAGTTCTTGAGAATGTACTGCTTGATTCGTTGCCGCTGTTGCATGCTGTGCCCCCGTGTCGAAACCTTGAACGCAGGAACGACCCGGCGACGGCCAAGCGGCGCGGCGTCGGGATCGAGTGCTTGCGGTGCGGGCCGCGGAGCGCTTCGGCGATGCGCGCGTGGGATAGGATGGTCTTCCTCATCCGCCTCGATAGCAGCCGCGCATGTCGAACGCATTCCGATTCCTCAGAACTCCCCATCAATCCTCCGCGCAGTCCACGCAATCCACGCAATCCGCGGCGTTGCGGCATCTCTGGCTGCCGTCGCTGTTGGCGACGACGCTGGCCGCATGCGGTGCGCCGCCGTCGCCGGCGCCGCCGGCCGAATCGCCGCGGTCGGTGGCCGATGCGAAACCCGTGCCGGTCGTCTCCGAAAAATCCGGCTTCGAAGTGGTGGAGCTGGTGACGGGGCTGGAGCATCCGTGGGCGGTCGCGATCCTGCCCGACGGCACCATGCTGGTGACCGAGCGTCCCGGCCGATTGCGTCGGGTCGGTGCGAATGGCGTCGTTTCCGCGCCGCTATCGGGTCTGCCGAAGATCTTCGTCGATGGCCAGGCCGGGTTGCTCGATGTCGTGCCGTCGCCGGATTTCGCGAAAGACAAGCGGGTGTACGTGTCCTTCGCCGAGCCGAGCCTGCGCGGCAACAAGGCCGGCACCGCGGTCGCGCGCGGACGGCTGGAAGGCGATGCGCTGCGCGATGTCGAAGTGATCTATCGGCAGGAACCCAAGCTCTCCAGCGGCACGCACGTCGGTTCGCGGCTGGTGTTCGACGACGCGGGCCACCTGTTCGTCACCCAGGGGGACAACCGCGTCGACGCAGCGGTGCAGCAGCTCGACAAACTGCAGGGCAAACTGGTGCGGATCTGGCCGGACGGACGCATTCCGGACGACAACCCATTCGTGGAGCGCGAAGGCGCGCGCCCCGAAATCTGGTCCTACGGGCACCGCAACATGCAGGGCGCGGCGCTGCATCCGGTCACGCGCAAGGTGTGGACCAGCGAGCACGGACCGATGGGCGGCGACGAGCTCAATATCCCCGAAGCGGGCCGCAATTACGGCTGGCCGGTGATCACGCACGGGGTCGACTACAGCGGCGCGCCGGTGAAAGGCGCGGTCGGCAAGGCGGCCGATGGCATGGAGCCGCCGCATCATGTCTGGGAAGTCTCGCCGGCGCTCAGCGGCATGCTGTTCTACAGCGGCAAGGCGTTTCCGGAATGGAAGGGCAATCTGTTCGTCGGTGCGTTGGCGAAGAGCGCATTGATCCGCCTGGAACTCGACGGCGACCGCATCGTCCACGAGGAGCGCCTGCTGACCGATCGCGCCGAACGCATCCGCGACGTACGCGAGGGACCGGACGGCGCGATCTATGTGCTGGTGGACGAGCAGAACGGGAAGTTGTTGCGGATACAGCCGCGTCAGGCAGGCGATTGACGCTGGCGATGTTGGTCCGTCGCCGGGGCCGCCGCTTCCGAGGCACGTTTGGCTGTCTTGCGGCTCTCACCAAAAAGCAAATCCCCCGTGGCCCCCTTTTTCAAAGGGGGCGAGCTGCCGGATGCGAGTCACATCTTGTATTCCAGCAGTGCGATGTTTTCGTTCTGTTCGAACAGTGCAATGTTCCAGGGCGCAGGCTACGCAAACGCGCCCGCACCTATTCCCCCCTTTGAAAAAGGGGGGCAGGGGGGATTTGCTCTTGCTCTTGCAAACCACGAAACACCGGATCGAAGGCGCCCGCTATGAAAATGGTTTCCGCCCGATGAAATCCACCGTCGTGATGCACAGTTGCTCCGGCGTGAATTTCGCGAACTCCGGCGCGACAGTCATCGCCCGCAATTGCTCCAACCGTTGCGGCCGCGCGTGCGACGTGTCGTAGACGATGTCGAAGCCGGCCTCGCGCGCGGCCTCGACCAGTTCATGCGCGCGCAACCGGTTCTGATAGAGGAAACGGTTGTTCCAGAACGCCCACTCCCGGTCCGAAAACCGCAGGTAGTGCAACTGATGGATCTTCGGGTCGGCGTAAGCGTAATGATCGCCGCAGTTCACCGAATGGAAGGCCACACCGCCGGGACGCAGCAGCCGCAGCGTGCCGCGATGGATATGGTCGATGGCGTCCGGCGGCACATGCTCCAGCACGCTGTTGGAAAAAACGATATCGACCGAGCCTTCGTCCAGCCCGGGATCGGCGGCATCGGTGGGCGCGCGGTAATCGATGACGCCTTCGCTGAGTTCCGCCGGGTCGCTCGCATCGGCGGCCGACTGCAGATGCCGGTAGCGCCTCTGCACGTCCGCGGGATCCGCATCGCTGAGCGCCGCGATCCGCGGCAGTTCCTCGCCCAGCATGCCGATGCACAGGCGCATCAACTCCGGCTTCAGCAGCCGGTTCAGATCGCAGGTGTGCACCCGGGCCGCGCCGCCGAGATAGCAGGCCAGCGGCAGCGCCGGATACCAGCCGCTGCCGATTTCGAGCAGGCGCGCGCCGCGGATGCCGATGCCGTTGGCGTGCAACTGCCGCAGCATGCCGTCCCAGTCCTCGATCTTCAGCATGATTTCGCGGCGCGGATTGCGCATGCCGCCGAAATCCCGCTGCAAGCGGTAGTGCAATGCTTCTCCGTGGGGCAATGCGCCGAGGGTTTTCTGCAGGACGCCCTTGATTCGCCAATGCATGGTGCGCGGTGTTCCTGTGGATGCCGTTGAGGTCGGTCGCGCGTCAGCGCGCGGGAAGCGCGGTCGCGCCGGTCGCGGCATCCGTGCCCTCGCGCAACGATCGGTCGATCAGCATCGTCGAAAGCACGCCGACGAAGGCCTGGTTGTCGGCGAAGCCGGTAGCGCGGCCGGCGCGGCATTTGTCGAACAGCCGGCCGACGGCCTGGGGATCGAAATAGCCGGCTGAGCGGATGCGGTCCTCGCTCATCAGATCGGCCACGTAATCCAGCGGCTGGCCATCGAAGAAGAAACTGCCGCTGTCGGGCGCGCGATACGGCTGCTTGGTGCGGTTGACGATCGCGTCCGGCAGCAGATCGGCCAGTGCGCGCCTCAGCAGGTATTTTTCGGTCATGCCGCGGATCTTGTAGCTGGGCGGCAGCCGGTTGGCGAATTCGATCACGCGATGATCGAGGAACGGGAACCGGCCCTCGATCGAGTTCGCCATCGCCACCCGGTCGCCCTGCGACGACAGCAGATAACCCGCGAGCAATGACTTCGCTTCGACGTACTGATCGCGCGCGAGTGGGTTCCAGTCGTGGATCTTCGCCGGCAGCGTAGCCTCGAACGCATCGAGCGCGTTGAAGTCGCCGATCTCCGCACGCATCTCGGCCGAGAACAGCCCCAGCGCGCGCTGCGAGGTGGTCCAGCGCGGCACATGGGCGAAGATCGGCCGCTGCAGATGCTCCATGCCCTGACCGAAGAACGACTGTGCGAACGCGGGATTGCGCACCGGCGAATTCGGCAGATAGCCGTAGAGGCGTTCCAGCAGGCGCGGGCGCAGCTTCGACTTGGGCTGCCTCGCCCAGAACCGCCGCACTTTCGCTTCCTTGAACAGATCATAGCCGCCGAACACTTCATCCGCGCCTTCGCCGGTCAGCACCACCTTGTAGCCGTGTTCGCGGACGCTGCCGGCGAGCAGCATCAGCGGCACCGGTGCGGTGCGCAGCACCGGGGTTTCCGCGTGGCGGATCAGTCGCGGGAACGCTTCGCCGATGTCCCGGCGGCTGCAGCGCAGGGTGGTGTGGTCGGTGCCGAGGTGCCGCACCATCGCCTGCTGGTAGTCGCTTTCGTCGAACTCGCCGTCCTCGAACGCGACCGAGAACGTGCGCACCGGCGTATCGGTGAAGCTGCGGATCATCGCGACGATGCCCGACGAATCCAGGCCGCCGCTGAGATACGCGCCGACCGGCACGTCGGCGCGCAGTTGCAGGCGAACCGCGTCGATCAAGAGTTCGCGCAGCTCGGCGGCCGCGGCGTCGACGCTCAGAGGGTAGCGCGACGGCGAGGTTTCGGCGGCGTCGGGGAAGGTCCAGTCCCAGTACCGGCGCAGGGTTTCGCGACCATCGTGTTCGATCGCCAGCGTGTGCCCCGGCGGCAGGCTGTCGATGCCCCGATAGACCGTGTGCGGTTCGATCGGCGACCAGGTGGCGAAGGTTTCGGCGATGCCCAGCGGATCCAGCGCGGCGCACTGCGGTAGCACCGCGAGCAGGGCTTTGGTTTCGGACGCGAACCACACCCGGCCGCCGCTGCGCGTGAGATACATCGGACGGATGCCGGCGCGGTCGCGCGCCAGCACCAGCCTGCGGCGCTCGCTGTCCCACAGTGCGATCGCGAATTGGCCGTTGAGGCTTTCGACGAAACGGTCGCCGTCGCGATCGTACAGATGCACGATCACTTCGGTGTCGGAATGCGTATAGAACGTGCGGCCTTCGGCTTCGAGTTCGCGGCGCAGTTCGACGTAGTTGAAGATCTCGCCGTTGAACACGGTCCACACCGTGCCGCGCGGATTGCGGATCGGCTGGTCGCCGGTAGCCAGATCGATGATCGAGAGCCGCGCGTGCGCCAGGCCGATGCCGTCCTCGACGTGATAGCCGTAGCCGTCCGGCCCGCGATGGGCGAGGGTGTGGATCATCCGCTGCAGGAGCGCATGCGCGGTGCCCGGGACGATCTCCGTCCCGCTGCGACCCGCACCGCTGAAGCCGGCCCCGCTGAAGCCTGCGATTCCACACACGTCGTGTTTCCCCTGTCCGCAATGCGGTCGTACATTGGCCAATGGCCGGTTGAACGCGAAAACCGCCGTCGTCCAGCCAACCGGTGTCGCGATCGCGGCGGATCAGCGTTTCGGGGCTTCGGCCAAGGCTTCTTCGCAGGCGCGGAGCGTATCGGCTGCGACCGCGTCCCAGCCGCGCGAGAACCGGCGCGACAGCGCGCCGTCGTCCCACTGCCGCTCCAGCGCGTCGCGCAGGCCCGCGGCCAGCGCGACGGGATCGCGCGCCGCGACCAGCAGGCCGCAATCGGCATCGACCACTTCGGGAATGCCGCCGACCGGCGTCGCCACCACCTGTCGGCCGCAGGCCAGGGCTTCGACCAGCACGTTGGGATGGCCTTCGGAATAGCTGGGCAGGGTGACCAGATCGGAGGCCGCCATCCAGCGCGCGACCTCGTGCGGACCCTGTGCGCCGGGCAGATGCACGCGCAGCGTGGGATCGGCGGCGACCTTCGCGTCGAGCTCGGCGCGCATCGGCCCTTCGCCGACCAGCGCCAGCTGCAGTTTCGGCCGCTGCGGCGCGAGCGTCGCCATCGCGTCGAGCAGTTCGCGGAGGCCTTTTTCCGGGACCAATCGGCCGACGTAGACCACCAGTTCGGCGTCGGCGTCGATGCCCAGCGCGGCGCGCGCGTCGCTGCGGTCGCGCGGGTGGAAGATCGTCGCGTCGCAGCCATTGGGAATCGCGCGGATGCGCGCCGGGTCGGCGTCGTAATCGCGCTCCGCGACCCGGCCCAGATCCTCGCTGACGACCAGAATGCGTTTTGCGGCATGCAGGACCGGCCGGGTGAGGCGACGGCTCACGGCGTCGCGCACGCGCAGGTCCGAGCCGCGGGCGCCGACGACCAGCGGCAGGCGCGCGCGGCGCGCGGCATGCATCGCGCCGAAAGCGTCCGGATACAGCCAGTACGACAGCACCACGTCGGGCGCGAATTCGCGCAGCGGCGCGTGCAGGGTGCGCGCGCACAGCCAGCCGTTGAACGGCCGGGTCAGCAGCGGCAGCGCGGGGTATTCGACGTAGCGCACGTCGCAGTCCGGCAGCGTATGCGCGGGATCGGAGGCGCGGAACAGATAGCTGCGCGGCCTGGCCCAGCGCGGATAGCGGGCCACGGGGCTGAGCACGCGGACATCGGCAAGCTTCGACAGCTCGCGCACCGTCTGGTGGATCGGCCGGCCGCGGTTCGGTTCGCCCGCGATCGGGAACTGCGAGGTCACGATCAGCAGGCGCATGCGTCGCGTCTCCCCCGGCATCGGTCGTGGATAGGCGCGACCGTCATCGCGTGCGGTCGTGTCCTGTCCGGTCGTGTCCTCTCCGGGCAGGGGAACTCGTTGATAATGCGGTGCTTTCATGCTGTCCGAAAACGAACGTGCTGGCGGGGAAACGGGTGGGACGGATGCAACAGGGGATTTCCGTGCAAGCGGGAAATATCGGAGATTCGGCCGCAAGCCCGGTTGAAACCCCGCGCGTGGGCGAACTCGATGCCCTGCGCGGACTCGCGGCGCTCGGCGTGGTCGCGTTTCATTACACCACGTTCTATCAGCAGGAACAGGGCCACCTGCAGCCGCTCGGCTTCGGTTTTCCGGCCGGAAATTACGGCGTGCATCTGTTCTTCCTGATCAGCGGTTTCGTGATTTTCATGACCCTGGAGCGCACCCGCAGCGCGATGGATTTCGTGGTGTCGCGGTTCTCGCGCCTGTTTCCGGCCTACTGGGCGGCGATGGCGATCACCGCCGCGGTGGTCTACAGCATCGGCATGCCGATCCAGCGCATTCCGACGATCGATGTCGCAGTCAATCTCACGATGCTGCAGGAGATCCTCGGATTCACCCACCTGGATGGTTCGTACTGGACGCTGCAGGTCGAATTGTTCTTCTATCTGCAGATGCTGTTCTGGTGCATGCTCGGCCAGCTCAAGCGCATCCGCTGGATCATCGCGGCCTGGCTGATCATGGCGGTGATCTACGCGCTCACCTCGCAGTTGCACCTGCATTTCTCCTACACCCTGCGCGAATTGCTGCTGCTGCGGCACATCCCGTTCTTCGCGCTGGGGATCCTGTTCTATTGCCTGTACGCCGGTTCGGGAGACCGGCGCGCGAACATCGCGATGATCGCGCTCTCGCTGGTCGCCATCGGCGTCTCCTATGCGCCGGCGTATCTTGTCGCAGGCGTGGCCTGCTGCGCGATCTTCGCGCTGTTCGTCGCCGGGAAGCTGCGATGGCTGCGTGCGGCCCCGTTCGTATTCCTGGGCGCGATTTCCTATCCACTGTATCTGTTGCATCAGGCGATCGGCTTCGCATTGATCCATCGCCTCGAAGCCGACGGCGTATCGAGCCTTGCGGCGGTGGCGGCGACAGCGCTGATCACGCTGGCGCTGGCGACCGCGTTGACCTATGGCGTGGAGCGGCCGGCGATGCGCGGTATCCGCCGGTGGTGGCAGGGACGGCGGCGGCCGGCGCATGCAGCGGTCAGCGATCCGCTTCGCCGAACGTGACATCCAGTCCCTTGCGTACGCCGACCCGCGGAGTCCAGCCCAGCGTATCGCGCGCCGCTGCGACGTCGAAATTCGTCAGCGGCCGCAGCGAGTGCACGCGGTAGCGGGTCAGCGGTACGTCGCGTTTGAGCACCTTGCCCAGCATCTCCACGCCGAAACCCATGCACAGGAATAGCCACTGCGGCGCCCAGAGCAGCTTGAGTTTTTTGCCGAGTGCGCGTTTACAGCGGTGCAGGTATTCGTTGCGATCGACCGAGCCGGTATCGACCAGATTGAAGGTGCGGCCCAGTGCCTGCGGCGATTCCGCCGCCAGCAGCAGGGCATCGACCACGTCGTCGCGATAGACCAGCGGCAGCATCCGCGATCCATTGCCGATGGCGATCCAGCGGCCGGCCAGCGCGATCGTGCCGTTCGGCGTGACCTGTTCGGCGCCGGGGCCGAAGATCTGGCCCGGCCGCAGGATCACCGCCGGCAGATGCGTTTTCGAGATCGCGTCGGCGACCATCCGCTCGGCGGTGAGTTTGGTCCGGGTGTAGGCGCCGCGCAGCTGCGGGTGCGGCTCGAAGCGATAGTCCTCGGTCAGCACGTCGCCGTCGCGGCGGCCGGCATGATCGAACACGCTCATCGAACTCACGTACACCAGACGCGTCGTCGCGTGCCTGCGGCACGCGTCGAGCACGTTACGCGTGCCCCAGACCGTGCCGGCCTCGAAATCGCGCGGGCCGCCGCGCATCGCTGCGCCGACGTGGTAGACGACGCCCGCACCGGCCACCGCGTGATCGACGATGCGCGGGTCGCCGAGATCGCCGATCACCATCTGTATGCCGTCGTCGTCGTCGCGGAACGCAGCGACCGGACGGCGCACCAGCACGCGCACGGTCTTGCCCTGCGCGCGCAGCGCCGCAACCAGCGCGCGGCCGAGAAAGCCGGCGGCGCCGGTCACCAGCGCATCGGCCGGCGGCAGTTCGACATGACGCGCTTCGAGCTGCTGCAGGCGTGCGCGGTCGGGTTCGGCGCACAGCGGATCGAGCAGGCGCGCCAGACGCAGTCCGTCCTCGGCGGTGAACGGCGGGGTTTCGTCGTCGCGCACCGCGCGCGCGAAGGCTTCGGCGCCGCGCTGGATGCCGGGCGACGGCTTCAGCCGGCCGGTGGCGAAGCGCAGCACGTTCATCGGAATGCGGAACACATCCTTCGCCGCGCTGAAGAACGCGTTGAGCAGGATGCCGATGAACTTCGGCCCCGGCAGCACGCGATGGATGCGGCAGACCTGGGTGAAGCGATCGACTTCGATGATGCCGAGGGTGCCGCGCACGATCAGACGGTTCTCCATCGGCCGCGCGTTCCACGACAGCAGCAGCCGGCCGACGCCCGTCGCGCCCTGCGCCAGCGCCTGCCATTCGTCGAAACCGAGATTCGGATCGCTGCCGCGCGACTGGTAGCGCACGTCGACCTGCGAGATCGCGCCGAGAAACGCTTCGATGGTGTACAGCCCATGCACGCCGAGGTCGCGGAACGGGTACGAACCCTGGGTCACCATGCCCGGCAGCGGGCCGCCGGCGTAGGGCGGATACTCGGAATTGCGCACGATGTCGACCGACAGCACGTCGCCGATGTCGCCGTTCTTCGCCGCGTCGAGCGCGCGCATCAGCACCGGGTCGAAGAGGTCGGAGTGATTCACCCCGAGTTTCAGGCCTGTTTCGCGCGACTTTTCGAGCATGCGCTCGCAGTCGGCGGCCGTGTCGGCCATCGGCTTTTCCACCAGCACATGGCAGCCCATGTCCATCGCCGCGATCGCCAGCGTGGCGTGCGAGGCCGGCGGCGTCAGGACGTAGACGACGTTGGGCTTCGCGTCGGCAAGATCGGCCAGCGTGGCGGCGACCTTGCCGACCTTGAAGCGCTGCGCCAACGCTTCGGCGGCCGGCAGGTTGCTGTCGCAAAGACCGACGACTTCGACGAAATCCAGCCGCGACAGCGCGGCGAGATGATGCGTGGCGACATAGCCGGCACCGACGACGGCGACGCGGAGCTTGCTGGAGAGGGTGGAGGTCATGAACGGACTGCTTGGGAAGAAGTTTTGGCGAGACGCGCAGCGACATCGGTCAAGACCGATTCGACGCGCGCGTCCCAGGTCTGGTCGGCGACCGCGGCGATGCGCGCTTCCGCCGCGCCGGGCGCGTTGTCGATCACCGCGGCGTCGAGCGCAGCGAGAAAACCCTCGCGGTCGTCGGACAGCCGCACCCACTGCGAGAATTTCTCGATCTCGGGATTGCGCACGCTCACCACCGCGTTGCCGGCGGCGAGATACTCGCGCAGCTTCAGAGGGTTGGCGTTGGCGACCTGACGGTTCAGGCGATACGGGATGATCGCGGCGTCGAACGCCTTCGACCACGCCGGCAGCGTCGCGTACGGCTGAGCGCCGGCGAGACGCACGTTCGGCAACGCGCGCAGACCATCGACCGCGACATGCGCATGTCCGACGAGAAGAAATGTCCACTGCGGTCGCTGCCGCGCCAGCCATTCGATCAGCGGCACGTCGATCCATTCATGGATGGAACCGATGTAGCCGACCACCGGCCGCGGCAGATCGCGGGCGAGTGCGGGCAGTTCCGTGGCCGGATCCTGCGCCTTGGCGAACAGTTCGGCATCCACGCCGTGCGGCGAAAAGATCGTACGCGGGTTGAGCCCGCGCTTGCCCTCGACCAGTGCCGGCGGCGCGACGAACAGCAGGTCGGCGCGGCGGCTGAGATCGAGATCGCGCTGCGCGATCAGTTCGACGTCCACGCCCGGATGCGCGGCGTAGTCGTCGATGCAGTAGTACACGCACAGGTCTTCTCCGAGCCTGCCGGCGAGGAAACCCGGATGCGGCACCACGAACCAGGAGATGCGCCTGCGGATGCCGGCGAAGCGCAGCGCGCGGCGCACCGCGCATCGGCCGAACAGGCGATTGAAGGCGTCCACGCCCGGCAGGCGCCGGAACGGAAGCTGCGGCACGGTGCAGTGCCAGAGATTGTCGGCGATTTGCGTCGGCCGCTTGAACGTCGCCAGCAGCTTGCGCACCGCGCGTTTGAGGTCGCGGCCAGAGGCATTCGGCGCGCGCATGCCCGGCGAATCGACGTAGAGCAGCGGCACGCTGCGCGCGAGCCGAGCGGCGATGTGATGGCTGCTGGTGCGGTTCTCGGCGTACCAGTCGTTGCCGAAATAGACGATGCCGTAGCCCTGCAGCGCCTTTGCGATGTGCGGCTGTGGATCTGAGGTGTTCATGACGGGCGCTGCCACCGGAGTTGGCACGTAGAGCCGGAGCAAATCCCCCCGCCGCCTGCTGCGCAGACGTCGACCCCCTTTTTCAAAGGGGGTAATGGGGCGGCGCGTTCGTGACGATTACATGCCCGCGACATCTGCTGGTTGCGATCCCCCCTTTGGAAAAGGGGGGCAGGGCGGATTTGCTCTTTGCGAGAAATGACAAAGCACACTGTCTCAACCTTCATCGCGCCACCACCCGATCAGCCACGCTGTGCCGCCGTGGTAAATCCACTCTTTGTGCAGACCGGGCACAGCATCCAGATGCGGACCAATGCGGCCGCAGGCCGGCGCGAAGAACGTCACCAGACCGTTGCGACCGAGGTAGCGCATCCGCTCGATCGTCTTCTCCGGTTCGCTGAGGTAATAGAGCACCTCGCAGGCGGTGACCAGATCGAAACGATGACGCTGGTCGCCCCAGGGCTGGCCGAAAATGTCGGTGGCTTCGAAATGCGCCTGCGGCAGACGCTTGCGCGCACGTTCCACCGCCTGCACGCTGACGTCCACGCCGTACTGGGCATCGCTGAGCCGGGCGAGGTATTCGGTCTGATGGCCTTCGCCGCAGCCCAGTTCCAGTACGGAGCCTACCCGTCCGAACGCGCGTTCGATCACCGCGTTGGTCGCTTCGAATCGCGCGCGCTCCAGATCCGACGCCATGTTCCAGGGATCTTCGACGCTGTAGGCCAGATCCAAGCGATCGAAATTGTCGCTGCCGCCGACGCCGCGCAGGGCATATTTCATCCACAGACGGCGACGCGCCTTGCGCAGAAGGGTGGCGGTTCGGGTGAACATCGGCGTGCCGGTCAGTCGCAGCGGCGTTCGTCGGTCGATGCGACATCGGCCCGCACGGTCTGCGCGGCCGCGATCGACACCGGCAGCGGGCGCAACGGCGAGCTGTACCAACCCACGACCTTGTCGCAGCGGAATTCCACCCAGGACGGGCCGTAGGTCCAGCGCAGCGCATGCATGTCGAGCGGTTCCCCCAGAATGTTCCGCACCGTGTCTTTCCCCTGGCCCGGTACGATCTGCGCAGCGGCCTTCCCGGCCTCCGCAGCGATCCGCCCGGTATGTTCGTCCGCGCTGTCGTGAGTCTTCTCGCGTCCGGTGGCGATCCGCCAGCCCAGTACCGCGACCACGAGCAGTGCGATTGCGACGAAGTAACGCGGTATCCGGCCAAAACCGGTCGCGGGATTTTCGTTCGCGTCGGCATCCGTCCGTCGCCAGATCTCCGCAGGCGACGATTCCACGGCTTCATCGACGAGTCGACCCGCTGCGACGGCGCCCGGCATGCGCCCGTATCGCGCGTGGAAATCGAGCGCGGCATCGTAGCGTCGATTCAATCGCTGCAGGCGTCCGATATCCTTTGCGCTTCCGCCCTGGTCCGGATGCAGTTTCGACACGCATCTGCGCCATGCGCCGCGCAACTCGGCGAGCGAACAGCTCGCATCGATTCCGAGCTCGCGATAGAGCGCTGCGAAATCGGTGTCTTCGGACATGCCCGCTCCGGTGAGGCGCTCGTCGTGAGGGGCGCAGTGGACCGCGTTCGATCCGCGAATGCAAGCGGATCTGCATCGATCGATGCGAATCGGCGAAGCATCGTCCGGTGCATGCGGGAAAATGCGTTATGCGTGGAATCACGGGGGATTCGATGAGCGGTAGCGGTGTGCAAGCGGGTAACGGTCGGGCCGGAGTCGGTTGCGCCGCAGATGGTCGCGAACCGTCGGCGGCCCGACGGCCGCGTCTGGCGCGTGCGCTCCAGCGCGTGGGCGCGCTGCCGCTGATCGGGCGCCTGCGCGCCGCGCTGCGTCATGACGTGCGCATCCTGGCCTATCACCGCGTGCTGGAATCGGTCGAGCCGCCTGATTTCCGTTTCGATCCGGATCTGATCAGCGCCAGCAGCGATGCTTTCCGCGGACAGATCGACGTCGTCAAACGCCGCTGTTCGCCGATGCGTTTCGACGAACTCATCGACCGCCTCGATCGTGGGCAATCGCTGCCGCGACGCGCGGCGCTCATCACGTTCGACGACGGCTACGACGACAACTACCGCATCGCCTGGCCGATCCTGCGCGATGCAGGCGTCTCGGCGATGTTCTTCGTGTCCACCGGCCACATCGAGTCCGGTCGCCCCTACGCCTACGACTGGCTGATGCACATGGTCTGCGTGACCCGCGCCGACCGTCTGCAGGCGCCCGAACTGGGGATCGACCTGGCATTGCCTGACTCCCTGCAAGATCGCCGCACCATCGCGAGCGAACTGCTGGATCGCGTGAAAACCCTGGATGCCGACGCCCAGCAGGCGTTGATCGCGCGGCTGCAGCGCGAATGGTCGCTGCCGGCGGACATGGGGCATCCGGACTGCCGGCCGATGACGTGGGCGCAATTGCGCGACATGCGCGACGGAGGCATGGAGATCGGTTCGCACGGCGTGGATCACCGGATGCTGGCGAAAATGCCCCCCGACGCGATGCGCGAGGAACTGGTGGCGTCGAAACGCGCGATCGAGCGCGAGCTGGGCGGCGAGGCGCAGGTGATTTCCTATCCGGTCGGCGGTTCCGACGCCTACGACGCGGCCGTGATCGCGGCGGTCCGCGATGCCGGTTACCGTCTGGGCTGCAGCTATCGCGCCGGGCCCGAGCGGATGCGGCCCGAGTCGCGCTACGAACTGCGGCGGATTCCGGTCGAACGCGACGTCTGCCGCGACTGGTTCGAGGGCATGCTGGCGCTGCCGGAAGTGTTCTGTTATCGCTCCCGAAGCAGGCTCTGAGCACCATGTTCGTCGCGATGATGCTCTATCTGCTGTTGGTGCTGATCCGTCCGCAGGATTATCCGGCGCTGGTCGACAGCTTCGGCCTGCCGTTGCAGCCGATCATGCTGGTGGTCGCCGCCGGTTTCTGGCTGCTGTCGCCGCGCAAGCATTTCGATGCCCCGCAGTATCCGGTGCTGTTGATGTTCTTCGGCGTGCTGATGGTGTCGCACGTCTTCAACGGCTGGATGGGCGGCGCGCTGGAGCAGTTCGAGAAATTCGCGCCGGTAGTGCTGGCGTTCGTGGTGTTCGCCAATGGCCTGGACCGGCGCAGCCGGGTGCTGAAGACGATGGCCGTGTTCGCGCTGTGCGCGGCGGTGCTCGCGATCCACGGCATCGAACAGCAGCAGACCGGCATCGGCTGGACCGGGATCGGGCTGTCGCAGGGCACGCGCATCCAGTACGTCGGCATCTTCAACGATCCCAACGATCTGGGCATGCTGTTCGTCGCCTGCGTGCCGATGGCGATGTATCTCAGCGGGCGCGGCGGGCTGATGGGACTGCGCCGTCTGTTCTGGCTGACCGTCGCCGGCGTCCTCGTCTACGGCGTGTATCTCACCGATTCGCGCGGTTCGCTGCTGGCGCTGCTGGCGGTGATGGGCGTGTACATCTGGCAGCGCAGGGGCGTGTTCGTGGCCGGCATGCTCGGCTGCATGGCGGTGGGCGTGCTGCTGGCGCTGCCGTCGCGCTTCAACGAGATCGACGTCGAGGAAGCCTCGGCGCAGGGGCGCGTGGATTCGTGGTACGAAGGTCTGCAGATGTTCCAGGGCCATCCGCTGTTCGGCGTGGGCCCTGACATGTACTCGGATTATCACCATCTGACCGCGCACAATTCGTTCGTGCTGGTGCTGGCCGAGACCGGCATCATCGGATACACGCTGTGGCTGGCGCTGGTGATCTATTGCTTCCGGATGATGTGGACGGGTTCGCGGCCGCCCGGCGAACTGGCGTGGGAAAGCATGGTGGCGCCCGAAGCCGACGGCGACGCCGAGACCGCGCTGGCCGAACTGGATGCGCTGGAGGCCGGCATCGCCGAAGGCCGCGCGATCGCGATGACGCTGCTGCTGTCGCTGGTCGGCTTCTTCGTTTCCGCGTTCTTCCTCAGCCGCAGCTACATCATCGTCCTCTACCTGCTGGCTGCGCTGGTCGTCGCGCACTACGCCGACATGCGTCGCGAGGATCCGGCCCTGCCGCGGTTCCAGCTCGGCAACGACATTCTTCTGATGCCCGCGATCGGCGTCGGCAGCGTCGTCGCGCTTTACGTGATGGTCAAGATACTTCTGGTGATGGGATGACGCTCCGCGCGCGCACGCTCCGCAACACGCTGTTCTCGTCGGTGGCGATGTACACCGAGTTCGCGCTCGGCATGCTGACCTCGATCGTCATCGCGCGTCACCTGGGGCCGGAAGGGTTCGGCGCCTACAGCGCAGTGATCCTGCTGGTGGGCATGGGCGTGGCCGCCACCAACTCGGGCACCGCCAGCGCGGCGATCAAGTTCGTCGCCGAACTGCGCGGCGGCAGCCGCGAAGGCCAGGTGCGGCCGCTGGTCGCGTATCTGCGTCGGGCGCAGCGCGGCTTCCTGGCCGTGGCGCTGGCGATCGGCGCGCTGCTGCTGTGGCTGGCCGGACATCGGGTCGCACCGAGTTTCCATCACGGCCTGCTGTTCGCGTTCCTGACGGTCGCCATCGCGCTGCGCGCCGGCTACATGTTCAACATCGGCGTGGCCAAGGGGCTGGAGAATTTCCGCATCAACGCGATGGTCGCGCTGTTCTCCACGCCGCTGAATCTGGGCATGGTGCTGGTGGTGATCTGGCTGGACCTGCCGGTGGAATGGCTGTTCGGCGTGTTCCTGCTGTCGGGCGTGATGTTCTACGGCATGTCGCGCACGCAGCTGCGGCCGCTGCTGCCGCCGGGCGAGGACGTGCCCGCGCTGCCGGAGGATCTGGTGCCGCGCGTGCGCCGGCAGATGGTCTACAGCACGCTGATCGTCACCGTGGGGTTCATCGTTTCCAGCGAAATCGAAGTGCTGTTCCTCAACGCCTACGCCGACCCGCACGCCGCCGGTCAGTTCAAGGTCGGCTATCAGCTGGCGAGCGGCGCGGCGATGCTGGTGCCCGGTGTGTTCGGCGCGCTGCTGCTGCCGATGATGGCGAATGCATTGAGTCAGGGACGCGAAGTCGCCGGGCATCGTTTCGCAGCGTCTACCGCGTATCTGATGCTGCTCGCGGCGCCGCTGGTGGCGTTCGGCATGGTGCTGTCCGATCCGCTGATCGATCTGCTGTACGGGGCCGAATACGAAGAGGCCTCCACCGTGTTCGCGGTATGCCTGGCCGGCATCGCGGTGATCACCTCCGCGCAGGGCGCGTCGAGTCTGTTGATCAGCGCCGACCGCCAGCGCGCGGTGCTGGCGCTGATCCTGGTCTGCGGGCTGCTGAAGCTGGGCCTGGATGCCTGGCTGATCCATATCGACGGCCTGCGCGGCGCACTGATCGCGTTCGCGGTGGTGGCGGCGGTGAATGTGGTGTCCTACACCACGCTGGCGATCCGCGAATGCGGGGTCTCCCCCGACTGGGGACGACTGGCGCGGACCGTGCTGGCCAGCGCGCTCGCGGCGGGTCCGCTGCTGCTGGTGCATCACCATCTTCCCGCGTGGGCCGAACTGCTGGTCGGCGGTCTGCTGGCGGGCGTGCTGTACCTGCCGCTGACGCTGATGCTGCGCTGCTGGACCCGCAACGACATCGCCCACATGCAGCAACTGCACCAGCGCCTGCTGCGCGGGCGCCCGCGCTTCGGCGCACGTCTGCTCGTCTGGGCGCATGCGCGCGCGACGCCGATAGGGGGCATGCCATGACCGGTCTGTACGAACCGCTGTTCCGGCGGGTGCTGTATCCGGCCTACGAATCGGGCCTGCGCCGGCGCAGGACGCTGGCCTATCTGCGCGAGTACGAGCGCGACCAGTGGCGTTCGGCCGACGAACTCGACGCCCTGCAGTGGCGCAAGCTGCAGCGCCTGATCGCGCACTGCTGGGAGCAGGTGCCGTTCTATCGTCGCTGGTGGTGCGATGCCGGCATGACGTCCGCGGCGGACATCCGCAGCCGCGAGGATTACGCGCGGCTGCCGATGCTGACCAAGCCGGTGATCCGAGAGCATGCCGAATCGATGATCGCGCCCGCGCATCGCGGCGCGCTGTTCTTCAAGACCACCGGCGGTTCCACCGGCGAACCGCTGCGCTTCGGCTATACGCGCGAAAGCTACGAACGCCGGGTCGCGGTGATGTTCCGCGGCTACGCGTGGTCGGGCGCGCATCTTGGCCAGCGCACCGCGTACCTGTGGGGCGCGCCGGTCGCGGCGCCCGCCGGTTTCCATCTGTTCAAGGATCGGCTCTACCACGCGGCGTTCAACCGGCGGATGCTCAACGCCTTCGACATGAGCGAGGCGCGCATGGCCGAGTATGCGACCGCGTTGGATCGCTTCAAGCCCGAGACCATCGTGTCCTACGTGGGGCCGCTGGTGGAACTGGCGCATTGGCTCGAACGCAACGGCCGCAGCATCCATCGTCCGCAGCGCATCCTCGGCGCCGCCGAAGCCCTGCATCCGCACCAGCGCGAACTGCTGCAGCGCGTGTTCGGCGCGCCGGCCTACGACACCTACGGCTGTCGCGAATTCATGCTGATCGCGGCCGAGTGCGAAGCCCGCGACGGCCTGCATCTCAATACCGATCATCTGCACGTCGAATTCGCCGACGGGCCGGACGCGACGGGCCCCAGCGACCTGATCGTCACCGATCTGCACAACGACGGCATGCCGCTGATGCGCTACGTCAACGGCGATCTCGGCACGCCGTGCCACCGGCACTGCGCCTGCGGCCGAGGCCTGCCGAAACTGGCGAAGGTCGACGGCCGCAAGCTCGACGCGCTGCGTCTGCGCGACGGGCGGCTGGTGCCGGGCGAATACATCGTCTACGTGTTCCTGCCGGTCACTGGCGTGAAGCAATACCAGGTGGTGCAGCGCGAACTCGATGCGCTGCTGGTGCGGCTGGTGCCGGACGCCGGCTACGACCCGGTCGTGCACGATCTGATCCGCGCCGGCATCCACAAGCTCACCGGCGACGGCGTACGCATCGAATTCGAGACCGTCGATGCGATCGCGCTGACCGCCAGCGGCAAGCGTCGCGTCACCGTCTGCGAACTGCCTGCATGAGCGACGGTTCGCACAAGTCGCCTCTCGAGATCGTTCACGTGGTCGAAAATCTCGAACGCGGCGGTCTCGAACGCATGGTCATCGATCTGGCCGGCGTGCAGCGCGCGGCCGGACATCGCTGCCGGGTGATCTGCCTGTTCCAGCCCGGTGCGCTCGCTGGCGAACTGGAAGCGCAGGGCATCGAAGTCCATGCCTGCCGCAAGCGCGGCGGCTTCGACTTCGCCGCGCTGCGTCGCCTGCGCGGCGGGTTGCGCGCGACGCCGGGCGCGGTCGTCCATACCCACAACGCCAACGCGCATTACCACACGGCCGCGGCCGCGATCGGTCTGCCGATCGCGCGACTGATCAACACCCGCCACGGCATGGGCGCCGCGCAGCCGCGCAGCCGCGGCGAATGGCTGTATCGACGCACGATGCACCGCACCGATACGGTGGCTGCGGTCTGTGAGGCCGCGCGCGCGCGCTTCGCGCAGCAGGGCGTGGCGCCGCGCGGGCGGTTGCTGGCGGTGCCGAACGGTATCCGCATCGAGCGTTTTTCCCCGGCGTCCGCCGAGTGCCGGGCAGCGCTGCGCAGCGATCTCGGGCTTGCGCCGGATACGCGCATCATCGGCACCGTCGGCCGCTTGAACCCGGTCAAGGACCAGGCCACGCTGCTGCGCGCGTTCGCTCACCTTCGCGGCGACTTCGCCGACGTCGCGCTGGTGCTGGTCGGCGACGGCGCATTGCGTGGATCGCTGGAATCGCAGGTCGCCGCGCTGGGCATCGGCGACGCCTTACGCTTCCTCGGCGACCGCAGCGACGTGCGCGAACTGCTGCAGGGCTTCGATGTCTTCGCGCTGTCGTCGCTGAGCGAAGGCTATTCGATGGCGCTGCTGGAAGCCTGCGCCAGCGGTCTGCCGATCGTGGCCACCGACGTGGGCGGCAATCGCGAGATCGTGGTGGATGGCCGCAACGGGTTGCTGGTGCCGCTGGCCCGCGACGATGCGCTGGCCGACGCTGTCGCGACGCTGTTACGCGATCCCGCCGGCAGCGCAGCCATGGGCTGCGCCGGGCGCGAGTGGGCGCTGCGCGAGGCGTCGGTCGAGACCATGGCCCGGCGTTACGACGCCCTGTACCGGGGCGGATGAGACCTGCACATGCGCATCCGAGCCGCCATCCTGACCGTGCCTCCGGGAGCCCCAGCCCGGTTTTTCCATCGATTCCGCACCTGGGCCGTACCCGCGCGCGGATTGCGTTCTCCAGATCATCCGACGACATGAATCCCCGCCCCCGAAAACTGAAGGTGCTGCGATGGCTGCCCAACCGCTGGGTGCTGACCCGTGGTGCGCGCCGCGGCCGGGTCCTGTATCTGACCTTCGACGACGGCCCGCATCCCGAGCACACGCCAACGCTGCTGGCGCTGCTGGCGGCGTATCGCGTCCGCGCGACCTTCTTCCTGATCGGACAGCAGGCCGAGCGCCATCCCGAACTGGTGCAGCAGATCGTGCGCGGCGGCCATGTGCTGGGCAATCATTCGTGGACGCATCCGCAGTTCGATCGCCTCGGTCTGGCCGAACAGCGCGCGGAGATCGAGCGTATGGACCGGTTCCTGCAGCGCTTCGACGGCGTAGCGCGCCACGATTTCCGGCCGCCGCGTGGGGTCATGCCGCGGCCGATGGTGCTCGACTGCATCCGTCGCGGCCGCCGCATCGCCTACTGGTCCTACGACAGCCTCGACTACAGCCAGCGTCCGGCGGAGGAGCTGATCGCCTCGGCCCGGCGCCATCCGCCGAAAGCCGGCGAGATCCTGCTGATGCACGACGACAGCGCGCTGTCGCTGCAGGTGCTGCAGACGTTGTTGCCGGTGTGGGTGGCGGACGGTTTCGTATTCGAATCGCTGCAGCCGGCTTGAGCGGCCGAACGCGGATAGACACATTCAGGGGACACGAGATGAACGGATATCGAAGCACCCGGGGGCGGCATTGAACGCAGGCGTCGTCATCGCGTTGTGCGGACTGTTGCTCGCGGCCGCGGTCGCCGCGCTGGTCGTACGCGATATGCGCAAGCGCAACATGCATCTGTGGCTGACGCACTATCTGCGCCGCCGCACGCCGGCGGTGAGCGATCGCCCGGTGCACGTCATGTTCTGTTTCGTCGATCATTTCGAGCCGATGTGGAAAGGCGCCGATCTCGAAACCCAGCGTCGGCGCGTCGATCGCTGGTGCGCGGAATACCGCACGCTGGCCGGCCGCCATCGCGATGCCGACGGCCGCCCGCCACAGCACAGTTTCTTCTACCCGGAAGAAGAATACGCCGAGGAACACCTAGACAAGCTGGCATCGCTGTGTTCCGACGGCTTCGGCGAAATCGAAGTGCATCTGCATCACGACAACGACACCGAGCAGAATTTCCGCGTCTCGATCGGCCGCTTCTGCAAGACTCTGCACGAGAAGCACGGCGCACTGCCGCGTGATCCGGAAACCGGCGAGCTGAAGTTCGGCTTCATTCACGGCAACTGGTGCCTGGACAATTCCCGGGCCGACGGACGCTGGTGCGGCATCGACAACGAACTGATCCTCCTGCGCGAACTCGGTTGCTACGCCGACTTCACCCTGCCGTCGGCGCCCAGCGATACCCAGACCGCCACCGTCAACAGCATCTATTACGCCACCGACGATCCGCTGGCGCCGAAATCGCACGATACCGGCGCGCCGGTGAAAGTCGGTGGCGGCACGCGCGGCGATCTGATGATCGTGCAGGGGCCGCTGGCGCTGAACTGGCGCGAGCGGCGCATGGGCGCGATGCCGCGCATCGAGAACGCCGACGTGCGCAAAAACTGCCCGCCCACCGAAGCGCGCGTCGATCTGTGGGTGAAGACAGGCGTGCATGTCGAAGGCCGCCCGGAATGGGTATTCGTGAAGATCCACACCCACGGCACCCAGGAACACGACATCGATACGCTGCTGGGCGAACCGGTGGACGCGATGCATCGTTATCTCGAAAGCCGCTACAACGACGGCAAGCGCCACGTTCTGCACTACGTGACTTCGCGCGAGGCCTACAACATCATCAAGGCCGCCGAAGCCGGCGAAGAAGGCGATCCCGGCCAGTACCGCGATTACCTGCTGCCGCCGCCGCGCTCGTCGTGGGCGGGCGGGCGCAAGGCGCGCGGCGCGTGAGCGAGGCTGTTCCCGCTGCTATCGGCGATGCTTTCGCGAAAGTCAGTGCCATCGCCGGAACAGCGAAAGTGAGTGTGATCATGCCGGCCTACAACGCCGCCGCCACCCTGCAGGCATCGATGGATTCGGTGTTCGCGCAGACCCACGCCGATGTCGAGCTGGTGGTGATCGACGACTGCTCGAAGGACGCGAGCTGGGACATCGTCCAGTCCATGGCCGCGCGCGAACCGCGGCTGGTGTCGATCCGCATGGCGTGCAACGGTGGCGTCGCTGCCGCGCGCAACGCCGGCATCGAAGCCGCCACCGGCACCCACATCGCATTTCTCGACAGCGACGACCGCTGGCTGCCGGACAAGCTCGCGCAACAGCTCGCGCACATGCGGGCGACCGGAACGTTCATCAGCTATACCGCCTATAGCCGTTTCGGCGAAAGCGGCGGCGAATTGTCGATCGTGCGGCCGCCTGCGGAAGTGAGCTACGCCGATATGCTGAAAAGCAATCGCATCGGCAACCTCACCGGGCTCTATGATCGCGCGCTCGGCGATGGTCGGTTCCAGCGCATCGGCCACGAGGATTACGTGTTCTGGCTGGCGATGGTGCGTCGCGCAGGTATTGCACGTCGTGTGCCGAATCCCGAGCCGCTGGCCGAATACCTCGTGCGCAACGGCTCGTTGTCCGCGGACAAGCGCAAAGCGGCGCAGTGGCAGTGGAACATTTATCGCAACGTCGAGGGAATCGGGCGTGTGCGCGCCGCGTGGTATTTCGCGCATTACGCGGCGATTGCGGTCGGCAAGCGTCGCTAGAACTGCCAACAGGATTTCTTCATTTTTTTGTGGGAGCGCCGCAAGTCGCGACGAAGTGCAGACGGACTTCCCGCAATTCCGCCAGCATCACGGACGTCGACTTCCGGAATGACCTCCTCATGCCGTCGCGACTTGGGTCACTCCCACAAAGCGCGATTTTGTCGGGCGTGTTTACACCGCCAGCCTTGGCTCGATGATCGCGTTGTCGTTCATCACCCCCGGATTGCCGGTGATGGCCGCAGCGGCGAGGTAGAGCATCTTGCCCACGATCGTGGCCGGGCCGTTCCAGTACTCGGCGCGTTCGATCTCGACGCGGATCAGGATCAGGTTCGGATCGTCCTTGCCCTGCGGGAAGAAGATCGACATGGCCGGCGTCCACAGCGCGTCGATGCGCGCCTGATCGTGGATCAGCCGCGCGGGGCCCGAGATGGACACGTAACTATTGTCGCTACGGTCTGCATAGCTCAGGCCGACGTGGGGTTTGGCGCGGATTTCCTGCGCTTTTTCGCTGGTCGCGTCGGTGGCGAACCACAGCACGCCGTCGGCATCGAAGTCCAGCGTCTGCAGCGGACGCGAGATGACGGTGCCATCGGCGGCGACGGTGTTGAACATCGCGACCTGCGTATCGGCGATGAGTTTGCGTAGCGTTTCGAACTGCGGATCCTGCGTCTGCATGGCGGCTCTCCTGATCGTGGCGGAGATTCTTGCCTGCGCTGGATGAACCGATCCGGTCGCGGCGCGACGGCGCAGCCGGTTTAACGTAGATGCAACGAATCGATGGTTTCCCGGGCGCGAAACGAAGCGCATGCATGCATGGTGCAATCCGGATCGTGCAGGCCGCGCGATGGCGTGTGATGCGCTGTTGGAGCTGCGGGAGCCGCGATCGGCTGCGGTGAATCTTTCAGGAGTTCGTCGCGACTTGCGTCGCTCCCACAGGGGGCGCGACTTCCGGGCTGTTCTTGTGGGAGCGGCGGAAGCCGCAACCGGCTGCGGCAGATCTTTCGGGAGTTCGTCGCGACTTGCATCGCCCCACAGGGCCGCGACTTCCGGGCTGTTCTTGTGGGAGCGGCGGGAGCCGCGATCGGCTGCGGCAGATCTTTCGGGAGTTCGTCGCGACTTGCGTCGCTCCCACAGGGGCCGCGACTTCCGGGCTGTTCTTGTGGGAGCTGCGGGAGCCGCGATCGGCTGCGGCGAGTCTTTCCGGAGTTCGTCGCGACTTGCGTCGCTCCCACAGGGGGCGCGACTTCTGTCGCCCCTACAGGGGCGGGTCAGCCGCCCTGGGTCAGCCGCGCCAGTTCGTCCGCCTGATGCTCGCGCGCCAGGCGTTCGATCAGGCCGTCGATCTGGCCTTCGACGATGTTCGGCAGGTCGTAGAGGGTCAGGCCTTCGACGCGGTGATCGGTGATGCGGCCCTGCGGGAAGTTGTAGGTGCGGATGCGCTGGCTGCGATCGCCGCTGCCGACCTGCAGTTTTCGTTCCTGCGCCTGCGCGGCTTCGCGCCGGCTGGTTTCGGCTTCCAGCAGCATCGCCTTCAGCCGCTTCATCGCCTTGTCGCGGTTGGCGTGCTGGCTGCGCTCGGTCTGCGATTCCACCACCACGCCGCTGGGCAGGTGGGTGATGCGGATCGCCGAGTCGGTCTTGTTGACGTGCTGGCCGCCGGCGCCGCTGGAGCGGAAGGTGTCGACGCGCAGATCGGCGGGATTGATCTCGATCTCGATTTCGCCGGAATCCTCGGAGATGATCGCGACCGTCGCGGCGGAGGTGTGGATGCGGCCCTGCGATTCGGTTTCGGGCACGCGCTGCACGCGATGGGTGCCGGATTCGAATTTCAGTTTCGAATACGCGCCGCGGCCGTCGACGCGGGCGATGATTTCCTTGAAGCCGCCGTGTTCGCCGGCGCTGGACGATTCCACTTCGACCTTCCAGCCCTGGCGCTCGGCGTAGCGCGCGTACATGCGGAACAGGTCGCCGGCGAAGATCGCGGCTTCGTCGCCGCCGGTGCCGGCGCGCACTTCAAGATATACGCCGCCGTCGTCGCGGGCGTCTTTCGGCACCAGTTGCGCCATCAGCTCGGTGTCGAGTTCGGCCAGCCGCGCCTGCGCGGCTTCGATCTCTTCCTCGGCCAGCTCGGCCAGCTCCGGATCGCTGCGCATCGCCTCGGCGGCAGTCAGATCGGCGCGCGCCTGGCGTTCGGCGGCGAGGCCGGCGGCGATCGGTTCGAGTTGCGAGCACTCGCGCATCAGCCCGCGATAGCGCGCGGCATCGTTGACCGTCGCCGGATCGGCGAGCAGGCGTTCGATTTCCTCGCGGCGCTCGGCCAGCGCTTCCAGCTTACGGCGCAGGGTCGGCGTCATTGCGGGCGTCGTTGTGGGGGTCGTCATGCGCGGCGGGATGCAGGCCGTGCTCGACCGCATCGGCCAGGCGGCTGTGGGCGGGCAGGGGATGATTCGAGAACAGTCGTTCCGCGGCGCGCACCAGATCGATATCGCCGCTCAGCGCGGCTTCGCGCAGCGCGCTGGTGGGCGCGTGCATAAGGCGGTTGGTCAGGGTGTGCGCCAACCGCTGCAGCACGTCGGCCGGGTCGTGGCCGCTGGCGAGCAACTGCTGGGCTTTCGCCAGCGCGTCGTCGCGCGCGGACTCGCCGTGCGCGCGCAGGCGTTTGAGCGAACCGTGATGCGCGCTGGCGGCCAGGGTTTCGGCGAAGCGCGCGACCTGCAGTTCGATGATGGCTTCGGCGGCATCGGCGGCTTCGCGCCGGCTGCTGCGGTTGTCTTCGATGACCCGTTCCAGGTCGTCGACGGTGTAGAGGAAGACGTCCTCGACCTCGGCCACATCCGCGGCGATGTCGCGCGGCACCGCGAGATCCAGCAGCAGCATCGGCCGATGCCGGCGCTTGCGCAGCGCGGCCTTCACCTGTTCGCGATGCAGTATCGGCTCGCGGCTGGCGGTGGCGGAGAACACGATATCGGCTTCGAACAGGTGGCGTTCCAGCTCGCTCAGCGGCAGGGCGACGCCGCCGTGGCGGCTGGCGAGTTCCTGGGCGTGGGCGAGGGTACGGTTGGCGAACAAGAGCCGCTTGGCCTTGGCCTGCACCAGATGCAGGGCGGTGAGCTCGATGGTCTCGCCGGCGCCGATCAGCAGCACGGTGCTGTCCGACGGGCGGGCGAAGGTTTCTTCGGCCATGCGCACCGCGGCCGAGGCCACCGAGACCGGGTTGGCGCCGATGCGGGTATCGGTGCGGGCGCGCTTGGCGGTGACGAAGGCATGCTGGAACAGGCGGTCGAGGCGATTGCCCAGGGTGCCGGCGGTGCGCGCGGCGGCCCAGGCCTGTTTCACCTGGCCGAGGATCTGCGGTTCGCCCAGCACCTGCGAATCCAGCCCGGTGGCGACCCGGAACAGGTGGCGCACGGCGTCGTCGTCGCGATGGCGATAGAGATAATCGTGCAGCGCCAGCGGGCGGCCGTCCTGCGGATGCGCGGCCAGCCAGTCGATCAGCGCATCGCCGTCGCCGCCGGTCAGCGCATAGACCTCGGTGCGGTTGCAGGTGGACAGCAGCGCCACTTCTTCCACGCCCGGCAGCGCGCGCAGTGCGGCCAGCGTCGCGGGCAGCGCATCGTCCGCGAACGCCACACGCTCGCGCAGGGCGACCGGCGCGGTCTGGTGGTTGATGCCGAGAGCGACGAGGTGGGACATGGTTTGCGGGGTGACGACTGGCGGAGGCGCGTTCAGACGGTTCGGGTAAGCTGGCAATCCCCATAGTTTACGGCCCATCACGTCGATGCCCGCATTTCCGATCTCCATTCGCCGGCGGCCGGCATTGCTGGGCATGTGTCTGGCGCTGCTCGCGGGCAGCGCGCTGGCCGCGAAACCCGGCGTCCCCGCAGCCGATCCGCTGGAGCCGGCGATGGCCGGCGAATACGCGCTGCAGGCCGGCAAGCTCGACGAAGCCGCGCGCTGGTATCTGGAAGCCGCCCGTGCGGCCGAGGGCGACGCGGTGCTGGCCGATCGCGCCACCCGGATCGCGCTGCTGGCCAAGGACGATGTCAGCGCCGCCGCGGCGCTCAAGCTCTGGCGCGCCCGCGCCGGGCGCTCGCTGGCGATGCGCGGCGCCGAGGCTGCGCTGGCGCTGCGCCAGAAGAACGAATCGCTGGCCCGTCGCGAACTGCAGGCGCTGATGCGCGGCGAAGGCGACGGCAAGACCATCGAGAAAGGCGGCTGGCGTTATGCGCTGGTGGCGCTGGATGCCGGTTCCGGCGATCCGGAATTGACCGGGCGCCTGCTCGGGCAGTTGATCGATGCCATCCCGGATCAACTGGAGGCGTGGCTGGCCTTCGGCGAGTTCTCCCAGCAATTGCAGCGCAACGACCTGGCCGAGAAGATCGTGGCCCGGGTGATCGCAAAATTTCCCGATGAGCCCGCGGTGAGATTGCTGCAGGCCAGCCAGCTGCGCGAGGCCGGCAAGGAAGAAGACGCCCGCAAGGTGCTGGCCGGTCTGACGGCATCGTCGGTGCAGTCGCCGGAGTTGATGTTCGCGGTAGCCCGTCAGTACAGCGCGATGGGCGACCACACCCGTGCCGCGGACGTGATCGCCGCTGGTCCGCAGGACGAACGCAGCTACACCCTGCGTGCGGCGTATCTGGCCCAGGCCGACGACAAGGCCGGCGTGGGCAAGGTCTACGAAGAACTGAAGCGCGATTCGACCGCGCCCGATCCCGAACGCCGCCTGCTGCTGGGCCAGATCGCCGAATTCATCGAACGCTACGACGAGGCGCTGGACTGGTACGCCACCGTCCCGGGCGGTCCGCAGCGCTGGCAGGCGCGGCTGCGTGCGGCCACGGTGCTGCACAAACTCAAGCGCGCCGATGAGGCCTACGCCCGGCTGCGCGGATTGCAGACCGACGCCGATGCCGAGGAAGACACCCGCCGCGACGGCTATCTGCTGGAAGCGGAGCTGCGCAAGGAAGACGGCAACCTGGACGGCGAACTGGACACCTACGCCCGCGCGCTGGCCGCGTTCCCCGACGATCCGCAGTTGCTCTACGCCCGTGCGCTGATGTGGGAGCGCCGCGACGAGATCCCGCGCGCCGAGGCCGATTTCCGCAAGATCCTGGCCATCGATGCCGACGACGTGAACGCGCTCAACGCGCTCGGCTACACCCTGGCCGACCGCACCGACCGTTATCAGGAAGCGCTGGAACTGATCTCGCGGGCCATCGCCGCGCAGCCCGACAGCGCCGCGATCATCGACAGCTACGGCTGGGTGCTTTACCGGCTCGGTCGCAAGGAGGAGGCGCTGGTCGAACTGCGCCGCGCCTTCACCAAGCAGAAGGACGCCGAAATCGCCGCGCACGTCGCCGAAGTGCTGTGGGCGCTGGGGCAGAAGGACGAAGCGCGCAAATTCTTCGAGGAAGCGCGCAAGATCGATCCGAAGAGCCGCTCGCTGCTGCGTGCGATCGAGAAGACCGGCGTGACGCTGCCGCCGCTGCCGGAGAAGGCGGGCGCATGAGGCTTGGTCCGTTGAAGTCGCGTTCGTTCGTAACCGCGCTGACCGCGACGCTGCTGCTGGCCGGTTGCGCGACCACCGCGCCGACCCGCACCGCGCCGCCGCTGTCGGCGGAGGCGCGGGCCGAGCGCCAGCGCGAACGCGCCGAATGGCTGTCGCTGTACTCGACATGGTCGTTCACCGGCCGCGCTGCGATCAGCCGGGGCGCCAAGGGCGGCAGCGGGCGGATCGAATGGGAACAGCTCGACCGCAACCGCTACAGCATCGCGCTCAGCGCGCCGGTGACCCGGCAGAGCTGGCGGCTGACCGGCGACCTGCATTCCGAGGCCGGTCGCATCGAAGGCCTGGAAGGCGGGCCGCGCGACGGCGAATTCGCCGAGGCGCTGCTGCTTGAGGCCACCGGCTGGCAGGTGCCGCTGCAGCAGCTCGGCAGTTGGGTGCGCGGCGCGCCTGCGGCCGGCTATCCGGTTGAATCGGTCGAGTACGACGGCCAGGGCCGGCTTTCGCTGCTGCGCCAGGCCGGCTGGAGCGTGCGCTATACGGCGTGGCGGCCCGGACCGGCGGGCCAGCCGGATCTGCCGGCGCGGATCGAGGCCGAATCCGGCGACGCCAAGGTGAAGCTGCAGATCGACGACTGGCTGTTCGCCTCGCCATGAGTGCGTCCTCGTCATGACCGCGCCCGATGGCGATGCGGGCTGGTCGGCCTGGCCGGCGCCGGCCAAGCTGAATCTGTTCCTGCGCATCGTCGGCCGTCGCGCCGACGGGTATCACGAACTCCAGACCGCGTTCCGGATGCTCGACTGGGGCGACACCATCCATATCCGTCTGCGCGACGATGGCCGCATCGTTCGTCACGGCGATTCCGCCCCGGGCGTGGCCGAAGCCGACGATCTGACCGTGCGCGCTGCCAGATTGCTGCAAATGGCCGGCAATGTCGTTCAAGGCGCCGACATCGCCATCGAAAAACGCATTCCCTCCGGCGGCGGGCTCGGCGGCGGTTCCAGCGACGCCGCTACCGCGCTGCGCGCGCTCGACAGACTCTGGGGCTGCGACCTCGGGGTCGATACGTTGGCCACGCTTGGGCTGCAGCTCGGCGCGGACGTGCCGGTCTTCGTCCGCGGTGGGAATGCCTGGGCCGAGGGCCTGGGCGAGCGGCTGACGCCGATCGCGCTGCCGCCGGCCTGGTATGTGCTGGTGGCGCCCGGCATCCACGCCGCCACCGCCGAACTGTTCCAGGCATCTGAATTGACGAGAAATGCCCCAGCCGCGACAATGGCGGGCTTCGTTTCGGACCCATTCCTGCAAGGGCAGGCGCTCGGCAACGCGTTCGAGCCGGTCCTGCGCTGCCGCGAGCCTGCCGTCGAGGCTGTGTTCGCCGCATTGCGCAGCATCGGCACCCCGCGGCTGACCGGCTCCGGCAGTGTGTGCTTCGTCGAATTCGCCGATCGCGGATCCGCCGAACGCGCGCTCGCGGTGCTGGCAGGCCGGCAGCCTTCAGGTCTCAACGCCTGGATCGCCGCCGGTGCTTCGCGCTCGCCGCTGCTGGATGCGCTCGAAACGAGTTGACGGTCCGCTCGACGGGACCGTCGGGAATCGGGAAGCCGGACGTTTCGTTTTCGACGACGCACGGCCGACACGATTCCACCGAAGGGGCGTCGCCAAGTGGTTAAGGCACCGGGTTTTGATCCCGGCATTCGCAGGTTCGAATCCTGCCGCCCCTGCCATTGCATCATCGGGATCCCGCTTCGCGGCATTCCTCCACCCGCCACGGTCAGAGCGAAGCGGAATCCATCATGCAAGACGATCGTCAGTTGTTGATCTTCTCCGGCAACGCCAACCGGCCGCTGGCCGACGCGGTCTGCAAGGAGCTGGGCATCCGCCCGGGCAAGGCGCTGGTTTCCAAGTTCTCCGACGGCGAAGCCCAGGTCGAGATCGAGGAAAACGTGCGCCGCCAGGAAGTGTTCGTCGTGCAGCCCACCTGCGCGCCGAGCGGCGAAAACCTGATGGAGCTGCTGGTGATCATCGATGCGCTGAAGCGCGCGTCGGCCGCCAGCGTCACCGCGGTGGTGCCGTACTTCGGCTACGCCCGCCAGGATCGCCGCCCGCGTTCGTCGCGGGTGCCGATCACGGCGAAGGTCGCGGCCAAGATGTTCACCGCGGCCGGCGCCGACGGCGTGCTGACGGTCGATCTGCACGCCGACCAGATCCAGGGTTTCTTCGATATCCCGGTCGACAATGTCTATTCGTCGCCGCTGCTGCTCGCCGACATCTGGCGCGCCTACGGCACCGACAACCTGATCGTGGTGTCGCCGGACGTGGGCGGCGTGGTCCGCGCCCGCGCCATCGCCAAGCGCCTCGACGACGCCGAGCTGGCGATCATCGACAAGCGCCGTCCGCGCGCCAACGTCGCCACGGTGATGAACATCATCGGCGACGTGACCGGCAAGACCTGCGTGCTGGTGGACGACATCGTCGACACCGCCGGCACCCTCTGCGCCGCCGCGGCTGCGCTGAAGGCGCAGGGTGCGCAGCGGGTGATCGCCTACTGCACCCATCCGGTGCTGTCGGGCCCGGCGATCGACAACGTGAACAAATCGCAGCTCGATGAGCTGGTGGTGACTGACACCATTCCGCTGTCGGACGCGGCGCGCGCCTGCTCCCGCATCCGCCAGCTCAGCGTCGCCGAGCTGCTGGCCGAAACGATCCGCCGGGTCGCGTTCGGCGAATCGGTCAGTTCGCTGTACGTCGACTGAGTTCCGTCGGCCCGATATCAAAATACCGGCGTCCGTTCCGCGGGCGCCGGACACAGGCTTCTCTGGTCGCGGAGAAGTCCAACCACCGCCGCGAGGCGGTTCAATCGCAAGCAAAGTGAGTAATCGAAATGGCAGAACACAACATCAAGGCCGCGGGCCGCAAGGACGAGGGGAAAGGTGCGAGCCGCCGCCTGCGTCATGCTGGCCTGATTCCGGCCGTCATCTACGGCGGCGAAGCCGCTCCCCAGAGCCTCCAGCTCGAACACGAGAAGACCTGGCTGGCCAGCCAGCACGAGTGGTTCTACTCGTCGATCCTCGACCTGGAGATCGACGGCAAGGTCGAGAAGGCCCTGCTGCGCGACATCCAGCGCCATCCGTTCAAGCAGATCATCATGCACATCGACTTCCAGCGCGTCGACGTGAACAAGCCGCTGCGCACCGCGGTGCCGCTGCACTTCCTCAACGAAGACGTGTCCCCGGCCGGCAAGGCCGCGGAAGTGGTCGTGACCCACGAGCTGAACGAAGTGGTGATCGAGTGCCTGCCGAAGGATCTGCCCGAGTTCCTCGAAATCGATCTGTCCGAGCTGACCGTCGGCACCATCCTGCACCTGTCCGACCTCAAGCTGCCGGAAGGCGTTTCGATCCCGGAACTGAAGCTGGGCAAGGAGCACGATCTGGCGCTGGTCATCGCCAAGCACGGCAAGGAAGAAGAAGCCGACGCCGAAGCGCCGGTCGCCGAAGTGCCGGCCGCGAAGGTCACCAAGAAGGACGCCAAGTGATCATCGCTTCGCGATGATCGCCCCGAGCCATCGGCGAGGGGTCTGCCTTGATTCACAAGCAGATCCCTCGCTCGGCTTCACCGGTTCGGGATGACATTCTTCAAGGTTATGACAGGTTTACGTCTCATCGTCGGGCTGGGTAATCCCGGCACCGAACACGCCCGAACCCGGCACAACGCCGGGTTCTGGTTTGTGGACGCTCTGGCGGAAAAAGCCGGCGCGCGTTTCGGGCTGGAGAGCAAGCTCTTCGGCGAAACCGCCAAGGTCGAGATCGCCGGACAGACGGTCTGGTTGCTGAAGCCGGCCACGTTCATGAACCTCAGCGGCAAGTCGGTCACCGCCGCGCTGCGCTACTGGAAGATCGAGCCGGACGAGATGCTGGTCGCCCACGACGAACTGGACCTGCCGCCCGGCGTGGCGCGCTTCAAGTTCGACGGCGGCCACGGCGGCCAGAACGGCCTGCGCGACATCGTGCGGCTGCTGGGCCACGGCCGATTCCACCGGCTGCGGGTCGCCATCGGCCATCCGGGCCACAAGGACAAGGTCACGCCATGGGTGCTGGGCCGCCCGGGCAAGGACGACGACATCCTGATCCACCGCGCCATCGACGACGCCATCGACGCGCTGCCGTTGGCGGTCGCGGGCAATCACATGGATGCGATGACGAAATTGCACACATCGAAGTGAGGGCAGACGTCAGCGGCCATCCGCACAGGGCCGCTGACGTCTGGTTTCACGAATGATTTCACGAACCGCTTCAAGGCCGGCGCCAGCGCTCGCCTCACACCAGGAAACACCATGGGCATCAAATGCGGCATCGTCGGTCTGCCGAACGTCGGCAAATCGACCCTCTTCAACGCCTTGACGAAGGCGGGCATCGCTGCGGCCAATTTCCCGTTCTGCACGATCGAGCCCAACGTCGGCATCGTGCCGGTGCCGGATCCGCGCCTCAACGCGCTGTCCGAGATCGTCAAGCCGCAGAAATGCATTCCGACCGCGGTCGAGTTCGTCGACATCGCCGGCCTGGTGGCCGGCGCCGCCAGCGGCGAGGGCCTGGGCAACAAGTTCCTGGCCCACATCCGCGAAGTGGACGCGATCACCCACGTGGTCCGCTGCTTCGAGAACCCCGACGTGATCCACGTCAACAACAAGGTCGACCCGATCGCCGATATCGAGACCATCGATACCGAGCTGGCGCTGGCCGACCTGGAATCGGTCGAAAAGGCGTTGCAGCGCGCCGAGCGTTCGGCCAAGACCGGCGACAAGGACGCCAAGGTCCGCGCCGAGATTCTGGGCCGGGTCCGCGCCGGGCTGGACAGCGGCAAGCCGGCGCGCGCGCTGGGCCTGTCCGACGACGACAGACTGGCGGTGCGCGACCTGTTCCTGCTCACGCTGAAGCCGGTGATGTACGTGGCCAACGTGTTGGAAGACGGCTTCGAGAACAATCCGCACCTGGACGCCGTGCGCGCCCGGGCGGTGGAAGAGGGCGCCGAAGTGGTGCCGGTGTCGGCCGCGATCGAGGAAGAGCTGAGCCAGCTCGACGACGACGACCGCGATACCTTCCTGGCCGACCTCGGCCTGGACGAGCCCGGCCTGAACCGGGTGATTCGCGCCGCCTACAAGCTGCTGGGCCTGCAGACCTATTTCACCGCCGGCGTGAAGGAAGTCCGCGCCTGGACGGTGAAGGCCGGCTCCACCGCGCCGCAGGCCGCGGCGGTGATCCATACCGACTTCGAGAAAGGCTTCATCCGCGCTGAAACCATCTCCTACGACGACTTCCTGAAATATCGCGGCGAGTCCGGCGCCCGCGACGCCGGCCGCCTGCGTCTGGAAGGCAAGGAATACCGGGTGCAGGAAGGCGACGTGCTGCACTTCCGCTTCAACGTCTGATCTCGATCGGCGATCCAAGCGTCATCCAGCGCGAAAAAACAAAGGCCCTCCCGCCGCCGGGAGGGCCTTTCCGCATCATGGGGGAGGCGGGATGGTGCGGGAGCGGTGTGGCGTTGCGGCTGGCTGTGCCGTGAAGGCGCGAAAAAAAGCACATCCCTGTGCTGCCATGACGGCCGCGTGCGATGTCACCGCACGCCGGCGCCGAAGTTGTAGGTAACGTTCACGTAGACGCTGCGGCCGACCGAGTCGAACCACGAGGTGTCGTAGTAGGGATACGCGGTGTAGCTGCGGTCCTTCGGCGGCAGCTTGTCGAACAGGTTGTTCACCGACAGCGACACCTGCATCGCCTCGTTGAAGCGGTAGCCGGCGGCGAGGTTGTAGCGCCAGGTCGCGCCGATCCACGGGCTGCCGCCGTCGTCCGGGTCGTAGACCTGATCGACGGAATCCGAATTCGGCAGCTTGCCCAGGCGTTCGCCGTGCAGGCTGGCCGACCACCGATCCATCGACCAGCTCACGGTCGCGCTGGTCTTGGTCTTCGGGATGTCGAAACCGCTGTTCACCGCGAACTGGTCTTCCACCGGATCGCCGTCGTACTGCTGGAAATCGTGCCTGCGCACCCAGCTGTGATTGGCGCCGAAGCGGAAATCGCCGAACCGCGTCGTCAGCCTGTAGTGCGCGCTCAGATCGACGCCGCTGGTGTTCTCGCGGGCGACGTTGATCGGGTTGACGAACACGCCGTACAGATCGCCGTTGATGCGGGTGATCCGGCCAATGGCATCGACGCAGGTCGGCGAGGCGGGATCCAGGTCGCCGAGCCGGCAGCTGGCCTCGTCTCGCAGGATCGCGTCCACGCTCATGTCCAGCACCTGGTCGCGCATGCGGATATCGAAGTAATCCAGCGAGAGGTCGAAATCGGCGGTGGGCGACCACACCACGCCCGCGGTCCACGACGTGCTGGTTTCCGGTTCGAGGTCACGGTTGCCCTGGCGGGTGCGGATCAGGTTCTCGTCGTAATCGGAACAGTCGCTGGCGCCCGGGTCGTCGCTGAGGCAGGCGAAGTAATCGAGGCCCGAGGTTTCGTCGTTGCCCAGCCCGGCGTAGACGTAGTGCAGGTCGGCGGCGCGGAACGCGGTGCCGTAGGAGCCGCGCACCAGCAGCGAGTCCAGCGGGCGCCATTCCAGACCAGTGCTCCAGGTGAATTTGCCGACGTCGTTGCCGGAATAGCGGTACTGGTCGTAACGGCCGGCCACGCTGAGGTTCACGGTCTCGTGCAGCGGCATGCGCAGTTCGCCGGCGGCGGCCCAGCGGTTGCGGCTGCCCTGGCCGTCGGAATCCTTCCAGCTGTAGTAGTAGTACTGGGTCGCCAGCGGATCGGGATTGAGGTCGTAGGCCTGGTTGCCGAATTCGACCACGCCCGCAAAGCCCACCGGCCCGGCCGGCAGCGCGAACAGATCGGCGTTGGTCAGGGTCAGCGACAGGGTGTCGGTGCGCGACCGCGGGTGATAGGTGGTGCGCGCGGCGATCGAATCGTATTCCTGCCGGGTCAGCGGGCGGTACAGGCGGTCCGGGTCTGCGTTGAAGATCAGGAAACCGTCCGCATCCACGCCCAATTGCGGGCCGAGGAACAGGGCATTGGCGCGCGCGGCCACGATCTGCGGCCAGCCGATGGTGGCCTTGTACTGTGAATGGCTGAGCGCGGCTTCGTAGTCCCAGTCCTGGGCGAAGGTGCCGGTGACGCCGGTGGCGATGCTGAAGGTTTCCTGCGTGTTGCGGATCATGCCGCGGTCCAGCCCGCCCATTTCCTCCGGCGTGAACTGGCGCTGCCAGTATTCGATCTGGTCGGTGGCCTGATTGAAGAAATAGCCGTCCTCGTTGCCGTCGGGCGCCTGGTAGCTCCACTGGCTGACGTCGCGGAACAGCCCCAGCTTGTGGCGGCCCAACTGCACGTCGGCGAACCACGCCATGCCGTTGTCCAGGCTGTAATTGAACGAGCCGTAGGCGTTGATGCCCTTGCGTTCGCTGATGACGGTGCCGTAGCCGATCGATGCGGCGCTGCCGCAGAAGAAGCCCGGGCCGTAATCGTCGATCACCGGGTCGTAGGCGCCGAACCCGGGGCGTGAGGTGTAGAAGGTCGAGCCGCGGTTGAGGCCGGACAGGCCGTCGCAGGTCGCTTGGCCGGGATCGAGATATTCGTCGTCGTAATTGGTGCGCAGGAAGGTGCGGCGCGCGACCCGCGAGCGTGCGGTGGGGCCGTCGAGCGTCGAATCCTGGATCCCGCGTTCATAGGCCCACAGCGGGCGTTGCTGCTGCAATTCGACGCCGAACACCGCGTTGAAATCGCCGCGCGCGATGCCCGAGGCGATGCTGAGGTTGTAGGACTCGCCGCCGCCGCGGCTGGTGTCGCCGTAGCGCAGATTGACGGTGGTGCCGTCGACCTGCTTCTTGAGGATGAAGTTGACCACGCCCGAGATCGCGTCGGAGCCGTACACCGCCGAAGCGCTGCCGGTCAGCACCTCGACCCGTTCGACCATGCCCAGCGGGATGTTCGAGATGTCGGTGAAATTGCTGCGGCCCTTGAACGGCATCGGGAAGTCGGCGATGCGCCGGCCGTTGACCAGCACCAGGGTGTGATTGGGGCCGAGCCCGCGCAGGTCGACCTGCTGCGCGCCGGGCGAGAAGTCGGCGCCGCTGGCGGACTGCTGGCTCTGGGTCTCGCCGCTGTTCTGGGTGATCGAACGCAGCACGTCCGGCACCGAGGTGAAGCCGGCGGCCTGGATGTCGCGCGCGGTGACGACGGTGACCGGCGCCGGGCCTTCGATCCGGGCGCGGGGAATGCGCGAACCGGTGACCTGCACGCTCTCCAGTTCTTCCGGCGGCGCGGCCGGCGCAGGCGGAGGTTCGGCGCCGCCGGACGGTTCGTCCTGGGAAGGCGCGGCGGGCGCGCGCTTCGGGGTTTCGCGCCTGACGATGACCACCGCGCCCGACGACGCGTCGCGGCGGGAGACGAAACCGCTGCCGCGCAGCAGGCTTTCCAGCGCGGCATCGGCCGACGGGGCGCTTTGTACGCCCGCAGTGCGCAGGCCCTTGAGTTGATCGGATCGGTAGACCAACTGCGTGCCGGACTGCCGGGCCAGGGTGTCGAGGGCGGTGCGCAGTTCCCCGGCGGGGACGGTGATCGGACCGCTGGCGGCGCCCTGGGCATGCGCTTGCAGCGCAGCGCTGCAGGCCACGGTCAGCAACATCAGGCGTAACGGTCTCAGCATTCTCGATTCCCCATTCCCCACCCCATTTCGGTCGCCTTGGCGCATCCGGCCCGCGGAACGGACCGCCCGACACATTCAAGACGAGCGGAACACGACGATCCCCACCTCCCGGGCGTTTCAGCGATATTGCGACGCGTGGCCGGCAGGCTCGCGGCGGCTGTGCAGCACGATGATCTCCCCGCGCCGCTCGACGCGGACATCGAAGCCCTGTTCCAGCAGGCGCACGAAACCGTCCACGTTCGACCAGCGGAAGTTGCCGCCGATGCGCAGCGCGGCGGTCGCGTCGTCGCCCATCAGCAGGGTCCGCCCGCTGTAGCGGTTGAACTCGGCCGCGGCCTCGGCCAGCGGGGTATCGTCGAAATGCAGGAAGCCGCTGCGCCAGTCCAGCGCGCGCTCTGCCTCGGCCACCGTCCCGGCGCGGACCAGCACGCCGCTGCGCGTGGCGTGGGCGCTGCTGCCGGCGGGCAACAGCGCGGTCGGGGCGGGCGGCTGCCCTTGCGAAGACGCGGATTCCAGCCGCACCAGACCTTCGGTCACCACCACGCGCAGATCCGGGCCGTCGCGGCGCACCGCGAACCGGGTGCCCACCGCCACCACCCGGCGCGCGTCGGCATCGACCACGAATGGCCGCTGGCGGTCCTTCGCGGCCTCGAAGAACGCTTCGCCGCGCGCGAGCACGATCCGGCGCTCGCCGCGCGACATCGCCACATCGATCCGGGTGTCGCCGCTGAGCGTGGCGCGGCTGCCGTCGCCGAGGCGCAGTTCCCGCAGCTGCCCGACGGCGCTGGCGTAGCTCGCGGTTTCGACCGCGGTGTAGGTGTTCCAGCCCCACGCCGCCAGCGCGCCGGCCACCAGCACGGTGGCGGCGAGGGCCGCGCCGGCCCAGCGTCGGCGCGGCGTTTCGGCGCGGCGCGGGCTGAAGACCAGCGCGTCGAGTGGTTCTATCGGGTCCGCGAGGTCGTCGTCGGTGTCCGCCGCGATGCGATCCTGCGTTGTCGCCCAGGGCCCGCTTGCCCACGCCCCGCGCGGCGGCGGGCCGGACGCCGCGCGACCCGCGGCCAGCGCCTGCAGCCGACCGCTCTCGACCCAGGCCGCTTCCAGCCGTAGGAACGCCACTCGATGCGCGGTCGCGGCCGCCAGCCAAGCCTCCAGGCGCGCGCCGTCGTCGGCCGACCAGTCGCCGCTTTCGCGACGCGCCAGCCAGTCCGCGGCGATCAGCTCAATCTGTCTGCTGTTGGCCGCGGTCATGGGCGTGCCCGGGGAACGTGTCGGGAATGCGGGTGCCGACGGCCGTCGCCGCGGGCGCGCCGCCGTAGAAATGATCGGCGATCAGACGGATCCCATTGGCGACGTGCTTTTCCACGGTTTTCTCGCTGATGCCCAGTTGCGAAGCCACGACCTTCTGCGGCAGTTCTTCCACCCGCCGCAGCCACAGCACCTGCCGGCAGCGGTCGGGCAGGCGGTCGAACGCCTCGCTGAGCCGCCGCAGCGCCTGGCGCCCGTCGAACCTGCGTTCGGGAGACACCTCATCCACCAGGACGTGCAGGGGCTCCAGATCACCCATCGTCTCGATCGACACCACCCGGCCGCGGCGCAGCCGGTCGGTGATCAGGTTGCGGGCGCTGGCGAACAGGAACGACTTCGGTGACGCAGGCAGCGCCTTCCCGGCGGCCTCGTACACCCGCACGTAGACCTCCTGGCGCAGATCGTGGACATCGTCGCGATGCGGCCAGCAACGCTGCAGATAACGCGTCAATGCCTCCTCGTGGACGAGGATTTCGCGGACGAACCAGGCGTCGAGCGGGCTCTGCATCGCCGAACCATAGCGGATCGCAGCGGCCTCCGGGCGCCGGAAACGGCGGTGGAGGGAAGTTGCCCGCGCGTTCGTCTAGTCTTCGGATGATGCCCGGCCCGCCACGTGCGGTGCCGTCCTCGCACAATCCTTCCCGGTCAGGAGAACCCGCATGGAATACCTCGTTGCCGCGCGTTCCGCAGTTGCGCGCGCAATCATCGCCGCGCTGCTGTTCGCGGCGTTCGCCCTGCCGGCGATGGCCCGCGACTACCGGCATTTCATGATCGGCGACCGCGACGCGCCCACGCCCGGTCCGGTCAGCCCCGGCCTGCTGCTGATGGGCGGCGGCGACCGCAATTTCGATGTCATGCGCTGGTTCATGAAGAAGGCCGGCAACGGCCATCTGGTGGTGCTGCGCGCCTCGCAGGGCAACGAAGTGGGCGAGGAGTTCTACGAGCAGGTCGGCGGCATCCTGTCGGTCGAGACCTTCGTGTTCAAGAACCGCAGGCCCTCGAACGACCCGAAGATCCTGGCCAGCCTGGCCCGGGCCGACGGCATCTTCATCGCCGGCGGCGACCAGGCCCGCTACGTCCGCTACTGGAAGGGCACGCCGGTCGCCGAGGCGCTGGACGCCCACGTCCGCGCCGGCAAACCGATCGGCGGCACCAGCGCCGGGCTCGCGATCCTCGGCGAGTACCTGTACGGCGCGATGGATGGCGGCAGCCTGCGCAGCCCGGAGGCGCTGGCCGATCCGCTGGGCGCGGCCAACACCATCGAAACCGATTTCCTGCATATCGAGCGGTTGAAGGGCGTCGTCACCGACACGCATTTCAAGGAACGCGACCGCCTCGGCCGCCTGTTCGCCTTTCTCGCCAAGGCGGAGGCTATGACCGGCACGCCGCGGCGCAGCCTGATCGGCCTGGGCGTGGATGAAAGCGCGGCGCTGGCCGTCGAGGCCGACGGCAGCGGCCGAATCTACGCCACCGATCCCGGTGGCATCGCATGGCTGGTGCGCGGCGGCTTCGCCGAAACCCAGGCCGCCGGCAAGCCGCTGTCCCTGCGCCGGGTGGACGTGACCGGCATCGGCCCGGGATCGGTGGTGCATCTGCCGGAGGGGCGGGTCGACGCCCCGGTCTTCCAGCGCGCGTATCGGGCGACCGGCGGCCGGCTGCAGGAAGTCGCGCCGATGATGCTGGTCATTCACGGCGGCGCCGGGGTCGAGCGCCGCGACATGACCCCGGACGGCGAGCGCGACGCCCGCGCGGCTCTGGAGCTGGCGCTGCGCCGCGGCCACGCCGAGCTGAAGGCCGGCAAGTCTGCGCTGGACGCGGTGACCGCTGCGATCGCGGTGCTGGAGGACGACCCGCACTTCAACGCCGGCCGCGGCGCGGTGTTCACCCACGACGGCCGCAACGAACTGGACGCCTCGCTCATGGACGGCCTGACCCGCAAGGCCGGCGCCGTGGCCGGCGTGCACCGGGTCAGGAACCCCATCCTGCTGGCGCGGGCCATCCTGGAGCGGTCCGAGCACGTGATGATGGTCGGCGACGGCGCCGAGGCGTTCGCCCGGGAGCAGGGCGTCGAACTGGTCGATCCCGCCTGGTTCCGCACCGAGAAGCGCTGGCAGCAGCTCCAGCGCCGGCTCCGCGAAAAGGAACAGGGCGCTGCCGACCACGGGCGCCCGGGGCGCCGTTTCACCGGCACGGTCGGCGCGGTGGCCCTCGACACCCGGGGGGCGCTGGCCGCCGGCACTTCCACCGGCGGCATGACCGACAAACGCTACGGCCGGGTCGGCGACGCCCCGATCATCGGCGCCGGCACCTGGGCCGACGATGCCTGCGCTTTCTCCGGCACCGGCTGGGGCGAGTTCTACATCCGCGCCGCCGCCGCGCATGCGGTCTGCGCCCGGATGCGCTACCTGAACGAAGATCCGGCCGAGGCGGGGCAGGCGGTGATCAATGTCGACATTCCGGCGCTGGGCGGCGACGGCGGCGCCATCGTGCTGGGCGCCGACGGCCGGATCGGGCTACCCTTCAACACCGAGGGCATGTTCCGGGGCTGGATCGGCGCGGATGGCGTGCCCCACGTCGCCATCTATGCCGCAGATCCACTGCCGCCACCCCCTGTCCCCTGAGCGGTTTCGGGCATTTTGCAGGCGCCATTTCCCGCGTCGCGTCGCGGATGTGAAGGAAAGGCGTTCGCGAGCGTTGACAGTAAAACCGAGTGTCGTCAGAATTGCGGGCTGTTTCGCCGTGTCACGTTTTACCGGAACATGTTCAGTTGGAGGGATACCCAAGCGGCCAACGGGGGCAGACTGTAAATCTGCTGGCTTACGCCTTCGGTGGTTCGAATCCACCTCCCTCCACCACTTGCTGGCGTCTCGTACGCGGCGTGTGATCCAACTGGCCATCTCCGTACCGCAAGACGCGGGAGTAGTTCAACGGTAGAACCTCAGCCTTCCAAGCTGATGGTGCGGGTTCGATTCCCGTCTCCCGCTCCATTGCGGCAGCCTTGAACATCCCGGTCCGCGGCACGACATCCGGACGACGTTGCCCGGTCACCACATCGTTGCTCACGTAGCTCAGTCGGTAGAGCACCTCCTTGGTAAGGAGGAGGTCGAAGGTTCGATTCCTTTCGTGAGCACCACCTACAAGTCGTCACCGCAATCCAGTACTCGCCCAAAAACAAGTACTCCAACTCAAGTTCATACAAGAGAAGCAGCCATGGCAAAGGGTAAGTTCGAGCGCACCAAGCCTCACGTGAACGTGGGGACGATCGGTCACGTTGACCACGGCAAGACGACGCTGACGGCGGCGCTGACGAAGATCGGCGCGGAACGTTTCGGCGGCGAGTTCAAGGCGTACGACCAGATCGACGCGGCGCCGGAAGAGAAGGCGCGCGGGATCACGATTTCGACGGCGCACGTGGAATACGAGAGCCCGACGCGCCACTACGCGCACGTCGACTGCCCGGGCCACGCGGACTACGTGAAGAACATGATCACGGGTGCCGCGCAGATGGACGGCGCGATCCTGGTGTGCTCGGCCGCCGACGGCCCGATGCCGCAGACGCGCGAGCACATCCTGCTGGCCCGTCAGGTCGGCGTGCCGTACATCGTGGTCTACCTGAACAAGGCTGACCTGGTGGACGACGCCGAGCTGCTGGAGCTGGTGGAGATGGAAGTCCGCGAGCTGCTGAGCAAGTACGAGTTCCCGGGCGACGATACGCCGGTGATCACCGGTTCGGCGCGTTCGGCGCTGGAAGGCGACCAGACGGACATCGGCGTGCCGTCGATCCTGAAGTTGGTGGAAGCGCTGGACACGTGGATTCCGCAGCCTGAGCGCGACATCGACAAGCCGTTCCTGATGCCGGTCGAGGACGTGTTCTCGATTTCGGGCCGCGGCACGGTGGTGACGGGTCGTATCGAGCGCGGCATCGTGAAGGTGGGCGACGAAATCGAGATCGTGGGTATCCGCCCGACGCAGAAGACGACGGTGACGGGCGTGGAAATGTTCCGCAAGCTGCTGGATCAGGGCCAGGCGGGCGACAACGCGGGTCTGCTGCTGCGCGGCACGAAGCGCGACGACGTGGAGCGCGGTCAGGTGCTGTGCAAGCCGGGTTCGATCGCGCCGCACACGGACTTCGAGGCCGAGGTGTATGTGCTGTCGAAGGACGAGGGTGGCCGTCACACGCCGTTCTTCAAGGGGTACCGTCCGCAGTTCTACTTCCGTACCACGGACATCACGGGTGCCTGCGAGCTTCCGGAAGGCGTGGAGATGGTGATGCCGGGCGACAACGTGAAGATGGTGGTGAGCCTGATCAACCCGGTGGCGATGGACGAAGGTCTGCGTTTCGCGATTCGCGAAGGCGGCCGCACGGTCGGCGCCGGCGTGGTGGCCAAGATCGTCAAGTGATGCTTTGACCTCTGCGCGCGAAGGCGCGCAGGGATCCGTCGGAGCGACAAGCGAGGCGAGCCGGCGACGGCTCGCCGTCGCCGTCTAAAAAATCGAACATTTCAGATACACGCCAGTAGCTCAATTGGCAGAGCAGCGGTCTCCAAAACCGCAGGTTGGGGGTTCGAGTCCCTCCTGGCGTGCCACACAAGCGGAACGTTCCGCGAGATTCCCGGTCTACAGGCCGTCGGCTCGCGCGGTGCGCGCCGCATCAGGGCGACATAGACTTGAATAGCAGAGCCGAACAATCGAAAGCCGGCGGGTCCGCCGGCGATATCGTGAAATATGCGCTGGCGCTGCTGCTCGTGGCGGCCGGCGTTTTCGCGTTCTACTGGTTCCAGGGTCAGTGGCCGACCGTCGCGCGTGTGATGTCCGTGATCGGCGGTCTCGTCGCCGGCGGAGTCCTGTTCATGACCACCGTAAAGGGCGCCGAGACCCGTGAGTTCCTGAGCGAGTCGCGCTTCGAACTGCGCAAAGTCGTGTGGCCGACCCGTCAGGAAACGACGCGTACAACCTGGGTGGTCGTGGTGGTCGTGATCATCATGAGCCTGATCCTGGCGACGTTCGACTGGATCATCCAGTTGGGCGTGAAATTCCTGCTTGGATCCTGATGGAGAACTTAGTGAGCAATACCGAAATCCATAAACGCTGGTACGTCGTCCACGCCTACTCCGGCTTCGAGAAGTCGGTGGCCCAGGCTTTGCGCGATCGTATCGCCCGTACCGGGATGGAGGACAAGTTCGGCGATGTGCTGGTGCCGACCGAAGAGATCGTCGAAATGCGTTCCGGCCAGAAGCGCCGTTCTGAGCGCAAGTTCTTTCCGGGCTACGTGCTGGTGCAGATCGCCACCCACGACGAAGCCGGTATCCCGCGGATGGACAACGAAAGTTGGCATCTGGTGAAGGAAACCCCGAAGGTGATGGGTTTCATCGGCGGTACCGCCGATCGTCCATTGCCGATCCGCGATTCCGAAGCCGATGCGATCCTGCAGCGCGTGCAGGATGGCGTCGAGAAGCCGAAGCCGAAGGTGCTCTTCGAGCCGGGCCAGATGGTCCGCGTGGTCGACGGCCCGTTCAACGACTTCAACGGCGTGGTCGAGGAAGTGAATTACGAGAAGAGCCGCCTGCGCGTGGCGGTGCTGATTTTCGGGCGCTCGACGCCCGTCGAACTGGAATTCGGTCAGGTCGAAAAGGCGTAAGCCCTTTACGGTCCGACCTTCACCCGCGCGCCGCATCCGCACGCGCAACCAAAGATGGAGGAGCCCCGCAGCCGCAAGGCGTGCAGGCGCTAACACTCCAGGAGACTCCCAATGGCAAAGAAAGTAGTCGGTTACATCAAGCTGCAGGTGAAGGCCGGTCAGGCCAACCCCTCGCCGCCGGTCGGTCCTGCGCTGGGTCAGCGCGGCCTGAACATCATGGAGTTCTGCAAGGCGTTCAACGCCGCGACCTCCAAGCTGGAGCCGGGTCTGCCGACGCCGGTCATCATCACCGCTTATTCCGACCGTACCTTCACCTTCGTCACCAAGAGCACGCCGGCATCGGTGCTGTTGAAGAAGGCCGCCGGCATCCAGTCCGGTTCGAAGCGTCCGAACACCGAAAAGGTGGGCAAGGTCACCCGCAAGCAGCTCGAAGACATCGCCAAGGCGAAGGAAGCGGATCTGACGGCGGCCGATCTCGATGCAGCAGTGAAGACCATCGCGGGCTCCGCCCGTTCGATGGGTCTCGTGGTGGAGGGCTGAGACCATGGCGATGAACAAACGACAGAAAGCGATCCTCGGTGCGGTCGAGCCGGGCAAGACCTATCCCTTCGACGATGCGATAAAGATCGTCAAGACGTCGACCAAGGCGAAGTTCGTCGAATCGATCGACGTCGCCGTGCGCCTCGGCGTCGACGCGAAGAAGTCCGACCAGCAGGTGCGCGGTTCGACCGTGCTGCCCGCCGGTACCGGCAAGTCGGTGCGCGTGGCGGTGTTCTGCCCGACCGGCGCGAAGGCCGATGAAGCATTGGCCGCCGGCGCCGACATCGTCGGCATGGACGACCTCGCCGAGAAGATGCTCGCCGGCGATCTGAACTACGACGTCGTGATCGCGACCCCGGACGCCATGCGCGTCGTGGGCAAGCTGGGCCAGGTGCTCGGCCCGCGCGGTCTGATGCCCAACCCGAAGGTCGGCACCGTTTCGCCGAACCCGGGCGAAGCCGTCAAGAACGCCAAGGGCGGCCAGGTGCGTTACCGCACCGACAAGGCCGGCATCATCCACTGCACCATCGGCAAGGCCGATTTCGACAGCGAGAAGCTGAAGGAAAACCTGCAGGCGCTGCTGCTCGACCTGATCAAGGCCAAGCCGTCGACCGCCAAGGGCACGTACCTGCAGAAGGTGTCGGTCAGCTCGACGATGGGTCCGGGCGTCACCGTCGACCAGTCGTCCTTGACGCTCAAGTAATCAAAGCTCGCGGCTGAAGCCGCTCCTACAGTGTCGTGTAGGAAGGGTTTCAGTTTCGACAGCAAATTTTGAGGGCATCGCCGAGGAGTCCGCTCCGAAGCGATCGCCGTCAAAGACCGCAGGCGCGGTCAGCGCGCGATACCCACGGGCAGGGAAGCTCGTTCCGCAGGACTCGTCCGGCGGGCACGACACAGCAAGGAATCGTGGTATCGCAAGCGGGGTCGCTTAATCGCACTCGTCAAGAGTCGACCTGCGCAGATGGTGCCGCCCCCTCTGGATGTTTCGCGATTTGAAACTCTGTGAAGGGCCGCCACCGGGGCGCATCCTGCGCCCCCGGCGTCGATGGATCGATGCCGTCCGGGACCGCAAGCGGCAGGAGCCGTGAGCGGAGTTCACATGAGGAGTGCACATGGCTCTGAATCTCACACAGAAGCAAGACGTAGTAGCCGAAGTGGCGGGCATCGCCGCCAAGGCGCACTCGTTGATCGCTGCCGAATACGCAGGCACCACGGTCTCGCAGATGACCGCGATGCGCAAAAAGGCCCGCGAAAACGGCGTGTACTTGAAAGTCGTCAAGAACACGCTGGCCTCGCGCGCTGTGGCGGGTACCGAATACGAAGTTGTCCAGGACAAACTCGTCGGTCCGCTGCTGTATGCGTTTTCGATCGAGGAGCCCGGCGCTGCCGGTCGCCTGATCAAGGAGTTCGCCAAGGGCAACGACAAGCTGCAGGCCAAAGTGGTCGCCGTCGGCGGCCAGGTCTATCCGGCCAGCCACGTCGACGTCCTGGCTTCGCTGCCGACCCGCGATCAGGCTCTGGCCATGCTGGCCCGCGTCCTGGCCGAGCCGGCGAGCATGTTCGCCCGCGCGATCAAGGCCGTGGCCGACAAGCAGGGCGGCGGCGACGCTGCTCCGGCCGAAGCTGCGGAGGCACCGGCGGAAGTCGCAGCCGACGCCGCTGGCGAAGCCGCGACCGAAGCCTGAGTTCGATGTCCTGACGGTTCCGCGGCGTCAATGACCGCGAAGCCCAATACCGAAAATCAAATCCAGAGGTAATCAATAATGTCCCTTACCAACGAACAGATCGTCGACGCCGTTGCCGGCAAGACCCTGATGGAAGTGATGGAGCTGGTCAAGGCCATCGAAGAAAAGTTCGGCGTCACCGCCGCCGCTCCCGTCATGATGGCCGGTCCGGCCGCCGACGCGGCTCCGGTCGAAGAGCAGACCGAATTCTCCGTCATCCTGAAGGCTGCCGGCGAGAAGAAGGTCGAAGTCATCAAGGCCGTCCGCGCCATCACCGGCCTGGGCCTGAAGGAAGCGAAGGACCTCGTCGAAGGCGCCCCGCAGACCGTCAAGGATGCCGTGTCGAAGGACGATGCCGCGAAGTTCAAGAAAGATCTGGAAGCCGCTGGCGCTCAGGTCGAAGTCAAGTAAGCGTCGACGCAGTCATCCCGGGCATCGCACGGACGTGCGGTGCCACGGGGTCCAACGGCTTCGGAACGGAGGCCACTGGATTCTCGCTTCGGCGGAATGACGGCAGACCAAGGCTGGGGGCGAAGGCTCCCGGCCTTCGGTCGTTCCAACGGCTCGCGACTCATTGCGGCTGGGCCAGCACCACTCGATAGACGTTCTACAGCAAGACCGCTCTACAGCAACACCGCTTTACAGCAACACCGCTTTACAGCAACACGTTACAGGCAGGAAACAAAGCGAGTCGACAGTCGGAAGTAGCGGGAGAAGGCGTGCTGGTGCCGGCAATACCAGCGACTTCCCACTGGCGATTTAACCCGGACGACGGTTCCCCAAGAGCCGCGTCCCATCCGGCCGCAGTCGTGTGCAGTGCAGAGATGCATGCCCACGCGACGCGCCGGAGACAACGATATCCAAGCTGAGAGGCCTTATCTCCATGACCACAGCTCATTCGACGAACTATTCGTTCACCGAGAAGAAGCGCATCCGCAAGAACTTCGGCAAGCGCCGCTCGATTCTCGAGGTGCCTTTCCTGCTCGCCATCCAGGTGGATTCGTACCGCGAATTCCTCCAGGCCGATGCCGAGCCGACCAAACGCGAAGACCGCGGCCTGCATGCCGCGCTCAAGTCCGTTTTCCCGATCACCAGCTACAACGGCTACGCAGCCCTGGAATACGTCGGCTACAAGCTCGGCGACCCGGTGTTCGACGAGCGCGAGTGCCGCAACCGCGGCCTCAGCTACGGCGCCCCGCTGCGCGTGACCGTGCGCCTGGTGATCTACGACAAGGAATCGTCGAGCAAGACCGTGAAGTACGTGAAGGAGCAGGAGGTCTACATGGGCGAGATTCCGCTCATGACCGACAACGGCACCTTCATCGTCAACGGCACCGAGCGCGTCATCGTCTCGCAGCTGCACCGCTCGCCGGGCGTGTTCTTCGATCACGACCGCGGCAAGACCCACAGCTCGGGCAAGCTGCTGTACAGCGCCCGCATCATTCCGTATCGCGGTTCCTGGCTGGACTTCGAGTTCGATCCGAAGGACGCGGTGTTCACGCGTATCGACCGTCGCCGCAAGCTGCCGGTCACCATCCTGCTGCGCGCGCTGGGTTACTCGAACGAGGAAATCCTGCAGCAGTTCTTCGAGATCAACAGCTTCCACATCCTGCCCGAAGGCGTGCAGCTCGAGCTGGTGCCCGAGCGTCTGCGCGGCGAAACCCTCGACTTCGACCTCGCCGACGGCGACAAGGTCATCGTCGAAGCCGGCAAGCGCATCACCGCGCGCCACGTGAAGCAGCTGGAGCAGGCCGGCGTGGTTGCGCTGGCGGTGCCGGACAACTATCTGGTCGGCCGGATCCTGTCGCACGACGTGATCGACGCCAGCACCGGCGAGCTGATCGCGGCCGCCAACGACGAACTGGGCGACGATCACCTCAACAAGTTCCGCAAGTTCGGCATCGACGCCGTGGGCACGCTGTGGGTGAACGACCTCGATCGCGGTCCGTACATCTCCAACACCCTGCGCATCGATCCGACCAAGACCCAGCTCGAAGCGCTGGTCGAGATCTACCGCATGATGCGTCCCGGCGAGCCGCCGACCAAGGACGCCGCGCAGAATCTGTTCCACAACCTGTTCTTCACCTTCGAGCGCTACGACCTGTCGGGCGTGGGCCGGATGAAGTTCAACCGCCGCATCGGCCGCAAGGAAGTGGAAGGCAGCCCCGTGCTGTACGACTACAAGTACTTCTCCGAGCGCAAGGACGACGAGTCCAGCCGTCTGCGCGCCGCCTGCGGCCCGGAGATGTCGGACATCCTCGACGTGATCCGCACCCTCACCGAGATCCGCAACGGTCGCGGCGTGGTCGACGATATCGATCACCTCGGCAACCGTCGCGTGCGTTCGGTCGGCGAAATGGCCGAGAACGTGTTCCGCGTGGGCCTGGTCCGCGTCGAACGCGCGGTGAAGGAGCGCCTGACGATGGCCGAGTCCGAAGGCCTCACGCCGCAGGAACTCATCAACGCCAAGCCGGTGGCCGCCGCGATCAAGGAATTCTTCGGTTCCTCGCAGCTGTCGCAGTTCATGGACCAGAACAACCCGCTGTCGGAAGTCACGCACAAGCGCCGCGTGTCGGCCCTCGGCCCGGGCGGTCTGACCCGCGAACGCGCCGGCTTCGAAGTGCGCGACGTGCACCCGACCCATTACGGCCGCGTCTGCACCATCGAAACGCCTGAAGGCCCGAACATCGGCCTGATCAACTCGCTCGCCGTGTTCGCGCGCACCAATCGTTACGGCTTCCTCGAAACCCCGTACCGCAAGGTCGTCGACGGGCAGGTCACCGACGAGATCGAATACCTGTCGGCGATCGAAGAGAACGAATATGTCATCGCCCAGGCCAACGCCCAGCGCGACGACAAGGGCACGATCACCGCGCCGTTCGTCGCCTGCCGATACCAGGGCGAGTCGATGCTGCGTCCGCCGAGCGAAATCCACTTCATGGACGTGTCGCCGATGCAGACCGTGTCGGTCGCGGCCGCGCTGGTGCCGTTCCTCGAGCACGATGACGCGAATCGCGCGCTGATGGGCGCGAACATGCAGCGTCAGGCCGTCCCGACGCTGCGCGCGCAGAAGCCGCTGGTCGGTACCGGCATCGAACGCGCCGTGGCCCGCGACTCCGGCGTGACCGTGAACGCCCGCCGCGGCGGCGTGGTCGAGCAGATCGACGCCGGCCGCATCGTGGTCAAGGCCAACGAAGCCGAGATCGTCGGCGAGGCCGATGCCGGCGTCGACATTTACACGCTCATCAAGTACACCCGTTCCAACCAGAACACCTGCATCAACCAGCGTCCGCTGGTGGTGGTGGGCGACCGCATCGAGCGCGGCGACGTGCTGGCCGACGGTCCGTCCACCGACATCGGCGAACTGGCCCTCGGCCAGAACATGCTGGTCGCGTTCATGCCGTGGAACGGCTACAACTTCGAAGACTCGATCCTGCTGTCCGAGCGCGTGGTGAAGGAAGACCGCTACACCACCATCCACATCGAAGAACTGGCCTGCGTCGCCCGCGACACCAAGCTGGGACCGGAAGAAATCACCGCCGACATCCCGAACGTCTCCGAGCAGGCGCTCAACCGCCTCGACGAGTCCGGCGTGGTGTACATCGGTGCGGAAGTCCGCGCCGGCGACATCCTGGTCGGCAAGGTCACGCCCAAGGGCGAAAGCCAGCTGACCCCGGAAGAGAAGCTGCTGCGCGCGATCTTCGGCGAGAAGGCGTCGGACGTGAAGGACAGCTCGCTGCGCGTGCCGCCCGGCATGGACGGCACCGTCATCGACGTGCAGGTCTTCACCCGCGACGGCATCGAGAAGGACAAGCGCGCCCGCCAGATCGAGGAAGAGGAAATCCGTCGGGTCAAGAAGGACTTCGACGACCAGTTCCGCATCCTCGAATCGGCGATCTACGCGCGTCTGAAGGCGCAGATCCTCGGCAAGATCGCCAATGGCGGTCCCGGCCTGAAGAAGGGCGACACCGTCAGCAGCCTGGTCCTGGACGGTCTGAGCAAGAAGGACTGGTTCACGATCCGGATGAAGGAAGACGAGGACGCCGACGCCATCGAACGCGCGCAGAAGCAGATCGACGCGCACCAGAAGGAATTCGAGCGTCGCTTCGCCGACAAGCGCGGCAAGATCACCCAGGGCGACGACCTCGCCCCGGGCGTGCTGAAGATGGTGAAGGTGTTCCTCGCGGTGAAGCGCCGCATCCAGCCGGGCGACAAGATGGCCGGCCGCCACGGCAACAAGGGTGTGGTGTCGAACATCGTGCCGGTGCAGGACATGCCCTACATGGCCGACGGCAACTCGGTCGACATCTGCCTCAACCCGCTGGGCGTGCCGTCGCGCATGAACATCGGCCAGATCCTGGAAGTGCATCTGGGCTGGGCCGCCAAGGGCCTCGGCCAGAAGATCCAGCGGATGCTGGACGCACAGGCCAAGCTCGCCGACCTGCGCAAGTTCCTCGACGACATCTACAACCACGACGAGAAGTTCCACGGCCAGCGCGTCGACCTCAGCCAGTTCAGCGATGCCGAACTGCTGCGTCTGGCGCAGAACCTGACCGACGGCGTGCCGATGGCGACCCCGGTGTTCGACGGCGCGGCGGAATCCGAGATCAAGCGCATGCTCGAACTCGCCGACCTGCCGCAGAACGGCCAGACCCAGCTGTACGACGGTCGTACCGGCGAGGCGTTCGATCGCAAGACCACGGTCGGCTACATGCACATGCTGAAGCTCAATCACCTCGTCGACGACAAGATGCACGCGCGTTCGACCGGTCCGTACTCGCTCGTCACCCAGCAGCCGCTGGGCGGCAAGGCGCAGTTCGGCGGCCAGCGTTTCGGCGAAATGGAAGTCTGGGCGCTGGAAGCCTACGGCGCGGCCTACACCCTGCAGGAAATGCTGACGGTGAAGTCCGACGACGTGCAGGGCCGCAACCAGATGTACAAGAACATCGTCGACGGCGAGTACGAAATGGTCGCCGGCATGCCGGAATCCTTCAACGTGTTGGTGAAGGAAATCCGCTCGCTGGCCATCAACATGGAGCTGGAAGAGACCTGAGACCGGGCATCGGGATCCGGGAGACAGGAGCCGCGGCGCATCGCCGACGGATCCGCTCCCGGAACCTCCGAAACATCCCCTCGAACGCTCAGTCCCTCTTCCAGATTCCCGGAGAAATCAAATGAAAGATCTGCTCAATCTGTTCAACCAGCAGCGTCCGACCCTCGACTTCGATGCGATCAAGATCGCGTTGGCGTCGCCGGACATGATCCGTTCGTGGTCATACGGCGAAGTGAAGAAGCCGGAGACCATCAACTACCGTACCTTCAAGCCCGAGCGCGACGGCCTGTTCTGCGCCGCCATCTTCGGCCCGATCAAGGACTACGAGTGCCTGTGCGGCAAGTACAAGCGCATGAAGCACCGCGGCGTGGTCTGCGAGAAGTGCGGCACCGAAGTGACCCTCGCCCGCGTCCGTCGCGAGCGCATGGGCCACATCGACCTCGCCTCGCCGGTCGCCCATATCTGGTTCCTCAAGTCGCTGCCGTCGCGCATCGGCCTGATGCTGGACATGACCTTGCGCGATATCGAACGCATCCTGTATTTCGAAGCCTTCGTGGTGACCGAGCCGGGTCTGACCCCGCTCGAGCGCGGCATGCTGCTGAACGAAGAACAGTTCATGACCGCGCGCCAGGAACACGGCGACGACTTCGAAGCCGCAATGGGCGCCGAAGCGGTCTATGACCTGCTGCGCACGATCGACCTGCAGTCGGAAATGATCCAACTGCGCGAAGACATCGCCAGCACCGGTTCGGAAACCAAGCTCAAGCGCCTCACCAAGCGCATCAAGCTGGTCGAAGCCTTCCTCGAATCCGGCAATCGTCCGGAGTGGATGGTCATGACCGTGCTGCCGGTGCTGCCGCCGGACCTGCGTCCGCTGGTGCCGCTGGACGGCGGCCGTTTCGCGACCTCCGATCTCAACGATCTGTACCGTCGCGTCATCAACCGCAACAACCGCCTCAAGCGTCTGCTCGAACTCAATGCGCCCGACATCATCGTGCGCAACGAAAAGCGCATGCTGCAGGAATCGGTCGATGCGCTGATGGACAACGGCCGTCGCGGCCGCGCCATCACCGGCACGAACAAAAGGCCTTTGAAGTCGCTGGCCGACATGATCAAGGGCAAGCAGGGCCGCTTCCGCCAGAATCTGCTCGGCAAGCGCGTCGACTACTCCGGCCGTTCGGTCATCGTGGTCGGTCCGACCCTGCGTCTGCACGAGTGCGGCCTGCCGAAGAAGATGGCGCTGGAACTGTTCAAGCCCTTCATCTTCGCCAAGCTGCAGCGTCGTGGCCTCGCCACCACCATCAAGGCCGCGAAGAAGCTCGTCGAGCGCGAAGAGCCGATCGTGTGGGACATCCTCGAAGACGTCATCCGCGAACATCCGGTGATGTTGAACCGCGCCCCGACCCTGCATCGCCTTGGCATCCAGGCGTTCGAGCCGGTGCTGATCGAAGGCAAGGCCATCCAGCTGCATCCGCTGGTCTGCACCGCGTTCAACGCCGACTTCGACGGCGACCAGATGGCCGTCCACGTGCCGCTGTCGCTGGAAGCCCAGCTCGAAGCGCGCGCGCTGATGATGTCGTCCAACAACATCCTCTCGCCGGCCAACGGCGAGCCGATCATCGTGCCGTCGCAGGACGTCGTGCTCGGCCTGTACTACATGACCCGCGCCCTGGAGAACAAGGCGGGCGAGGGCATGGCGTTCGCGAACATCGCCGAAGTGAAGCGCGCCTACGACAATCGCGTGGTCGAACTGCACGCCAAGGTCAAGGTCCGCATCAATGAGATGGTGATCGAAGAGGACGGCAGCCGCGAATACAAGACCGCGATCGTCGACACCACCGTCGGCCGCGCCCTGCTGCAGGAAATCCTGCCGGTGGGCCTGCCGTTCGCACTGGTGAACACCGAACTGAGCAAGAAGAACATCAGCCGCCTGATCAACAGCTGCTACCGCCAGTTGGGCCTGAAGGACACGGTCGTGTTCGCCGACAAGCTGATGTACACCGGCTTCGCGTACGCGACCCGTTCGGGCGTGTCGATCGGCATCGACGACATGACCATCCCGCTGGAAAAGAAGGGCATCCTCGCCGAAGCCGAAACCGAAGTGCTGGAAATCCAGCAGCAGTACCAGTCGGGTCTGGTCACCGCGGGCGAACGCTACAACAAGGTCGTCGATATCTGGTCGCGCACCAACGAGCGCGTGGCCAAGGCGATGATGGACACCATCGGCACCGAGAAAGTGCAGAACGCCAAGGGCGAGACCATCGACCAGAAGTCGATGAACTCGATTTACATCATGGCCGACTCCGGCGCCCGTGGTTCGCAGGCCCAGATCCGTCAGCTCGCCGGCATGCGCGGCCTGATGGCCAAGCCCGACGGCTCGATCATCGAAACGCCGATCACCGCGAACTTCCGCGAAGGCCTGAACGTTCTGCAGTACTTCATCTCGACCCACGGCGCCCGTAAGGGCCTCGCGGATACCGCGCTGAAGACCGCGAACTCCGGTTACCTCACCCGTCGTCTCGTCGACGTGGCGCAGGACGTGGTGATCACCGAAGTCGACTGCGGCACGTCGGAAGGTCTGATGATGACCCCGATCGTCGAAGGCGGCGACGTGGTCGAACCGCTGCGCGACCGCGTGCTCGGCCGCATCGTGGCCGAAGACGTGTTCCTGCCGGGCAACGACGAGGATCCGTTCGTCACCCGCAACACGCTGCTCGACGAAGCCTGGGTGCAGAAGCTCGAAGATGCCAGCGTGCAGCTGATCAAGGTCCGTTCGACCATCACCTGCTCGTCCTCATTCGGCGTCTGCTCGTTCTGCTACGGCCGCGATCTGGCCCGTGGCCATACGGTCAACATCGGCGAAGCGGTCGGCGTCATCGCCGCGCAGTCGATCGGCGAGCCCGGCACCCAGCTGACCATGCGTACGTTCCACATCGGCGGCGCGGCTTCGCGTGCGGCGGCGATCGACAACGTCACCGTGAAGACGACCGGTACGATCAAGTTCAACAACCTCAAGCACGTCAGCCATGCCGCCGGCCATCTGGTCGCGGTATCGCGCTCGGGCGAACTGTCCGTGCTCGACGGCCACGGCCGCGAGCGCGAACGCTACAAGCTGCCCTACGGCGCCACCATCCAGGTCAAGGACGGCGGCGAGATCAAGGCCGGCCAGACCGTGGCCACCTGGGACCCGCATAACCACCCGATCGTGTCCGAAGTCGCGGGTTTCATGCGCTTCATCGACTTCATCGACGGCGTGACCGTGATCGAGAAGACCGACGACCTGACCGGCCTCGCCTCGCGCGAGATCACCGATCCGAAGCGTCGCGGCGCCCAGGCCAAGGATCTGCGTCCGCTGGTGCGCATCGTCGACGGCAACGGCAAGGATCTGTCGATCCCGGGTACCGATCTGCCGGCGCAGTACCTGCTGCCGCCGCGCTCGATCGTCAACCTGCAGGACGGCGCGCCGGTCGGCGTGGGCGACGTGGTCGCCAAGATCCAGCAGGAAGCCTCGAAGACCCGCGACATCACCGGCGGTCTGCCGCGCGTCGCCGATCTGTTCGAAGCCCGCAAGCCGAAGGATCCGGCGGTGCTGGCCGAGCGCTCGGGCATCGTCAGCTTCGGCAAGGACACCAAGGGCAAGCAGCGCCTGATCATCAAGGACACCGACGGCAGCGAGCACGAAGAGCTGATCCCGAAGTATCGCCAGATCATCGTGTTCGAAGGCGAGCACGTGCAGAAGGGCGAAACCGTGGTGGACGGCGAATCCAGCCCGCAGGACATCCTGCGCCTGCTCGGCGTCGAGCCGCTTGCGTCGTACCTGACCAAGGAAATCCAGGACGTCTACCGTCTGCAGGGCGTGAAGATCAACGACAAGCACATCGAAGTGATCGTCCGTCAGATGCTGCGCAAGGTCGAAATCACCGACCAAGGGGACAGCAAGTTCCTGCACGGCGAACAGGTCGAGCGTCAGCGCCTGATCGAAGAGAACGCGCGCCTGGCCGCGAAGAACGAAATCCTCGCCAAGTACGACCCGGTGCTGCTCGGCATCACCAAGGCCTCGCTGGCGACCGAATCGTTCATCTCTGCGGCTTCGTTCCAGGAAACCACCCGCGTGCTGACCGAGGCGGCCGTCCGCGGCACCCGCGATACGCTGCGCGGCCTGAAGGAGAATGTGATCGTCGGCCGTCTGATCCCGGCCGGTACCGGTTTGACCTACCACAGCCTGCGTCGCAAGAGCGCGACCGGTCTGACCGACTCGGAGATGGCGGCGCTGACCGCGGCTCCAACCCCGGCACCGGTAGTGGTCGAGCCGGTGGTGATCGCCGAAGCCGCCGCGGAAGCGGCCGGCAACAGCGCTTCCGACATGCTCGAAGGCGATACCGAGGCGTAAGCCGAGGTTTGTCCTCGAGCTTCTCCAAGAGCAGTACCCGGCGATGCTTTCGGCATCGCCGGATCGCGTAGGCCGCTGGCGCTTGTTCTACGCGTCGCGTAGACTTCGCACGAAATTCGGCGGTCCTCGGGCTGCCCAGATCACGAAATGAGGCTACAGGATGTGCCTCGTATTCGGCCCAGGAGGGCGGGAAAGTCCGGACATCGATCGTCTTTCGCGCGTCGGCGCATTTGATGATTTCCCGGGACCGCGTTGACGGCATCGTCTAGCGCGGGCTATACTTTTGTGCTCGGCGGACCGGATATATCGGTCTGCCGCTGTTTTCTTTGTTGTTCACTATCCCGAAACAGCCGTTCGTTCGAGCAGTCTTCGAGCAACCTCACGCAATAGGCTTCGGCCTCAACCGTAGACCCAATTCTGATGGCAACGATCAACCAGCTTGTGCGCAAGCCGCGCAATCCCGAGACCTACAAGAGCGCCTCGCCGGCGCTGGACAAGTGTCCGCAGCGTCGCGGCGTCTGCACCCGCGTCTACACCACGACCCCGAAGAAGCCGAACTCGGCGCTCCGCAAGGTCGCGAAGGTGCGCCTGACCAACGGCTACGAAATCATTTCGTACATCGGCGGCGAAGGTCACAACCTGCAGGAGCACTCGGTGGTGCTGATCCGCGGCGGTCGCGTCAAGGACCTGCCGGGCGTGCGCTACCACACCGTACGCGGTTCGCTCGACGCCGCCGGCGTGGCCAAGCGCCGCCAGGGTCGCTCGAAGTACGGCGCCAAGCGTCCGAAGTCGTAAGGCGGGTCTCGGTCCGCGATCGAGCGGATCGATGATCGCCATCCGGTGGGGGTTTCCCCATCGCCCCGATAAAAACGGCGGGTCAAGACCCGCCCTACAGTGACTGGTAATCGACTATGTCCCGTAAAGGCTCAACCCCCCAGCGCACCGTTCTGCCCGATCCGAAGCACGGCAGCGAAACCATCGCCCGCTTCATCAACATGGTGATGCAGAGCGGCAAGAAGTCCATCGCCGAAAAGATCGTGTACGGCGCGATGGACGTGATCAACGAAAAGAACGCCAACTCGCTCGAACTGGTCGAAAAGGCGCTCGGCAACGTCGCCCCTTCGGTCGAAGTGAAGTCGCGTCGCGTCGGCGGCGCCACCTATCAGGTGCCGGTCGAAGTGCGCACCTCCCGCCGTATGGCGCTGGCGATGCGCTGGCTGATCGACTCCGCGCGCAAGCGTGGCGAGAACTCGATGCCCCGCAAGCTCGCGGCCGAGTTGATCGATGCCTCGGAAAACCGCGGCGGCGCGATCAAGAAGCGCGAAGAAACCCACCGCATGGCGGAAGCGAACAAAGCGTTCGCCCACTACCGCTGGTGATCTGAGGGCGTCGGCGACGGCGCCCACGCGGCGCCTGCCTCGCGGCACGCAGGCGCCATCCCGATGCGGCCCGCCCGATGCAGGGCGCGGCGTATCGAAGATCGAGATTCCGGAGGCCGCCGCAAGGCGGCATCCGGCCATTCAGGCCCGCGTATTCGTCCAATACGAATGCCGGGCATCAATTCGAGAGAATCACCGTGGCCCGTACCACTCCCATCGAGCGTTACCGCAACTTCGGCATCATGGCGCACATCGATGCCGGCAAGACGACCACGACCGAACGCATCCTGTTCTACACGGGCGTCAACCACAAGATCGGCGAGGTGCATGAAGGCGCCGCGACGATGGACTGGATGGAGCAGGAGCAGGAACGCGGCATCACCATCACTTCCGCCGCCACCACGGCGTTCTGGAAGGGGATGGACAAGTCCTTCGAAGAGCATCGCTTCAACATCATCGACACCCCCGGGCACGTCGACTTCACCATCGAAGTCGAGCGTTCGCTGCGCGTGCTTGATGGCGCGGTCTTCGTGCTCTGCGCGGTCGGCGGCGTCCAGCCGCAGTCCGAAACCGTGTGGCGTCAAGCGAACAAGTACGCCGTGCCGCGCATGGCCTTCGTCAACAAGATGGACCGCACCGGCGCCAACTTCGACAAGGTCGTCGAGCAGCTGAAGTCGCGCCTCGGCGCGTACGCCGTGCCGATGCAGGTGCCGATCGGTGCCGAAGAAGGCTTCGAAGGCGTGGTCGACCTGCTCAAGATGAAAGCCATCATCTGGAACATGGAAGACAAGGGCGCGACGTTCACTTATGGCGAAATTCCGGCCGATCTGGTGGACACCGCCAAGGAAGCACGCAACTTCATGGTCGAGGCCGCTGCCGAAGCCAATGAAGAACTGATGGACAAGTACCTCAACGAGGGCGAGTTGACCGAAGAAGAAATCATCTTCGGCATCCGCACCCGTACGCTGCGCGTGGAGATCGTTCCCGTGCTCTGCGGTACCGCGTTCAAGAACAAGGGCGTGCAAGCGATGCTCGACGCCGTCGTCCAACTGCTGCCGTCGCCGATCGATCGTCCGCCGGTCCAGGGCATGGACGAGAACGACAAGGAAGACACCCGCCAGGCCGACGACAAGGCGCCGTTCTCCGCGCTCGCGTTCAAGATCATGACCGATCCGTTCGTCGGTTCGCTGACGTTCTTCCGCGTCTACTCAGGCACGCTCAACTCCGGCGACCAGGTATACAACCCGGTCAAGTCGAAGAAGGAGCGCATCGGCCGTATTCTGCAGATGCACGCCAACAATCGCGAAGAAATCAAGCAGGTCAACGCCGGCGACATCGCTGCTGCCGTCGGTCTGAAGGACGTGACCACCGGCGACACGCTGTGCTCGCAGGATCACATCATCACCCTCGAGCGCATGGTGTTCCCGGAGCCCGTCATCTCGATGGCGGTGGAGCCGAAGACCAAGTCCGACCAGGAAAAGATGGGTATCGCCCTCGGCCGTCTGGCCCAGGAAGATCCTTCGTTCCGCGTGCGTACCGACGAGGAATCAGGTCAGACCATCATCGCCGGCATGGGCGAGCTGCATCTCGACATCCTCGTGGATCGCATGCGCCGCGAGTTCAACGTCGAAGCCAATGTCGGCAAGCCGCAGGTCGCGTATCGCGAAACCATCCGCAAGTCGGACGTGAAGTCGGATTACAAGCACGCCAAGCAGTCCGGCGGTAAGGGTCAGTACGGCCACGTCGTGATCGAGCTGTCTCCGATGACCACTACGGACCGTGCCGATGAAGACGTGAAGAACGATTTCCTGTTCATCAACGACATCACCGGCGGCGTGATTCCGAAGGAATTCATCCCGGCGATCGAAAAGGGCCTGCGCGAAACCATCACCAGCGGTCCGCTGGCGGGCTTCCCGGTCGTTGGCGTCAAGGTCAAGCTCGTGTTCGGTTCGTACCACGACGTCGACTCCTCGGAAATGGCGTTCAAACTCGCCGCGTCGATGGCGTTCAAGGAAGGTTTCCGCAAGGCCGATCCGGTCCTGCTGGAGCCGATCATGAAGGTCGAGGTGGTGACGCCGGAAGATTACGTCGGCGACGTGATGGGCGACCTGAGTCGTCGTCGCGGCCTGCTCCAGGGCCAAGACGACACGCCGTCGGGCAAGACCATCAACGCGATGGTGCCGCTGGGCGAAATGTTCGGTTACGCGACCACGATCCGCTCGCTGACCCAGGGCCGCGCCACGTTCACGATGGAATTCGACCATTACGCCGAAGCGCCGACCAACATCGCCGAATCGGTCATGAAGAAGAGCTGATGCGCGGCCGGTACGTCCGGCCCGCTTGATTTTCAAGCATTCAGATCATCCAAGCATCCAGATAAAGAGAGAGACACACCATGGCAAAGGGTAAGTTCGAGCGCACCAAGCCTCACGTGAACGTGGGGACGATCGGTCACGTTGACCACGGCAAGACGACGCTGACGGCGGCGCTGACGAAGATCGGCGCGGAACGTTTCGGCGG